>WNFW01002155.1_pt1 | contig 13410 bp, 10 predicted proteins | sample 5400131 | NCBI WGS metagenome assembly WNFW01 (sample SAMN13153362, study PRJNA577476) | soil metagenome | isolation source: 20 cm soil or saprolite under grassland replicate 1 | place: USA:California | collected 2016-06-15 | reverse complement strand
GCGGGTCCGGCCGTCGTGCTTTCCTTTGTGGTGGCAGGGATCGCGTGTGGATTTGCCGCCCTCTGTTACGCCGAGCTGGCGTCGATGATTCCAGTTGCAGGCTCCGCATATACGTATTCATACGCGACTCTGGGTGAAATCATTGCCTGGATCATCGGTTGGGACCTGATTCTCGAATACGCGGTCGGCAATATGGCAGTCGCCGTGGGGTGGTCTGGTTATTTCGTCAGGCTGTGCGGAGGCTTGTTTAATTTGAAATTTCCGCTGTGGTTGGTAAACGATTACACAACAGCCAAGGGTATTATCGACCAGGGCGGCGATGCTCTCACAGCTTATTCTTCGGCGACATTTCCCATGATCGCGGGACAGCCGATTGCGCTGAACCTTCCCGCATTGCTTGTCGTAGCGGCTGTGACCGCGCTTTTGGTCTACGGAATTCGTGAAAGCGCACGGACCAACGCCACCATCGTGGTAATCAAGGTCGCCGTGGCGGTTTTTGTGATCGCATTCGGCGCTTTTCTGGTTCATCCCACCAACTGGCACCCATTCATGCCGAAAGGATTTAGTGGTGTGATGAGCGGTGCCGCGATTGTATTTTTCGCGTTCATCGGATTCGATGCCGTATCAACGACTGCTGAGGAAACGAAGAATCCACAGCGAGACATGCCGATCGGCATCATCGCCAGTCTGATTATCTGCACGTTGCTCTATGTCTTGATGTCTGGCGTCATTACCGGAATGCGAAAGTACACAACGTACCTCGGCGATCCTGCGGCCGTTGCCACTGCGTTTGCCGGACGGCCCTGGGCGCAGGCGCTCATCAGCGCTGGCGCGCTCGCCGGCATCACTTCTGTGCTATTGGTTTTTCAACTTGGCCAGCCGCGCATCTTCATGGCAATGGCGCGCGATGGCTTGCTGCCGCAGTATTTTGCAAAAATTCATCCGCGGTTCCGCACGCCGCACATCACAACGATTTGGACTGGCGTATTCGTTGGTGGCGTTGCTGCCTTCACCGATATTGGTTCGCTCGCGGAGTTAACGAATATTGGTACTCTGTTCGCATTCGTGCTTGTTTGCCTTGGCGTAATAGTTTTGCGGCGCAAAGAGGCCAGTCGGCCCCGTCCATTCCGCGTTCCGTTTTCTCCGGTTTTCCCGATTGTTGGTACGTTAATGTGTCTTGTTCTCATGCTCAGTCTGCCGATCCTTACCTGGATACGCTTCTTTGTCTGGCTTGCGATTGGTCTCGTGATCTATCTTCTTTACGGAGTCCGGCACAGCCGCTTGCGCGCAGGCGTGGACGTCGGTCCGACCGAGGATATTCCCCCGCCGCTGATCAAGCCGTAAAAGTAGCGCGAGCCTCTGGTCCGCCGCGGCTGGCGAGACGCATGCGCTACTTTGCTCCGCGGGCGATCTACGCCGCTTTGTGCGCGTGGCTTACTCTATCGTCAGTCTCGAGCCACTCGAACGTTGTCGTCTTGACCGGATCGAGGCCGAGTTTCTTGACCTCTTCGCTGAAGAACTCGCGCTTTTCCGGATGGTGGTAGAGACTGCTTGCTTCCACCTCTTCGGCCCAGCGTTTGATTTCCTCCGCCGTTTTCTTCTCGCCGCTTGTATTGAGCCATTCGACCATTTCCTGGTCGCTTGCGCCTTGCTCGATTTGCGCTTTGAAATCGTCACCCTTCACATCTTTGAAACCAAAGAGCATGTTATCGAGTGGACAATCGAAGTGATATTCGCCGATGTTTCCCGCCACCAAGGCCCGACATTTGTCGATAGTACGGCCAATAATCGCATAGCTGCCGACGCGAATGCGGGGACTGCGCGGCGCTTCTCTTGTTAAGTCTTTGCTCGTAATTTTCTTCTTCATACTTGAAGTGTTTCGCATAAGACACAGAGGTCGGTTGCCATTTGAAACCAGCCAATTTGGCAGGCGAGGCGCTGGCCCTACAGTTGCGCAGTGAAAAGAATTCTCCCGTTGCTCCTGGGTTCTGCTGCCATATTGCACGCGCAAAGTGGTCACATCGCGGTGCCGCCAGACGGGAAACTCTATCACGGCTTCTATTGGGACGGCATCGGAACTGATGAACACGATCCGACCGAGCACGACGTGACGCCTGATGATGTCGCGCGGTACGAACAAGGTGTCGGCAAACAAACGGCGTGGGTTTATTTCTCTGACAACTGGTTTGAATCTCGAAGATTCCCAGCGGCGACATGCAGCTGGATCCACGATCTCCAAAAAATTCCATACATTCGGCTGATGCTCCGTTCCGATGTCGATCAGAAGCATTCGGAGAAGACGTTTTCGCTCCAGAAAATCATTGCTGGCGAGTTCGATGACGATCTGCGTGCCTGGGCGCGTGACGCGAAGAATTTCGACTCGCCGATTTTGATCGAGTGGGGGACCGAGCCGAACGGAAACTGGTTTAGCTGGAACGGCAAATGGAATGGCGGCGCCAAAGAAGGTCCGGCGCGCTACATCGCGGCGTACCGGCATATTGTCGATCTTATGCGCGGGGAAGGCGCGGATAATTTGCATTGGGTCTGGCACGTCAACTGGCTCGATGAGCCGGAGAGGAATTGGAATCGTTTTGAGAATTATTTTCCAGGTGAAGACTATTGCGACTGGGTCGCTCTCAGCACCTATGGACCAACCACTCCCATGACTCGTGACGGCACCGAGAGTTTCGCGTTTAAAATGCGCGATGCTTATCCACGCCTTGCGAAAATTGCGCCAGAGAAACCAATCATCATCGCCGAGTTCGGTTGCGATTTGCACAACCCACACGTCAATGCGGCAACTTGGGCGAAAGCTGCGCTCGAAGATTTATTCTCAAATCGATGGCCGGGCATCGTCGGCTTCAGCTGGTGGAACGAAGGGTGGCAGAACGATGAGCAAAAGAAACACGACAGCGATATGATCATCTTGCACGATGCCGATCTTACGCGCGTCTTTCGCTATGAGCTTTCAAAGCATGCCGACAAAATTCAGGAAACGCCGATTCTAAAGTAGCGCATGCGTCGCTTGCAGTTTTTGCTTCGCAAGCCAGAGGCTCGCGCTACATTACTCGCATGGTCAAAGTGGACATCAAATACACCGGTGATTTGCATTGCGACGCGACGCATGGCCCGTCGCAATCAAAACTTTCCACCGACGCGCCGACCGATAACAAAGGCAAAGGCGAAGCATTTTCACCCACCGATCTCGTCGCGACCGCCCTCGGCACTTGCATGACCACAACCATGGGAATCAAAGCGGAAGAGCTTGGCGTTGATCTGCGCGGCATGACCGTGTCAGTGCAAAAGGAAATGTCGAAAGACGCGCCGCGCCGGATTGTTGGATTACCTTCGGAAGTTCATATTCCTCTGCCGAAGGATCATCCGCAGCGCGAGGTGCTCGAACAAACGGCGCTGAATTGTCCCGTGCACAAGAGCTTGCCGCCGGAAATCCATCGCCCGACAAAATTTTTCTGGGAAGGGTAGCGCACGCGTCTCGCGTGTCTGGCGAGCGCATCCTCGCGATTGCGAACTTTTTTGCAGTGCGCCAGCGCCCGCTGTGCTCTTTGCAAGGAAAGATGGTGTCGGCGCGACGCGGAAAGTCCGAGCCGGACTGGCGATTGCCCGCGAGACGCGTGCGCTACTCGTACAACCACTGCATGTAATCGCGCACCCCGTCTTCCAGTGGAAACCGCGGCTCGTAACCGAGGGCGTTGCGCGCGTTTGTGAGATCCGCCTGAGTGAAGTTTTGATAATGCGTGTGCGGATTGTCGATGTAATCAGGCTGGAAATTTGTGTCCAGGCATTTGTTAAGCACATCCACCAGGTCGTTGAACGAACGCGCCTGACCGGACCCGAGATTGTAAATTCCGCTGGTTTTCGCATCGAGCGCGCGAATGCTGCCTTCGACGGCGTCCTTCACATAAACAAAATCGCGCTTCTGCTCGCCATGTTTGAAGATGCGCGGCCGCTCGCCCGCCTTCATTTGTCGCGACAAGTGATAAACCATGCTGGCGGGCACACCTTTGTGCGCCTCGCGGGGTCCATAAACGTTGAAGTAACGCAAGCCAACGATGATCCAATCAGGTGACTCGGCAGCAGCGCGCCTGGCGATATTGTCCATGATCACTTTGGAAAAGGCGTAGACATTTGCTGGTGCGGCGCCGTTCGATTCCACGCTGGCTTCAGTTGCAGAGCCATAGGTCGCCGCAGAAGACGCGTAGATGATTCGTGTCTTGGTCGGACGCGCAAAATCTAGGATCCGCCGGAAACTCTCCACGTTATCGTGAACCTGAACAAACTGATCGTGCAGAGTCGTGTCCGTGATCGACGCGAGATGAAAAATAGCGTCAAACTTTTCATCGCCGAACTGCTCGCGCCAATCGAGCATCGCCAGATTTTGCGCCACGAAATCGCCGCGGTAACCGGCGAGATTCTTGAAATTACCGGAGCGGAAATCATCGATCCCCGTGAGGCGTGCTTCCGGGAATCGTTCCTGCAAAGCCAGAGTGAGATTGGAGCCGATGAAACCAGCGCCGCCGGTGACGATAAGGTTTAAACGAGAGCCAGTCGATGACACAAGAAATGTTGGTTGGTGGGTTGATTAAATAATTCTTGCAGCGCGGAGCGCAAGCCGCTACTTCTCGATCCAGTTCTTTGCGAGCTTGAAAAAGTGGATCGACGCAAGAAATCCCGTGCGAATCGGGAGCAGTTGCGCTGCTGTAACTGGATACGACTTCCCAATAGGGCCAATCCCCGAAAACTTTTCGGGGGTGAAGGCGGGAAGAAGGTGATTCCGATGGAAATCGGAATATACGCCAGGAGCCAGAATATTTGTCCGATCCACCTCATTCGTGCCCGCGTGTGCGGTGCGCGAAAAAACTTCTTCGCAAAAAGAAGAATGAGAGTCGTGGACCATGCGGCTCCGCCAAACAAGTCCGCCTCTCAAAACATGGAGGAAACCTTGTTATGTGGAAGCAAAATGGCCGCGGGCTTTGGCTCGTTGGCATTTGGTTAACGCTTGCGCCGATCATCAGTCGCGCGCAGGAACCATCGCCTACTGCTTCGCCGTTCGAAGCTCAGGCAGAGGAAGTCATCGTGTCTGCAACACGTTTTGATATTCCGCTCGATCAATCTCCGGCGAGTGTGAGCGTAATCACTGCCGAAGATCTCGAGCAAAAACAAATCGAGCGCGTGAGTGATGCGCTGCGTGAAGTTCCCGGGTTAGCCGTTGTGCAAACCGGAACAGCTGGTCAGTTGACGTCGGTTTTCACGCGCGGTTTGCGCAGCGAACACACGCAGGTGTTGCTCGATGGCATTCCAATCAATCAAGGTTTGCAGGGCGCGTTTAATTTTGCCGATCTCACCACAGACGATATCGGCAGAATCGAAGTCGTGCGCGGACCCCAGAGCACCCTGTACGGGCCGCGCGCACTCGCAGGCGTCATTCAGATTTTTACGAAGCAAGGTGCAGGAACGCCGGGTGTAATGGTCGCTGCCGAAGGCGGTTCGTACGACGCTTTCCGCGAATGGGGCCAGAGCGACGGCAAAGTCGACAACTTCGATTATTCGATCGGCGCCAGTCGGCTCGACACTGACAACGGTCGTCCGAACAATAATTACCGCAACACGGCTGCGATTACCGATATCGGCTGGTCGCCTAACGAACAACTCCGGATTGGCAGCTTGTTCACTTACTCACTCAGCGACACCGGAAATCCGAATACAATTTTCGATCCACGTCCCATTGATCATTTTCTGACGGAGCGCTGGTTGATCGGCCCACACATCGATTGGAAGGCGACCGAGTGGTGGGAGCACAAATTAATTTTTTCCTACGATCATGAGCGACAACTGAACGATCCGAACCAAGATGGATTTGTCGGACCGACCCGCGCGCTTTTCGAACGGACGCAAATTGATTATCACAATGATTTGCGACCGACATCGTGGCTTACACTGACCTCGGGATTCTTTTACAGTCGCGTCAATGCCGGCCAGGAGCGCCCGTTCGTCCTGCAAATTTTCGGGCCGCAACCAACGTTCGTGAGCGATTGCACGGAGGAAGTCGCCGGATTCTTGCAATCGACGATCATGCCCATCGAGAACTTGATTTTTGTCGCTGGCGGGCGTTTTGATCACTTCAATCAGTTCGGCGGTGTCTGGACTTACCGCTTTGCGGGCAGTTACAAGATCGACAAGACAAACACAACGCTGCATTCGAGTGTCGCGACGGGATTCAGTCCGCCAAGCAGTCAGGACAAAATTTTCGGGAACAATTTCGGACTCAAACCGGAACGCGATCTGGGCTGGGACATTGGGATCGAACAGCGGCTCTGGGAAAATCGTGTTGCGATTGGCCTGACTTATTTTCACAACGACTTGTCAAACATCATCGGATTCAACGGGCTTTTTCAAACGCTCAATCTCGGCACAGCCGAAACGCAGGGATTCGAAGCAGAGTTACACACGCAACCGATTACTAATCTGGTCTTCACGGCAAGTTACACTTATTTGGACGCGGAAAAGACTTCGTCGAAGGACATTTCGCAGTTACAAGGCGCGCGTTTGCCGCGCCGACCTCGCAATGAAGTTTATGTTTCCGCTTCGTATCTGTGGTGGAAAAAGCTGCGAACGGTGATCGAAGCAAAGTTCGTGAACGCGCGAGAGGAATTAAATTTCGGCGGCCCGAACTTCGACATCGAAGATTACAACTTCGTCAACATCGCAGCCGAATACGAAGTCAACCCGCACCTGTCAGTCTTCGGCCGGATCGATAATCTGACGAATGAACATTACGCAGAGGTTTTCGGGTTTCCGGCCCTGGGACGCGCGGCGTACGGTGGGGTGAAGGTGCGGTTCTGATTTGCCTCGGTATTGGCCCCGAATTTCTCAATTCCGATCCTGCTTATTGACGCCGCGGTCAGCATCGGAAACAATAGGTGGACCGCTTCGCCGTGAGGCAAAGCCTTGACGATGTCCCGCAAACTCTCTGACAAGAAATTGGCCGTGCTCGGCGCCGGCAAACTGGGCGGCATTTTGCTGCGTGCCTACCTGAAGCAAGGACTGTTTGGCGCGAGCCGCGTTACGGCGACGGTGAAGCATACGGAGAGGGCAGCCGCGCTCGCAACAGAGCTGGGCGTCTCAGTGACCAACGACAATCGCGAAGCGGTTAAAGGTGCCGACGTCATTCTGCTGACAGTAAAACCCCAAACCGTAGCGGAAGTGTTGCGAGAGATCGCTCCCGAAATTGGCGCGGAGACGCTGCTTGTTTCCGTTGCGGCTTCCGTGCCAACGAGCTATTTGGAGCAGCAATTCGCTGCCGCCAGTGGCGATACGAATAATGAAGTGGCGGTCGTTCGAGCGATGCCAAACACGCCCGCTGCGGTAACCTGTGGAATGACTGCAATTTGTCGCGGTACTCATGCGGGACCGGGCGATCTCGAAATTGCACGTAGCATGTTCGACGCTGTGGGCCGTACGATTGTGCTTGATGAAAAGCACATGGACGCGGTGACGGGTCTTTCAGCGAGCGGGCCTGCATTCGTATACATCATTCTGGAATCACTTGCCGAAGCCGGCGTGAAAGTTGGTTTGCCGCGCGATATAGCCACCCTCCTCGCGGCGCAAACTATGAAGGGTTCGGCGAGTGTGGTTCTGGAAACCGGCGACCATCCCGCGCTCCTAAAGGACGCAGTCACTACCCCGGCCGGTTGCACAATCGATGGCATCCTCGAACTAGAAGAAGGGAAGCTCCGAGTCACGCTGATCAAAGCGGTCGTCAAAGCTACCAGCCGCGCTGGCGAACTGCTGTTTGAAAAGTAGGCGCTGACCGCAACAGAAAAATCGCGGCCTTTTATCGCACGATTGTCGGCGTGCAACGCCTGCAGAAACGCACGGCGAAGCGCCGACGGCTTGAATTCCGTACAGCATCGTTTAATCACGCAGTATGAGTCCGCTGCTCTATCTTGTAATCGGGTTGATTGCTGGCGGATTTGTCGTTGCGGTGATCGTTCTGCTGGCGCGGCATGGCACGGCGGGCAGCGGCGTGGAAGCGGAACTAGTGAAGCGAATGGAATTGATCGATCGTGGATTGCGCGATGAATTTTCGCGCAATCGCGAGGAAGCAGGCGCGGCGGCGAGAAATCAGCGCGAAGAATTGACCAGGTCTCTCGAAGGCGTGCGGTCGATTGTCGATCTTCGGCTCAAACAATTGCAGGAGGACAACTCGAAGCAGATCGACACGATGCGCGCGACCGTTGATGAAAAATTGCAAGGCACCCTGGAGAAACGCCTCGGCGAATCGTTCAAGCTGGTAAGCGATCGGCTTGAGCAAGTGCATCAGGGACTCGGCGCGATGCAGCAATTGGCCAGCGACGTTGGCGGTTTGCAGCGCGTGCTCACAAACGTGAAAACTCGCGGCGGCTGGAGCGAATGGCAGCTCGGCGTCTTATTAGAAGAGATGCTGACGCCTGATCAGTTTGCCCAAAACATGAAGACGCGCGATGACACCGATGAGCGTGTCGAGTTTGCGATCAAATTGCCCGGTGACGAGAACGGCGCGCCGGTCTGGCTGCCGATTGACGCGAAATTTCCGATGGAACATTACGAGCGTCTGGCGGCGGCGCAGGAAAAGGGCGATCCCCCAGCGGTCGACGCGGCGATGAAAACTTTGGAGACGCAGTTGAAGCGGTGCGCAAAAGATATTTGCGAGAAGTACATTAATCCGCCAAAGACAACCGATTTTGCGCTTTTGTTTTTGCCAAGCGAGGGGCTTTACGCGGAAGCAATTCGCCGCATCGGTCTTGTCCAAAATGTACAGCGCGATTGCCGCGTCACTTTTGTGGGACCGACCACGCTCGCCGCGTTGCTCAATAGTTTGCAGATGGGTTTTCGCACGCTCGCGATCCAGAAACGCTCGAGTGAAGTTTGGAATCTGTTGGCAGCGGTTAAAACCGAGTTCGGAAAATTTGGTGAAGCGTTATCGGCCGTTAAGGAGAAAATCGATCAAGCCTCGCGGAAGATCGAAGATGTCGATGTTCGCTCGCGCGCGATCACGAGAAAATTGCGCGACGTGGAGGAATTGCCGTCCAATCCGCAGCCGATGCTTAAGGATTGGAGTAGCGGGGTAACGGAGTGATGGAAATAACGGCTTTAATCACCGGAGCGAATAAAGGGATTGGGTACGAGGTAGCGCGTCAGCTCGCGGCCAAAGGATTTCACGTCTTCGTAGGAGCGCGCAATAGTAGCGCGGGACACGCAGCAGCGGAGGTGATCGCGAAGAACGGCGGAAAGGCGACCTTCCTCGAGATCGACGTCTCGGATAATGCCAGCGTAAGCGACGCTGTGCGTGAGTTCTCGAAAATTGCGGATCATCTCGATGTGCTGGTAAACAACGCCGGGATCATGGTCGATGGCGATGACGCCGTTCTAAAAATCAGCGATGCCATTTTTCGAAAAACGCTCGAAACGAACACGCTCGGTGCGCTGCGCGTAACGCGCGCTTTCGAGCCGTTGCTCGCGAAAACCAAAACGCCGCGCGTGATTAATGTCTCGAGCGGTGGCGGTCAGTTGATTGGCGGCGCGGATGGCTGGGCGCCAGCTTACTGCATCTCGAAGACTGCCCTTAACGGCGTGACTTCACAATTGGCCACGGCATTGCCGAAATTTGCGGTGAATTCTGTCTGCCCGGGCTGGGTGCGCACTGATATGGGCGGACAGAGTGCTACGCGCTCGGTGGAAGAAGGCGCGGATACAATTGTCTGGCTCGCCGCGGATGCGCCGCAGAAGCTTACCGGCAAATTCTTGCGCGATCGGAAGGAGATTCCGTGGTGATTGGGGAGAGATGGAAGTCAGCCAGCTTGGCTGACTCGGCAGACAAGCTGCCAGCTTGTCGATTACAGTTCGGCAGCCTTGCAGGCTGCCGGCCGAGTCAGGCTCGCAGCCTGACCTTCGTTACAAGACTTCGTCCCATTTCGTTTTGTCCTTGAGCATGATCTCGCGGAGAAGGCGGATCGGCGGCATGCCATGGTTAAGCAGCTCGTTATGGAATTTTTGCAATGAGAACTCTTCGCCCTGCTGCGCCTTGTAATCGTCACGCAATTTCAGGATCTGCAATTTACCAAGCGTGTAGTTGAGATAACCGGGGTCGAACGTGCCGCGCATCGCTTCCTGGCGCGCAGGCTTTTCCTCGTAGTAGCAATTGTCCTGGAAAAACTTCGTTGCATCCTCGATCGACATCTTCTGAGTCTGTATTTTGGTCGACACACATAACCGGCATAAACGCAGCAGCGCTTCATCGGCTTGCGCCATGCGATATTTGGCCGCGCGTTTCACATCGTCCTCGCTGCGAGTCTCGCCGGTCGGGTTGCAGTAGCCTTCGTCGAGCATCATTTTTTCGCAGTAGTGCGCCCAGCCTTCGGTAAACGCGTAGCTGCCGAAAATCTTTTCGACCTTGCTCGCGGGCGATGCATTCAGATGCAGGAACTGCACATAATGGCCAGGATAAGCTTCATGAATCGAAACGATATCCGAGGTGTAATAGTTGAAGGCGGTGAGCCATTCTTGCTTTTGTTTCTCCGGCCAGTCGTTCTCGGTGGGCGTGACGTAATAATACGCCTCGGTCGCGCGCTTCTCGAACGGACCGGGTGTGTCCATCGATGCAAAAGAGGTGGCGCGCAGATATTGCGGTGTCTCTTTCACCTTGGTGCGAACGTCCGATGGAATGCTGACCAAATGACGGTTCGAAACGTATTTCCGAATTTTGTCCAAGTCTTTGGCTACATCGGGGATGAGATTTTGCGGCGTGGGATGCTCACTCTGAATTTGTTTAAAGACTTCAATCGGCGATTTGTTTGGATCGATTTTTTTCGCGGCATCGGCAAATGCTTGTTGTTCCGCTTTTAATTGCTCCATGCCGATCTCAAGAATTTTTTGCGGCGGAAGATCGACCAGTTCGGTTTGAGCCAGGAAGCGCCTGAATTTTTCCTCGCCTAAGGCGAAATCGAGCGACGCTTTCGGAAGTTTTTCCCGTTCCAACCACGCAGCATAATCGTTGAGCGCGTTTGCAGCTTTGCGATTGGACTCCTGAAACGCGACACGGAGCTGCTGATCTTTAAGTCCGGCGACAGCCGCAACGAGATCTTTCTTTAGAAAATCTGAGGAACCTCTCGCGATCTGAATGGCAAGTTCCACATACGGCTTGGGAAGGACCTCATTCAGGTTTGTTCTTGCCGCGATCAGGATATTTGGAATTTGGGACTCGATTGCAACGAGACTGCGAACGCGATCCTCAAGCGGCGCAAAATTCCTTTTGATATAGACATTTACATCGGCTGCGCGCGCATAGATCATGGGATTTCGCTCGAAGACCGACATGTCCTGCATTTCAAAGAGGTCCTTCTTGACGGCCATTTGCAGGATTCTTAGATCCATAGATTGCCGGGGACCTAGCTTGCTTTGGTCGAACTTACTCAGTCGATCGTCAAACCGCCGCAGTCTGGAAAGCTCAGCATCCAACGCGAGGCGGCTGTAGTCGGAGATCTTGCCGTCGTACTCGTGAAACCCGAGGGCAGTTCCCTCGAGAGGGTGCGCGGCAAGATACGTTTTGATGTATTCCTCGGCGACGGCTTCGTACTCGGCATCCTCGTTTTCCGCGGCGAAGGTGCCGGTCGCGGAAAGAAAAAGAGCGATGGCGAAGAGGCGGAGGAAAACCTTCACGTTAAGAAAGCCGGCTACAGGTATCGCGCGTTGCCAAAAATCCCGGATGAGCGATGATTCGGTTGGTTACAGTAGTAGTCCGAAATATGAAACGGTTGTTTGTCATTCTGTCATTAGGTTTCGCGCTGCTTGGCGTTTTGTCTGGCAGCCTCGCGCAGGAAGCGCAGCGGGGAAACAATGAAGAGGATAACGGCTACTCGCAAATTTCCATTTTCGCAAAAACGCTCGAATTGATTCGGCAGGATTACGTGGATGGGAACAAGACGAGCTATCACGATCTCATCACGGCAGCAATGAAAGGCATGCTTTCGTCGCTGGATCCACATAGCCAGTTCATGGACCCGAATGATTTTCGAGACATGCAGGACGATACGCGCAGCCGTTTTAATGGTCTAGGGATCGAGGTCTCGATGAAGAACGGCCTGCCTACTGTGATTACGGCGATGGAGGACACGCCTGCGGCCAAAGCTGGCGTTCTGTCTGGGGATCAAATCTTACGAATAAACGGCATTTCAACCGAAAGAATGGACCTTCAGGACGCTATTAATGTTTTGCGCGGACCGGCAGGACGCAAAGTGACTCTCACGCTGTTGCGCCCTTCGACCAAGGAAATCAAAGACCACATCCTGGAGCGGGCGGAGATTAAAGTGCAAAGCGTCAAGGGCGCGAAGTTGCTCGATACGGAGCTGACCGGCCCATTCAAAATCGGCTACATCCGGCTGATTCAATTTAACGAGCCGACATCCGATGAGTTATCGAAAGCACTGGACGAATTGCAGAAGCAAGGCATGCAAGCGCTCATTCTTGATCTGCGGAATAATCCAGGCGGGCTGTTGAATAGTGCAGTCGATGTGTGCGCTCAATTTTTGCCGCCCAACACAAAGGTAGTCTCAACACAGGGCCGGGTCGCTTCTCAACAGCATGATTACTCGACTTCAGGAGCCAAAAAAGAGCGTCCGAATTTTCCCATGGTACTGCTGATCAATGAAGGCAGTGCAAGCGGGGCGGAGATTGTTGCTGGAGCACTAAAGGATTTGCATCGAGCCATCCTCATTGGCGAAACCACTTTCGGAAAAGGTTCAGTGCAGAATGTGATGCAATTGCCAGACGGGTCTGCAGTGCGTTTTACCACGGCAAAATACTACACACCGAGCAAGCAAGTCATTCAAGGCAATGGCGTGATTCCGAATATTCGTGTTGCCATGACTGCAGAAGAGGAGCGCTCCCTCTTTGCGTTGCGCAACGCTGGAAATATCAAATCCGAGGACGAAAAGAATATCGTCAAGTCCAAGGATCCCCAGATGCGGCGCGCAATCGACGCGCTCAAGGGCGTCATGATTTACGCGCAGGAGAACGCCCCAAAAGCGGAAGCGGTAAAGAAATAACAGCGCGCGACTTTTCCTTCTTTGTCATTCCGAGCGGAGTCGAGGAATCTCTCACTTTGTTCTGATATCCCGGGGAATTAACGGCGACAGATGTCTCGACTTCGCTCGACATGACAGTATTAGCTCTCGAAACGTCGTGCGACGAGACCGCTGTCGCCATTTTGCGGGGGTGCAATCATGGCTCCAGCCCGGAGTTGCTTGCCAGTGAAGTCGCATCGCAAGTCGCCGCGCATGAGAAATACGGCGGAATCGTGCCTGAGATCGCATCACGGAATCATCTTATCTACGCGCCGCAGCTACTTGAGCGGGC
>WNFW01009142.1_pt1 | contig 13413 bp, 9 predicted proteins | sample 5400131 | NCBI WGS metagenome assembly WNFW01 (sample SAMN13153362, study PRJNA577476) | soil metagenome | isolation source: 20 cm soil or saprolite under grassland replicate 1 | place: USA:California | collected 2016-06-15 | reverse complement strand
CTCAAAGCAAGCGAGGCCAGTAACACCCCGAAAATTCAAGGCTGAGACATTAGCTTTTGTGCATGAATGCAAAAAGTGGTTGGTGGCAGGTTCCATTGTGACCTTTGGGTTACTGGGTGGGCTGGTTGCTGGACATGCGATCGGAACAACTGCTAATCAAGCGACTCCTGCAAATAATACACCTGCTACATCTCCTTCCACGAATGGTGGAGGTGGAGATGGTGGATTTTTCAATCAGCAACCTGGACAGCAGCAGCAAGGTGGGGGAGGATATGGTTTTGGAAATAATAATAATCCTTCCCAACCACCTGTATCCGGTTCGCATTCCTCCTAAGCCATTGTCTATTTCATCGTTTTTATGTAAGCATGGGCTATTTCAGCCAGGATGGAATAGTGTTGCTAACAATGGCAATAGTTCAGGCAGCCCGACAACAACCCATGTTGCACTTTCACAAAAGAGTGTTTCACCTCGACCGATTTTTTCACAATCCTCGTCTAATGATCTTCAAACCAACTAAACTTCTGATCTCGTCATAAGGAACTACATTTTGCAGGTCCTATGGATGAACTCAGTCAAGAATCTTCCCAAGTGATAGTAGGAGATCGCCCGCCTTGAGTCGTCACAAAATATTCGCACGCATCACATGCATCCTCGAGAGCAAGAGCCCATGCGATGGGATATTCATCCATCTGCCCGTTACTCAATTGGAACTTCATCCACAGTTCAGCTGGCCCATGGTAAGAAAGATTCAGGGAATGAAAGCCGGAATCGTCAGGATTTTGCAGATACATCAAACAGGCATAGGCTTCATTGACGAACATGGTGAGAGATGGTCCATCATCTCCAGCGATGAGCCACAGTTCACTGAATTGTTGTTGGCGCACTTGTTCAAGACACTGGCGCAGGTCTTTCGCTGTTGAAACGGACATTTCCTGAGCATCCAGGAGGACCTGCATGGCTCACCTCTTTCCTTGCCATCAACTGTCATAACTCGGCTTTTGGACGTAAGCCGTAAGGATGTGACGAATATTCCGCAGGCGCTCTCTGCTCGAAGCAGTCGGGTCTGGAAGGTTTTCAAGCCTAGCAGCTTACATCGGTGCTCCCATGCCTCCTATTCTAGCACTTCTTTACTTCTCCCTGCCGACATCAGTAAAAAGTCTGTTGTAAAATAGAAGATACTGGATATTACTTCTAAAATGACAATTAATGCACATTGAATATGAAATGCGTAGATCATACCCGCCGATGATAGCCGAAAAATAAGCTTTCACAAATTAAGAGAGGTATTGTAGAAGCCACTGAGGGCCGATCAATCGGCGGTGGGCGCGATAAATCGGCCCCTACTGCTCCCTCAAGCTACATGTAACACCTGGGAATGTAGGGGCATCCCTTGCGGATGCCCGGTTTCAAACCGCCGATTGAAGATTGACGGGCACCAATGAACACCAGCCTTTCGAGGAACGCCTGAAGTCATCGCTTGAAGATACAAACATGCACCAGGCTTTGGAACGCTTTGCCCCATCCTGGCGGATTTCGCGCTCAAATGCATTTGCTTCCGAGGAGGGCGATTATGGATCGGAGTATAGCTTTGCTAGCCTGCGTTCTGAACTACGCAAAGCCAAAGACAAGGCGATTGAGCATCAGGAAGAATTGATAGCTCAATTCAGAGCCCAGGCAGAAGCTGCGGGGGCAATCATTTACGAAGCGCGGACAGCAGAAGATGCTAACCGTTATATTTATGAGCTGTGCCAGCGTAAGGGCATTGACCTGGTCGTCAAATCAAAGACAATGGTGAGCGAAGAAACCGAGTTAAATGCATATTTGGAAGAGCGCGGAATTACCCCTGTTGAAACGGACCTGGGTGAATGGGTAGCCCAGCTTGCACACGAACGTCCCTCGCATATGGTGATGCCCATTGTGCATAAGACGCGCCAGCAAGTTGGCAGCTTACTCACTGAAACACTTGGTCGTGAGATTTCGCGTGAAAATGTTGCCGAACAAGTTGCGGTCATTCGGGTAGAGCATCGAAAATCATTTCTTAATGCCGGTATGGGAATCAGCGGGGCCAATGCGCTGATTGCTGAAAGTGGTACCGTGATGATGCTCACAAACGAGGGAAATGGCCGTCTCGTCACTTCATTGCCCCGTGTCCACGTTGTCATGGCTGGCTACGACAAACTGATCAGCACGTTTGCCGAGGCCATGACGCAGTTACGTTTGCTGGCACGTAGTGCTACAGCCCAGCATATTACAAGCTATACCACTTTTATCACCGGTCCGGCGTCGCCGGACAAAGAGATGCATATCGTGCTTGTAGATAATGGGCGTAGTGAGATGAGGGCTGATCGGCATTTTAAAGAGGCACTGCGCTGTATACGCTGCGCTGCCTGTGCTAATATTTGCCCTTCCTACCAGCAAGTTGGGGGTCATTCCTTTGGCTACATCTACAGCGGCGCAATTGGCCTGGTTGTAACGCCTTTTCATCATGGGCTTGATGCAGATGCTGGGCCGCAAAGCCTGTGTGTAAGCTGTAATGCCTGTGAAACTGTCTGCCCGGTCGAAATACCTCTACCGAATCTAATCCTTGATGTGCGCAGCCGTGTTGTTGAAGCACAAGGGTTGCCCTGGCTTAAGAAGGTGATTTTTGCTGTAATGGCACGTCCAGGCTTATTTGATGGCGCGGTGCGGTTTTTCAGCATAGCGCAGTTACCAATGACACGGGGCAGTAAGTACGTTCGCGCGCGAAGCCTGGGTATATTTGGCAAACTCCCTGGAGTACGTTCAATTGCCGAACTCGCACGCTGGCGAAGTCTTCCAGCTTTCGCGTTAAAGCCTCTGCAAGATAGGATGAAGGGACAGTTGTTGAAGGCTTCTGGAAATACAGCGAGCCACATTGATGCGGAACGGACTGGTATTACAGTCTGTTACTTCGCAGGATGTATGATAGATCGACTTTTCCCTGAAATGGGTGAAGCTGCGATCCGAGTGTTGGATGCAAGTGGTGTGCGAGTGACATTTCCACAAAAGGAAAACTGTTGTGGCCTGATTGCTCTCAATTCTGGTGATCGAGCTCATTGTATACGCATGGCACGCCAGACAATTGTGATGCTGGAGCAGGCGTTAGCAGAAAGCAACGCCGACTACATTGTAGGAGCTACAACGAGTTGTGTAGTAACCCTGACCCAGGACTATATCAGACTTTTCGAGGATCTGCAGCAAGAAGGATGGAAGAGACGAGCGCAGGCATTGGCCAAGAAGGTGATGGACTTTGCCAGCTTTGTGGATCATGTTTTGCTTGCGAATGGTACAGAACTGCCTGTGCGCAAGAGCAGAGGCGAACAGATTGTCGTGACCTATCATGATTCTTGCCAGTCGATCAATTGTCTTGGGCTGCATATGGAGGCACGACATATTATACAGAATGTGTTGGGCCTGGAGTTGCGAGAGATGCCACAATCAGATGTGTGTTGTGGATTTGGAGGAGCGACATCGATCGAGCATGGTAAAGTGTCGGAACGCATCATGAACAATAAGCTGAATGATGCTGAGAGTACCGGAGCAACGCTACTTGTGGCAGATAATCCAGGTTGCTTAATGCATTTACGGGGAGGGGTTGATGCGAGTGGGCGACGAATACGTGTTGTACATTTGGCGCAGCTAATTGCTGAACACTTAGAAAATGTCTGAAAAATGGGAGTATGTTTGTGTATCATTACTGCTGACAAAATACTAGCTAATATTTCCTATAGATTAGTGCAATTGCTCGCACATTGATGTGATATGCTGTACACTCGTAGGGGTGTCCAGGGGAGAAGGGATACTATACAGTTCTATATAGCTCTAATCATGACGTGGTCAGCATGTGGCAGCAAGCATGGAGACCGGAGAAAAGGGAGGCAGGCAGTATGCAAGTTCAACAGAACGCACAGTCATCGTCCTCGCTGCAGGACGAGAAGCAGGAGGTGAGAGAGTTACACTCGGAAACGTACGTTGTGCAGACTATGCCAGCGGTGCTGGGAAAACGGGACATGATCATAACTGCGATCATGGCGCTCTTCCTGCTCACCAACGCGGTCTCGGGAGCTGCAGGAGGCCCGGTTGCCCTCTTCTACTTGATTCTGGGGGCGATTGTCTTTTTCACTCCCTGCGTTGTGGTCGTTATACAACTCGGTGTACTACTGCCGAATGAGGGATCGCTCTTCAATTGGACTACTCGGGCCATCAATCGTTTCATGGGCTTCTTTATCGGCCTGTGTTTCTGGCTAACCGGAGTTTTGGCGGTGACAACCGCAGGGAGCGCCTTCGTCACAACAGTGCAAGGGCTCAAAGCGAGCTGGCTCCCACAGCCCTGGCAGCAAGGGGTACTGATTCTCGTGCTGACCGCGCTAGCCGCCTTCATTGGTATACAGCGCATGCGGACGATCCAGAATTTCATCAACATAGCTTTTGTTTTCACCATGGTGGCGGTCCTGCTGATAGCTGCAGCCGGTGTGGCCTGGGTGATGACAGGTCACCCCTCCGCCACGAATTTCGGAGAACGAGCGAGCTGGTACCCCACGCCAGATACTTTCTTCTTGTTCGCGCTCATCACACTTAATTTCATTGGGGCTAGCGGTCCCTTAAACCTAGCAGGAGAAGTGCGTGGCAGGGGAACGAAGGAGCTTACGAATACAATCCGGCAGCACCTGCTCATAGGCGCCCCGATCGTTGCTGTCCTGTATATCCTGGTGACCACGAGCGTGCTCATCGTTCGGGGTTCGAGTGTCGGTCCATTCGATGGCTTCACCGCCGTGCAGCAAGTCTTCGGGAAATTTCCGGCAGATGTCGCGGTGACGTGTTATCTGATATATCTCATAGCAGCCATGCTCTTTTACACCTATGCCTCGACCCGGCTGATCATGGTGGCCGGCATCGATGGGTTCATCCCGATACGTTTCGCGGGGCTCAACAAGAATCGCGCTCCAGCCCTGGCCACGATTTTCCACGCCATGGCGGTCGCTGTCGCGGTCACGATTATCTACATATTCGTTCCCTCGCTAGTCGTCTTTGGTGGGAGCGCAACTACCACCACCACAGAGTTTTATACGGTGGTGGCTGCAGCGTGTACTCTTATCTGGACGATCGCCACGGTTTTTTTCTTCGTCGACCTGGTCTTCTTATACTGGAAAGATCCTCACGCATTCCGCGCCAAGCGCCAGTTTCCTCTGTGGCTCATCTGGCTCTGCGTGGTGGTAGGAGGAGCAGCCTGCCTGGTAACCGTGGTGGCGATTCTCGTGTACCCGTGGCTCCCCCCCTCACTCATCGACCCAGGCCACTGGGGACTTACGGTCGGCGGTCTCACGCTTATATTGCTCGTTATGGCATCAATTGTCAGTATGATTGCAAGCGGTGAGGCAAGTTATGAACAGATAACGGAGACCTAGTCGAAGCCAACCCTCCATGAGAGCAGGCGGAGTCTTTGCTCTTGCCGAATTCACTGTTGGCGGGTGAAGCGTATTGAGCGTTTCATTCATCTTGACAGTTGAGTTATGTTAGGGTAGACTTGCACTATGCAATGCACGTTCATTTTGCAGCTCTACCCATCTGCGGCGCAGCAATCTGCCCTTCTGGAGACCATGCATTCCTATAATGCAGCTGCAGAGCAAATTGTCCGGACCGCCATCGATCAGGGCACAGGAAGCCGCGTGGAGTTACAGCGCCTGGTATACACTCGGATACGAGAGCAGTTTCGTCTGCCTGCCCAACTCGTGGTGGGGGCAATTGGGAAGGCGAGTGCAGCGTACAAAGCATTAGCTCGCTTCTCAGATCATCCCGTGCTTCTGACTGAAGGCGCGGTGATGTATGATCACCGCGTGCTACGCATCACGGACCTGGTGGCAGTATCGCTCTCAACAATACAGGGCCGAATCGTCGTCCCGTTTGCGATCCATGGATATCAGCGCCCACACCTCCACGCAAATCCAGAACTCTCCTATCTCCTGTTGCAGGACGGAGTGTTCTACTGTGCACTCACCCGGGAAGTACCCGGCCCTGTCCCGCAGATAGAGGAAGAGATTGTTGTGATTGACCTGGGGATACGTGCTGGGGTTGAGTACGTTTCCACGTGGCAGGAGGAGGCAGCGCAGGAAGTACTGGAGAATCTGCCTTCCAGTGGGTGAGTAGAAACCTTCCGTGATGAGTATAGGGAGGAGATATTCTTGCATTCCAATCTCCAGTAAGGGAATAGTCCTTCGTAGGCAGGTAGACAAGGAGGGAGTAACGCTCCCTCGAACACTATTGCTGATGACGGATGCAATAGTTAGCGAGTGTGCCGCTGGTTCGCCTATTTGTGTGGCGCACTCGAGGCAAACCACGAACTGTATGCTGTTATTAGTCTCATCGATCTTATTATTGAAAGGGTAGGTTCTCGTGGATTCGACAAATTCATCAACTCCTTCTACATCAGAAGGGGCCCAGATGCAACGGCTTGGCCACCATCCTAATCTCTCAACCTGGGATGCAATAGCCCAGAGTCTCGCGATCGGGCCGGTCTTCAGTTCCGCTTTTGTGGCGTTCCTAATCGCGGGAGCTGCAGGTGGTGCAGCTCCCCTCTCAACCCTTATCGGGACCATTGGGGTGCTGGCCCTTGGCTGGGTCATCACCTTATTTGCTCGCCGAGGTGGGGGTGCTGGTGCCATTTATGATTATCTAAGACGTCAGAACCCTGCGTTTGGCCTGTTTGCAGCTGGGATCTACTTCTTTGGAGCGCTTATCCTGGACTCCGCTGGCTTCCTGGTGATCGGCCTGCTGGCTGCGCAAGTTTTCGCGTCTTATTTGAACATCACGCTTCCTTTCTGGGTCTTTGGCCTGGTCGCGCTCGTACTGATCGTATCTCTCAACTATTTTGGCATTCGCCTAACCACTCGTGTGCAGCTCTTGCTCTCGGCCCTCTCTGTCATCCCATTACTGATCCTGGCGATCGCCATCATCGCCCTGGGTGGAGATAGTGGCAACACCCTGGCGGTCTTCAACCCGGCCAGCGCACCTGCGGTCCCCACAAGCGTCCCCGCAGCCGGCGTATTTCCAGGTGTCCTATTCGCCATTCTCCTTTACGTCGGGTTCGAGACAAGTGCCTCGCTCGGAGAGGAAACACGCGACCCGCGACGGTCAATTCCGCGCGCGGTCATCTGGACGGTCATCATGACCGGCGTTTTCTACCTCGTCATGATCTATGCTCAGGACATCGGGTTTGGTCTGGCCAATTCCGCGAAGTGGGCGAGTGACCCTGCCCCTCTCGACACCCTGGCAACCCGTTACGTTGGATCATGGCTGGCTGTGCTTGTTGACATTGCCGTACTCTTCGATGCGCTCGTTGTAATGAGCGCGTTCATGGCAACCACCTCGCGCGGCATGTTCGCCCTCGCGCGGCATGATCTCTTGCCCTCCCCGCTGGGGAGCATCAGCCGGGCGCACCGAACTCCGCAGGGCGGTATCCTTACCGTGTCAGTAGTTGCCCTGTTAGTCCTGGTCGTTGTTACGATCACCACGACGAGCATTGTGACGAATGTGCTCACCGTCTTTGGCATCATGAGTACGGTCGGAAGCTTGCTGATCGAGTTGATTTACATTGCACTGTGCCTGGCTGCGGTCCTCCTGTTGCTGCAGGATCCACGTAAGTGGTGGCGCTGGCTGTTCCTCCTGGTAGCCATTGCCACTCCCATTTTGGCCATTTACGGCAGCGTTGTGCCATTCCCTGCCTGGCCGCAGAACCTGGGAATCTTCATCTCGCTGGCGGTAATCGCCCTCTCACTCATCTGGACCCTGGTCAATCGCTTCGCCTTTGCTGCGCGCTTGGGGAAGGCTTCCGAGCGGCATCCATGGGAGGTGGAGGACATAGAGTCGGAAGTTGAGCCAGCGTCCTGATCGCAAATCGTAGCTAGCTAGAGCCGACTTTCTCAGTATTTGCTTTCAATCCAGTCGGCCGGTCTATATGGCAAGTGGCCGGCTGACTGGACGATGGTCCAATCGGCTTGAGAATATCGGCCAACAGGGCTTTCCCTAGAAGGATTTCTCTCTTATGACAACAACGACAAACACACGTCACCCCTTTGCCCCACTCAATCCAGGGGAACTTGAGGAGGCAGTTGCACTTGTGCGAGCAACAGAGGCAGGCTCCTCAGAACACATCCGCTTTGTAATGGCGCGCCTGCCCTGGTCTGCTGGCAACTTTGGCATCATCGAGGAGGATTCCCGCCGCGTGGTGCGCACCACTGTCCACTACCTGCTCGATATCCGTGACGTTGAGGAGAACACCTACGCGCACCAGGTTGCCGGGCTGCATGCGGTGCTGGACCTTGATACGATGGAGGTCGTGCGCGTCGATGACTTCGGTGTGGTCCCGATTCCCCAGAGACCCGGCAATTATCTACCCAAGGACGTTGGTCAGTTGCGCAACGACCTCAAGCCCATTCAGATTACGCAGCCAGAGGGGACAAGCTTCAGTGTCGAGGATGGGTATCGGGTCAGGTGGCAAAAGTGGGAGTTCATGGTGGGCTTCTCTCCGCGTGAGGGCCTGATCCTCTACCATATCTTCTACGACGGGCGCCCGCTCTTCCGCAGCCTACGGCTCGCAGAGATGGTGGTTCCCTATGGAGATATCAGCCCGGATCACGCTTTCCAGAGCGCATTCGATGTCGGTGAATACGGGGTAGGATGGCTCGCTAACTCACTTGAGCTTGGATGCGATTGCCTGGGCGTCATCCACTATTTCGATGCTCACATTACAGATAATGATGGCAGTGTTCGTACGATCACGAATGCCGTCTGCATGCATGAGGAGGATGATGGAATCCTGTGGAAGCACTGGAACTACCGCACCGACCATGCGGAGGTGCGCCGCTCGCGCCGGCTGGTCGTCTCGAGCATTGCAACAATAGGTCCCTACGATTACGGGTTTTTCTGGTACTTCCGGCAGGATGGATCCATTGAGATGGACATCAAGCTCACCGGGATCATGAATATCGGGGCTGTTCCCCCGGGCGTTACCCCGCAATACGGCCAGCTACTCAACACGGACGGACTCTTTGCGCCCATCCACCAGCATTTTTTCAGTTTTCGCCTTGAACCCATGATAGACGGGCTGCAGAATTCAGTTGTGGAAACCAACATCGTCGCCGAGCAGAACGCGGAACAGAACCGCTGGGGGAACGCCTTCCGAGCGGTCGATACGCTGCTGCGGATGGAGGAAGAAGCCCAGCGTGACATTGCACGTGATCGAAGCTGGAAGGCGAGACCCGATTCCAGCATTTTTCACCGCGCAGGCTTCGCCCAGCATCACCTCTGGGTCACCCCTTATCACCCTGAGGAGCAGTTCCCTGCCGGCAACTACCCGAACCAGCACCAGGGTGGAGCAGGTCTGCCGGCCTGGACGGCTGCCAACCGTTCCATCGAGAATACCGTACTCAGTGTGTGGTACACGGTGGGTGTGATGCATAATCCGCGTTTGGAGGACTGGCCGGTTATGCCGGTCAAACACGCCGGATTTATGATGCGACCCTGGAATTACTTTGAAGTCAATCCGAGTCTGGATGTTCCACCCTCTGAAAACCACGGGGAAAGTTGCGAGCACGATGGGCACCAATCTTAAGCGTGGCATGTGACGATATTAGACATGGAAAAGATGCTCCGGCAACAGCGAACGCTCCCATAAGAGGTAAGATGGTGGAAGGAGCGTTCGCAAGCGAGCATATCACTACCTTCACCTCTTAGACTGAGCTGACAAGGGAAGCTATTGAGAGGGAGCCGGCTTGGAAAGAACAGGTATTGTACTTGCCATTGTGGTGGCCCTTTCGTGAGGAATGGCTGATACGGTGGCTACACTAGCCACCCAAGAGGCATCAACCTCAGCCTCAATCGAGGATTCCGTAGGGGCGAGGGCGGTTGGGTGGACGAGTGGTGGGCCTTGATGGTCGCCCGCTGTAGGACGTCTGAGGCCCGCATTCCCCACCCCCGGGCGACCATCAAGGCCCACCCAACCACACCACACCACCCTCGCCCCTACGGAAACCGATAGGCTTTTCTTAGGTTGATGCCTATTCGGTGGCTACACTAACCACCCGCAGACAAGGGACTTTTGTGACGACGGTTATTTCGCTGATGGCAAGTGTGGCAGTCCTTTTCCTCTTCTGATCCATCAACTTCACGCGACTTTCACTCTCTCCAAGGATCTTTGTCCACAGTGCGAGCCTGGGGCTTCTTACTGGAATCCTGGCAGCTGTTGGTTATTACTCGCTCTATAGAGGGTTAGAATTGGGGCCTCTCGCTATCGTGAGTCCGTTGACTGCCGCAGATGGTGCCGTTGGCTCAGTGCTAGCCGTGATCTTCATGAAGCGCTGAGCCTCTGGCAGTGGGCCATGCTCGGACTCATCTTCATGGGGGGTGGTTGTCGCTTCAAGCAACATCATGGAGATACGAGGGATGGTACGTTCCTCAGGCGTGGCAGTTTTAGTGATGGGAGGGACTCGCTGGGGACTACTGGCTATGGTGACCTTTGGCATGATGCTATTTGGGATCGGATTGGCTGCCGGAATGTCGGGTTGGTTTGCTCCCATTTTCTGGACGCGTACCTATGCCACCCTAACCCTCTTCATCTTCGCAGCCATCAGGCACTATTTGAGAGGGCATTTAAGCCGTTTAGTCACAGTCCCGGCAGAAAAGCAAGCCTCGTTACAAACCTTTGGCGTCGGGCTAGCTGTTATCGTTGGGTTGCTGGAAACCGCCGGGTTACTTCTCTACAGTTTTGACACACAGTTGGCATCGACCGGAATAGCGTCTGCCATCAGTTCCAGTTGGGGCATCATCCCTATGCTTGCAGGACTCACCCTTTTTCGCGAGCGACCAATGCTCTACCAGACTTTGGGGGCATTGCTCGTGCTGCTTGGACTCTGCCTGTTGGCAATCAAACCTGTCTGATATATGGTAGCAGGATTGTTTTTTCTTCTGCGATCAGGTATGCTTTCACATGTGAAATGGTTGAGTCGAACTATCAAATTGCCTTGAGAATGAACTCCTGACAGATATATATTTGATCCACTTGTCTCAAAGGGGGTTTTTATGGGCATGACCAACGATGGCCGGTCCTACTGGCAAGCAGAAATTGAGGGGATCGAACTCCTCGAGATGACGATTGGAGACCTGCTCGATTGCCGTGCAGACGAACTTCCTCTGCAGGAGGCTGTCGTCTATTCCTGTCATCCCGAGTTTGAGGGGACCCATGAGCTACGTTGGACCTACCAACAGTATCGTGAACGCGCCAACCAGGTTGCCCGTGGCCTGATGGCATTGGGACTCTGCAAAGGCGACCACATAGCAGTCTGGGCCACCAACTTACCAGAATGGGTTTTACTGGAGATGGCAGTTGCTAAAGCGGGCCTGGTGCTGGTGACGGTCAATCCCGCTTATCGGGCGCAGGAATTGGAGTACGTGCTCAAGCAGGGGGATGTCCATGCACTCTTCTTGATGGCTAAGGTCCGTGACCACGACTGCCTGGCGACCTTGCGGTCGCTGGTGACCCCAGGCATGCACAACGGCGACGTAAGCAGTGAGCGTCTTCCACTGCTGCGTTCGGTCTGCCTGCTCGGATCGACCCCAGAGGGTATGCTCGAACAGGAGGGGTGGCGTCCGCTCCTCTTCCAGGAGATGGTCGCAGCGGGCACAGAGATCAGTGCGGATGCGCTCCGTGTGCGACAATCCCTGGTCAGGCCGCAAGACCCAGCCCAGATTCAATACACCTCTGGGACGACAGGCTTCGCAAAGGGTGCAATTTTGCAGCATCGAAGTATCCTCAACAATGCTATGATCGTTGCGCGTCAATGGGGACTGGGTGAAGGTGATCGCTATTGTAATCCCATGCCATTCTTTCACACCGCTGGCTGTGTCATCGGAATGCTCGGTCCACTCGCTGCAGGCGCGGTCATGCATCCGCTGCTGACCTTTCATCCTCTCACCGCCTTAGAGGTCATTAGTCGTGAACACTGTACCACCCTGCTGGCGGTCCCCACGATGCTGCTTGCCATGCTGCAGCAGCCTGATTTTGAGGCGTACGATCTCTCCTCACTCGTGCGTGTCGGTACAGGCGGTGCCACCGTTCCAGTCTCTTTGATTGAACAGGTGACGGAGCGCATGGGGGCAGATGTATGCAACTTCTTTGGTCAGACCGAAGCCAGTCCGTTTATTACCAAAACCTTGCCAGACGACCCGTTTGAATTGCAAGCTACAACAGTGGGTCTGCCGCTACCGCATAGTGAAGTTAAGTTGATCAATCCTACTAGCGGTAACATCGTGTCCTGTGGGGAGCCAGGAGAATTCTGCTGCCGTGGGTACCAGGTCATGGCTGGCTATTACAAGATGGAAGAAGCGACCAACAGGGCGATTGATAGCGAGGGATGGCTGCATACTGGGGACCTGGCAACAATGAATGCGCATGGCTATCTCAATATCGTAGGACGCCTCAAAGAGATGATCATTCGCGGTGGCGAAAATATCTTTCCCCGCGAAATCGAAGAGTTCCTGCTGCGGCATCCCAAGATTGTCGATGTGTACGTCTTGGGCGTGCCTGACGCTTTCCTTGGGGAGGAATTGCTGGCGGTGGTGCGTCTTAAAGAAGGAGAAGAAGCCACGGGGCAAGAACTGCGGGAGTTCTGCAAGGGGAAGATCAGCCATCAGAAGATCCCTCGTTACTTCCAGTTTGTGGATGCCTATCCGATGACGGCCAGCGGGAAAGTGCAGAAGTTTGTGCTGCGCGAGCAGGCAATTCGGACCTTGGGATTGCAAGCATTAGCAATTGGCAAAGGGGCGTAACCACCAGACGAGGCCTACGTTGAAACGGAAGGAGATGTGATGTCTATCATAGAATTAGAGACTATGCGCTGTGAAGTCGAAGGCCCGCTGGCGAGGCTGCGTCTAAATCGCCCAGAAGTGCTCAACGCCGCCAATAGGGCATGGGTCCAGGACCTGGTCACTGCGACCGACTACCTGGCGCACCAGGCAGAGACGCGGGTGGTGCTTGTCAGTGGTGAAGGGCGTGCCTTTTGTAGCGGGTTGGATACCAAAGAACTGGCACACGGGAATTTGACGGTTGAGTGGTTCGAAACCTGGGAGCGTGGTGTGACCGCGCTGGCCGATCTAAATGCCATCACGATTGCCGCTATACAGGGTTATTGTCTGGGTGGTGGTCTCCAACTGGCTCTGGCGTGCGATCTCCGAATCGCTAGCAGCGATGCCATATTCAGCATCCCAGCCGTCAAAGAGGGCCTTGCTGCATATGTTGCCACCGTGCGTCTTACCCGGCTGATTGGTGCAGCAGCCGCCAAAGAGCTGTGCCTGCTGGGTCGCCGTTTTAGCGCCGAGGAAGGCCGCGCGTTGCGACTCCTCAT
>WNFW01004836.1_pt1 | contig 13414 bp, 10 predicted proteins | sample 5400131 | NCBI WGS metagenome assembly WNFW01 (sample SAMN13153362, study PRJNA577476) | soil metagenome | isolation source: 20 cm soil or saprolite under grassland replicate 1 | place: USA:California | collected 2016-06-15 | reverse complement strand
GCACTCCGATGATCACGATGAAATTCATTAACGCGGCTACAATTGCTTTGGAGATGGATTTTTCGCCGACAGTGACTGAATTCGGTAGTATGGTCGACATCCTTGGCATTGGCGTTTTGATTCGCGGAGCCAGCGGCATCGGAAAAAGCGAGTGTGTGCTGGGCCTCATCGAACGTGGTTACAGCCTGGTGGCTGATGACGTCACCCGGATTACGATGCTCGAGGGACGCGAGCTTATGGCGACGGCGCCCGAGCTTACCCGCAACCACATGGAAGTGCGCGGCATCGGCATTATCGATGTAGCGAAGGTTTTCGGGATTGGCAGTATCCGAGTCGAAAAGCGTCTCGACCTTGTTGTCACGCTGAAGGACTGGCAGGACGTAGATGAGGTTGATCGGATCGGGCTGGATCGTGAATTTTACGAAATCCTCGGTCTTAAAGTGCCACATGTGACTATTCCGGTGAGACCCGGCCGGGACATGGCGCGCTTGATCGAGGTCGCGGCGATGGACGAAAAATTGAAAGGTCTGGGCCAAAATGCAGCCGTTGATTTCAACGCGAAGCTGCTCGGACTGATGGAGCAAAAAGGACCGACGTAATGGCATTGTTGTATCGAAGAGCGAACCGCTCGGCACCTATCCAGAAGATCGAGAAAGAAATTCCGGTCGTGAATCGGCTCGGGCTGCATGCCCGGCCGGCCGCCATGTTTGTGCGCATTGCCAGCCGGCACCGCTCGGAAATTTGGGTATCGAAAGAAGGCGAGGAGGTAAACGGCAAAAGTATCATGGGGCTGATGATGCTGGCCGCTGGGCAGGGATCGAAGCTGCGTATTCGTTGCGAAGGCCCGGATGCCGAAAAAGCGATGGAGGAGCTGGAGCAACTGATCAACGCGCGCTTCAACGAAGATTGATTCGTCCCATATGTCGCATACGACACATAAGAACTAGTGGGACTAATGCGGCCTTTACGCAGCAAAGCTTTCGCGAGTTTGACATCTGCCTTACTCTCCCAAGTGGATGAGCGGCGACAATGCGCCAAAAGAAATTCGGTTTGAAGGAGCTGGCGTCTCGCCCGGAATCGCCCGCGGCAGGGTCCATGTCGCCCGCGATGAGCTGGAGGAGGTCGTGCGTTACCGCATTGCGCCTTCCCAAGTGACGGATGAAATCGCGCGCTTCGAAACGGCCCTTATTCAAACGCGCATGCAGATTCTGCAGATGCAGCAGCGCATTGCAGAATCGATCGGGACGAAAGATGCTGCTATCTTTGATGCGCATCTGCTCGTAGTCGAAGACCGCACGTTAATCGACGAAGTGCTCCGGAAGCTGGAGACTGATCTGTGCAATGTGGAATGGGTTTTCCAGGAAGTCGCCACGCGGTATGCCGAGACCCTGAATAAAATCGACGACCCCTACCTGCGAGAGCGCGCGCTCGATATCCAGGACGTGACAAAGCGGGTAATTCGCAACCTGCAGGGTAAATCTCCGAAGACATTTCTTGCCCTGACCGAGCCGCACATTCTGGTTGCGCATAATCTTACTCCTTCGGACACCGCAAGCATGGATCGAGCGAACGTCCTCGGGGTCGCGACCGATCTCGGGAGCCGCACCTCGCATGCAGCGATCTTAGCACGTTCACTCAATATTCCGGCGATAGTCGGCCTGCACGATATCACTGCAAAACTCGAGACCGGCCAGGACGTTCTCCTTGATGGGAACGACGGCTGGTTGATCGTAGATCCGACACCGAAGACGGTTGCGGAGTACGCGGAGATCGAATCAAGGAGAGCCAAGGTCACGGCGAAACTGAAAGAGCTGCGCGAGACAACCTCAACCACGCGCGATGGCCGTCACATTGTGCTCTCGGCAAATATCGAACTCCCACAAGATGTCGATGCCGTGGAGGCCAATGGCGCCGAGGGCGTCGGACTTTATCGCACCGAGTTTCTGTATTTGAACCGACCTACTCTGCCAAGCGAGGACGAACAATACGAAATTTATCGAAAAGTCGCGGAGCGCGTCCGGCCGGATCCGCTGATTATTCGAACGTTTGATCTCGGCGGCGATAAATTGGCTCCGGGTACAGTAGATATCGCCGATGAGTTGAACCCTTTTCTTGGCTGGCGCGCGATCCGTTTCTGTCTTGAGAATATAGACATCTTCAAGACGCAGTTGCGCGCTATTCTCCGTGCCAGCGCCGTCGGCAACGTAAAAATCATGTTTCCGATGATCTCCGGGTTGGGCAGTTCCAAAATCGATATCGCCGAACGACTCGAGATTGGGGCGATGATAGAGATCCCGAGTGCGGCCATCTGCGCAACCGTACTCGCACCCGAGGTCGATTTTTTAAGTATCGGAACAAACGATCTGATTCAATATGCGCTTGCGGTCGATCGCGTGAACGACAAGATCGCGCACCTTTACGAACCGACCCATCCGGCAGTACTGCGTTTGCTCAAAATGATCGCCGACGCGGCCCACGCCCACAATCTCTGGGTTGGCGTGTGCGGGGAAATGGCAGGAGATATCGCGCTCGTCCCGCTCTTGCTCGGTCTCGGCATGGACGAGCTCAGCGCCGCCGCGATCCTGGTGCCGAGGGTCAAGCGCGCCGTGCAGAGTCTCACCATTCCGGAATGTCGCGAGCTGGTTGAGGAAACGTTCAAGCTCGACACAGCGTCGGAAATTCTGGCGCGTTGCCTGGAACTAGCGGACAAGCGCTACGGCGATTTGTTGGGCTGAAGCCAGCGTCGAAGCGTTAAAGCGGATGGGACTGTCGCTGTCATGTTGAGCGAAGCGAAACATCTCTGATTGGCCCCTTAGGGTTTGCCGGAAGAATTAATCGAAGATTCTTCGCTTCGCTCAGAATGACAATACCCGTTTAACGCTTCAACGTTCTTCACTCTTCCGTTTCTGATTCCGGTCTCAGTCCCTCTTCCTCCATCTTGCGCAGGACGTCGCTCATGTCGTCCACTTCGTCCCAGACCTCGTGACTCACATAAATGGGCGCCTTCTGCTGGGTGGCCATTGCGATGCAATCGCTTGGCCGGCCATCCAGCTCGATGATTTTTTTCTGCTCCAACTCGTTTTGGACACGAATGATGACCCGCGCGTAATAAGTGGCATTTTTCAGATCATTGATAATCACTCGATCGACTTTGGCGCCGAGGGCCGTCATTAAATGTCCCATCAAATCGTGGGTGAGGGGGCGTTCCTTGGTGATCTGCCGCATGAACATGGTGATTGCGCTGCCCACCGTGTGATCGACGTAGATGATGAACACTTTCTCGTTATTGCCGATAAACACTGCGCACCCACCGCTTGTAGGTAAAACCGCCCGAACCTGCACCTCGATCACCGTCTTGTTCATCGACGCAACGGTACCTGCGCGAAAATGAAACACAAGCGGCGGACTGTACACGTCACGTCCGCCTCATCGGTCGCATGGCACATATGAGTGACATGAAATTTTTGGTGTGGCGGGCTTGAATGTTCGACGCGCTGATTGAATATGCGTTTTCGAACATTCGCGGCTGGGTAGGAATTGAAATGAAAACTGAGTGGGACCTTGAGTCCGCCATCACAACATACAACGTGGATGGATGGGGCGAGGGTTATTTTACCGTCAACGGCGGCGGCAACGTCGAAGCGAGGCCGTTAAAGGAGAATGGAGGTTCCATCGACCTTCTAGCAATAATCAATGAAGCGCGCGTGAGAAACCTCGGTTTTCCATTGCTGATTCGGTTTCAGGATCTGCTCCGGCACCGCGTCGAGTCAATTAATCGCGCTTTTCAAAGCGCGATCTCTGAATTCGGTTATCGCAATCAGTATCGTGGCGTTTTTCCCATTAAAGTCAATCAGCTGCGCGAGGTTATCGAGGAAATTGTCGCCGCAGGCGAACAATTTCATTTTGGGCTCGAAGCAGGCAGCAAACCGGAGCTGGTTGCTGCGCTCGCCATGCAGAAAGACCCTGAGAGTTTGATCATCTGCAACGGCTATAAAGATGCCGCTTTCATTCGCATCGCGCTGCTTGGGCGCAAACTTGGCAAATCGGTCATTATCGTCGCGGAAAAACTGGAAGAACTGGAGCAGATCATTCGCGCATCCAACGAGGTTGGAGTCGAGCCCTACATTGGCATTCGTGCTCGCTTGCATAGCAAAGGCTCCGGCAAGTGGTCGCCAAGTGGCGGCGAGAACGCCAAATTCGGTCTCGATACCACTAATCTGGTTGCTGCGAGTCAGATGTTGAAAGAAGCAGGGCTGACGCAATGCCTCAAGCTTCTTCATTTCCACGTCGGATCGCAGGTGCCGGATATCTCAACCATCAAGCGAGCTGTGCGCGAAGGCGCGCGCTATTACGCAAAGCTGTGCAAACTCGGTCACCAACTGGGTTACCTCGACGTCGGTGGCGGCCTCGGCGTGGATTATGATGGCTCGCGCAGTGATTTCGATAGCTCGACGAACTATTCACTTCAGGAATACGCCAACGACGTGGTCTGGAACATTATGGACGTGTGCGATTCCGAAGGCGTGTCGCATCCGACCATTGTGAGCGAAAGCGGTCGCGCCATCGTCGCGCACCATTCGGTGCTGGTGCTGGAAGCGTTTAGCTCGATCGAAAAAACTGCGCCGAAGCTCAAGGTCGAAGCCAGCGAGAAGGACCACAAATTGGTGGGCGACATCCTCGACGTGAAACAGCGCTTAAAGCGCGGAAATCGCCTTGAGAGCCTGCACGACATCCAACAGATAAAGGAGGAAGCGCAGCAAACGTTCGATCTCGGCCTGCTGGATCTCGAATCGAAGGCAAAGATCGACACAGTCTATTGGCAAGTCGCGCATCAAATCGTCAACATGCATCGTGGCCTGCGTTATGTACCCGACGAAGTGAAGCAGCTCGAAACGACGTTGGGCGATCAGTACATCTGCAATTTTTCCGTGTTCCAGTCACTGCTCGATCACTGGGCGCTGGGCCAGTTGTTTCCCATCATGCCGATCCATCGTCTCAACACGCCGCCGGATCGCCACGGCACCATCGTGGACATTACCTGCGATTCGGACGGCAGGATCTGCAAGTTCACCGACTTACAGGATGTAAAGGAAACGCTGCCGCTGCACCGGATTCACCCGGGAGAAATTTATTATCTCGGCGTTTTTATGGTGGGCGCTTACCAGGACATCATGGGTGATCTGCACAATTTGTTCGGTCGCGTCACGGAGGTGCATGTTTTCCTCGATCCTGATGAGGAATCCGGCTGGTACATTGAGGAGGTGATCGAGGGCAGCACCATTGGAGAAGTTCTGGCGATGACGCAGTGGGACAAAGTTGAGTTGATGCGATTGCTGAAGTCGGAGGTCGATGACGCAATCAAGACCGATCGCCTTAAGCCTAACGATGCGATGAAACTACTGGACGATTACGAGCGGCTTTTGCAGGAATATACCTACCTCTCCCTCAACGGCGTTAAAGCGCCGCCTCAACCAGGCAATTGGCTGCCGCTAAGTTAATTTTTGTTGGCGCCGAGCTCGCGACCGGCACGCAGGCGAGTTAACCGCTTCGTGCAACTTGTCATTCCGAGCGAAGTCGAGGAATCTCTCGGTGTAAACATGACGCAGCTTTCTCCGACCTCGATCACGGATGCTTTGCAAAGCAGCACTCCCATTGCCGAAATTCAGGTCCAGGGATGGGTGCGCACACGGCGCGATTCAAAAGATTTCTCGTTCATCGAGCTGAATGATGGGTCATCGCTGCGCAATCTTCAGATTATCGCCAGAAATACGTTGTCGAATTATCCTGCGGTTCAACGGGTCACGACCGGCGCGTCAATTAGTGTGACTGGCGCGCTGGTCGCTTCGCAGGGTAAAGGACAAAAATGGGAACTGGTCGCGGACAACATCGAGATTGTGGGAACGGCAGACGATTCCTATCCGCTCCAGAAAAAGGGGCACACGCCTGAGTTTCTCCGAGAGGTCGCTCATCTCCGCCCTCGCTCAAACCTTTTCAGTAGCATTTTTCGCGTGCGCAGCCGACTGGCCTTTGCTGTTCACCACTTTTTCCAGGAACGCGGTTTCGTGTATGTCCACACCCCAATTATCACCGGCAGCGATTGCGAGGGTGCAGGGGAATTATTTCGCGTCTCCACGATCGACCTTAAGAATCCGCCGCGGAAAAACGGGGAGATTGATTTCGCGCAGGATTTCTTCGCCCGCCCGACCTATTTGACTGTGAGCGGCCAGTTGGAAGCGGAAGCGTTCGCGCTGGCTTTGTCGAAAGTTTACACATTTGGTCCAACCTTCCGCGCTGAAAACTCAAACACATCTCGCCACGCCAGCGAGTTCTGGATGATCGAGCCGGAGATGGCGTTTTGCGACTTGAACGGCAACATGAATCTCGCGGAAGAGTTCGTTAAGTATTTGATCGCAGATGCGAAAAAGCATTGCCCCGACGAGATGGAACTTTTCGCCAGATTCGTGGACAAAGAGTTGCTTTCCCGACTCGATTTCGTCATTGAGCTGCCGTTTCAACGCACCACCTACAGCGACGCTGTCGATCTTCTAAAAAACAGCGGCGCAAAATTTGAGTTCCCGATCGATTACGGCTTGAACCTGCAATCGGAGCACGAGCGCTGGTTGACCGAAAAACATTTCAAATGTCCGGTCACGGTTTTCAATTTTCCGAAGGAGATCAAACCTTTCTACATGCGTTTAAACGACGATGGAAAAACAGTCGCGGCAATGGATTTGCTCGTGCCCGGCATCGGGGAAATCGTCGGCGGCAGCCAGCGTGAAGAGAGGCTCGAAATGCTGGAGGGAAATATGCGCCGGCACAGAATGGATCCCGCCGATTACAAATGGTATCTCGATCTGCGGCGCTACGGCACGGTACCGCACTCCGGGTTCGGCCTCGGCTTCGAGCGAATGCTGATGTTCATCACCGGTGTCCCGAACATCCGCGACGTGATTCCATTCGCACGCACACCTGGCAGCGCCGAGTTCTAACCCCTTTGTCATTCTGGGCGCAGCCAAGAAAGCTCTTGCTGTTCACCTACCCAGAAATCACCGCCGGGCTTCTCTTATTCTGGTGAATTCGAGCTTCGAACCGCCTGGCTCTTGCAGGACCATCTGGTCGCCCGAAATTTTCACCTCATAAACTGTATTGGCGAACCGCGTTTGAATTTTGATTCGGTCCTGGTCGCCGAATTTGTATATGCCTCGCATGTCCCCGACAAGGACCACGCCATTTTTCGAGAATTCCCAAACTGTTTCATTTGAACCTCCGGACATGCGCCATTTGCCAATAATGGTTGGATTCCCGCAGCCGGCTATCAGGCACAGCAAAACTGCCGATGCGATTATTCGTAAGCCGGATATATGTCGGCGCAAAATGAATCGCATAACGGTCGGAATCCTCTTCGGCACAGCTTGCTAGGGCAACATTTAATCTAGCGGCTCCTTCGCACATCGTAACGCTTTTCTTCACTCTGGAGCTGCTTCACTAGGGAGAAGGGCAGGCGAGCGCGGACAGACCCCTTCGCCAAGACAGTCGCTTGACGATTGCGATCAAGCGTGTATATACACGCATGTCCGCTTCTTCCAGATCCTTTGCAGCCTGTCGCATGTGCGCCTGTTCGGCTTTGCGTCGCGCCAGCCGGGCCGTGACGCAACACTACGAGAAACATTTCCGGAGTAGCGGCCTTCGTGCGACCCAATTCACCGTTCTCGCGACACTGGCGCAGACAGGACCACTCTCGATCTCTGAGTTGTCGGCGCAACTGGGCCTCGATCGAACCACTCTGTCGCGAACTTTGCGTTTAATCGAGGACCAGGGGTGGATTTCCGCGTGCCCGCATGATGATGAACGCGTGCGAAAGATGACGCTTACTCCGAAGGGACTGAATAAGGCTTCAACCGCTTTGACAGTTTGGAAGCGAGCGGACGTGAGCGTTGAGCCTATCCTGAGACGCTTTGGTTTACAGTCTCGTCCGATGGTACTGACGAAATAATTTTTTGCGAAGACGTGTGTATATACACCTATGATCAGAAGAGACTAGCTATTGATGTCGCGGCTGGTCTTATAGCGGCACACCTGGGGAAAAGAAATGAAGGAAAAAAAAGGCACAACTCATGAGTATTGATCTTATCGGTTGCATTGAACTAACTGCCTCGGCGGCTATCGTAATTGCTGCGCTATCAAGCGGATTAGGTTTGAACACGGCCATGCGAGTTCGCATCGCCGCTTGGCTCAGTGCGTGGTTCGTAGTCGTCGTAATTCTGGCCGCGACGCGAGCTTTATATTACGAGCACGGGCTAGGGGCGCCCGGCCTTGGCGTTGCGGTGGCGCTGCCGATCGCGATTCTCTACATTCTTGTCGCGCGCGTACACTCGCTGCGCGAAGGGTTCCATCGTGTGCCGCTGTGGCTACTCGTGAGCGTGCACACGGTTCGCCTGCTCGGTATTAGTTTCGTAGTTCTTTACACGGCCCATCGTTTGCCCGCGCCGTTCGCGCCGATTGCTGGTTGGGGCGATATTTTTGTTGGAGCCACCGCTCCGCTTGTGGCCTTGCTGGCTTATCGACGCGGCGTGATGACGAGGCCGATCCTATGGATCTGGAATTTGATTGGCGCCCTCGATTTGATCGCTGCTGTCGGACTGGGTGTACTTTCATCGCCCGGCCTACAGCACCTGATTTTAGCCGAGCCGAGCTCCGCGATCATGACAACTTTGCCGTGGCTTTTAATTCCGGGCTTCCTGGTTCCGCTGCTGTTCGCCGTTCACATTGGAATCTTCGTTCGATTGAAGAGACCCAACGCCGGCTGATCTCTGATCTTGGCTGGCGCTTGCATCTAGCAGACGCGATTAGGTTACTGAGATCGAAGACACTTTCAACGAACGTTCCTTCTCTGGTATGTCTGGGGATCGCGCTACTTCTTCTTTCCCTCGCGCTTTGGTTCGTTCGGCTCTTTTGCGGCTCTTCTTGAATCCCCGGGACGATATTCTTCCTGTTCGGCGGCGGCGAAAGCTTTTTCCAGACCGACCATGTCTTCGCCGGGACGTAACGTGTCGAAAGACTCTACTTCCTTCCGGAGTTGTTCCTCAGAATAGTTGGCCGCTTTGATCGACAAGCCGATGCGGCGCTCGATCTTGTCCACTTTGATGACTCGCGCTTCGACTTCCTGACCAACTTTGAGGACATCCTTCACTTTCGCGACGTGGTCTTCGCTCAATTGCGAGATGTGCACGAGCCCGTCGATATCATCCTGTAGTTGCACGAACGCGCCGAAGCTAGCGAGCTTGGTCACTTTGCCTTTCACTAGATCGCCGATCTTGTACTTCTCATCAATCGTCTTCCACGGATCTTCGGTGAGCTGTTTGATCCCAAGACTGATCCGCTGGTTTACTTTGTCGATGTCGATGACGACAGCCTCAACTTCATCGCCTTTCTTAAACATCTCGCTGGGATGATTGATCTTGCGAGTCCAGCTTAAATCGGACACGTGAATCATGCCGTCGATGCCTTCCTCCAGCTCTACGAACGCGCCATATGCGGTCATGTTGCGAATCTTGCCTTTCACCCGACTACCGATGGTGAACTTCTTTTCGATTTCATCCCACGGATTCGGTTCGAGCTGACGCAGGCCCAGTGAAATTTTCTGTTCTTCCTTGTTCACGCCTAGCACCACGGCTTCCACTTCCTGGCCGACGCTGAGGATATCGGAGGGTCGCATGATCCGTTTTGTCCACGAAAGCTCGGAAACGTGGATGAGGCCTTCCACGCCTTCCTCGATCTCAACAAATGCGCCATAGGGAACGAGGTTGGTTATCTTGCCCTTGATACGCTGGCCAGCCGGGAAACGCTCTTCGATCTGGTCCCATGGATTCTTCTGAGTTTGTTTGAGTCCCAGCGAGACGCGCTCTTTTTCCTTGTTGATGTCGAGCACGACGACTTCCAACGGCTGACCGACCTTCAATAACTCGCTGGGATGGCCGAGCCGGCCCCAAGTCATATCCGTGACGTGCAGCAAACCATCCATGCCATCGAGATCGATGAATGCGCCGAAGTCGGTGATGTTTTTCACGGTGCCAGTGACACGGTCGCCCACGTTCACGCCGTCCATGAATTTTTGTCGTTTCTCGCTGCGCTCCTGCTCGATCACCTCGCGCCGGCTGAGCACGACATTTTTGCGGTCGTCATTGAGTTTAACAATTTTGAAATCGTAGGTGTTGCCAACGAATTGCTGCAAATCCTTTGGCGGAACGACGTCGATCTGGGACGCCGGCAAAAACGCTTCGACGCCGATGTTGACCATAAGGCCGCCCTTGACCACCGATTTCACCTTGCCTTTGATCAGGCCGTCGCCTTCGAAAACACCAACGATTTTGTTCCAGTTTTGGCGGTAAGCGGCTTTCTCCTTCGAGAGAACGACCATCCCTTCTTCGTTTTCTAGCCGTTCCAGAAGGACGTCTACCTCGTCGCCCACTTCTAACGATTCGAGATCCTCAAATTCGGTCAACGGAATGACGCCCTCGGACTTGTATCCCACATCGACCAGCACTTCGCGCGGTCGAATTTCCAAGATCCGGCCTTTGACGATGCTTCCCTCGCGAAAGTCGGGCATCGCCTTCGACATCACGTCCTGCATTTGAATCATAAAAGTAAGTGGGTCTCCTGTGGGTACAGCGGCGGTCAATCGAACGCCGATGTTTCCGTGCAGCTAAGCAGCGGAAACGGGACGCCACAGTAGCCAACTTAGGAGCGGAGGTCAAACACTGCGTCTGTTCGGCCTTGGGTGTTCGGCGTTGAGCGTTGGGCGTTTCGCCTTTACCCTTTAGGGGAACATGTCGATAGTCCGATTCCTAATATTGATTGCCCTCATCGCAGCCACTTCGCTCCGCGCTGAATCTCCGGCTGAACAAATAGTCCTCACCGCGATCAAATCGTCTGATCTCACCGTCGTTCATCTTTGGGCGCCGTGGTGCTCGAACTGTCAGGCAGAACTCAAAAACGGCGGCTGGACCAAAATCGTTAACGACAATCCGAATGTGAAATTTAATTTCGTTTCCGTCTGGAACGATGGCCAGGACGGACGGGCGATGCTAAAAAAATTCAATATTGCCGATCAATCAAACGTGACAATTCTTGCAGATCCGGGCCCGCGTCGTGGCGAAAACAAGATCAAACAATTCGCTGGCTTGCCGCTCTCGTGGATCCCGACGACTTGGATTTACAAAGGCGGCGATCTCCGCTACGCATTAAATTACGGCGAAATCCGTTTTCCTGTGCTCCAACAATTTCTCGAAGACAGCCAGTCGGAATGGTCGCACAAAGGCGAACCGTCTATCGAGCACGCTTTGCATGATTGAAACTTCTGCAGCCCCGTCGATTGCGCAGAATAAACCACCCGTAATTCTGTCGCTCATTGGCGACACGCCGCTTGTGGAGATTACGCAGTTTGACACTGGCCCGTGTCAGCTTTTTGTGAAGCTTGAAAATCAAAATCCCGGCGGTTCGATCAAGGACAGAATCGCGCTCTCAAATTCCGGGCGGCTTTTACGTAAATCAATTTGGAAATCCGGCGAATCCTCTGGCGCACGAGCGCACCACCGGTCCCGAAATTTGGGAACAAATGCGACACGACGTCGATGCGATCGTCGTGGGAGTTGGTTCCGGGGGAACGCTGACCGGCCTTGGCAGGTTCTTCAATCGCGTCAAACCCCGTCGCGGCATCGAGATGCTTCTGGCCGACCCGACGGGCTCCATTCTATACGAGTACGTCAAGACGGGGAAGCTCCTGGAATCGGGAAGCTGGGCTGTGGAAGGCATCGGCGAAGATTTCATTCCTGAAATCGCGGACATGTCGCTGGTGACAGATGCTTTTGAGATTGATGACGAAGAAAGTTTCGCGACGGCTCGTGAGCTTTTGCGCAAGGAAGGAATCTTCGGCGGCTCGTCCACCGGGACGCTGGTCGCCGGCGCGCTGCGTTATTGCCGGGAACAAACGAAAGCCAAACGTGTCGTCAGTCTGGTCCCCGACACCGGCAACAAGTATCTCTCGAAAATGTACAACGACTTCTGGATGGCCGAGCAGGGATTCATCCACCGGCCACCGCACGGCGATTTGAGCGATTTGATTTCGCATCGATACGAAGCTGGCGAGGTGATCACGGTCGGGCCGCACGATTCCCTGCTGACGGCGTTTAAGCGCATGCGCGACTCAGACGTCTCACAGCTTCCCGTTGTTGATCAAAACGGACGCGCCATCGGCATCATCGACGAATCTGACCTGCTGGTGAAAGTGCACCGCTCCCCGTCGCACTTTAATGATCCAGTGGAAAACGCGATGACCGACCGGTTGGAAACGCTGCCGCCGAACGCAAAGATTAAAAACTTGCTCGACGTGTTCGACCGTGGCCGGGTCGCTATTGTGATGGAGGACGACAAATTTCTGGGGCTGATTACGCGCACCGATTTGCTATCTTATCTCCGCCTTCACATGCCAAGATCGGCCACGGCGCCCGAACGAGAATTTGTCTAGGGCATCCACAGATTGCGCAGGTTTTCACCGCTTTCAGAATGCGGCCGTCTTTAATCTGCGGAAATCGGTGTAATCTGTAGACGCCTGAACACTGACCATGAAAAAGCAACACGAATTTGCCACGCGCGCCATTCACGCGGGGCAGGAGCCCGACCCCTCCACCGGGGCGGTGATGACGCCGATTTATGCAACATCGACATACGTGCAGGAAAGCCCTGGAAAGCACAAAGGCTATGACTACGCGCGCTCGATCAATCCAACTCGGCTCGCATATGAAAAATGCATTACCGATTTGGAAAGCGGCACCCGTGGATTCGCGTTTGCCTCCGGCCTCGCCGCGATGGCGACAGTGCTCGAGCTGCTCGATAGCGGCTCCCACATCGTTGCAAGTGACGATCTTTACGGCGGCACGTTCCGGTTGTTCAACCGAGTGCGCCGTCGCTCGGCCAATCTTGATTTTACCTATGTCGATTTGACCGACACGAAAGATCTCGAGCGCGCAACGAAACCAAACACGCGCATGATTTGGATCGAAACTCCGAGCAATCCATTGCTGAAGCTGATTGATCTCGAAGCGATCGCGAAAATCGCGCGGACGCACAAAATCATCTCAGTTTGCGATAACACATTTGCGACCCCGTGGATCCAACGCCCAATTGAGACCGGGTTCGACATGGTTGTGCATTCTGCAACCAAATACTTGAACGGCCATTCCGACCTAGTTGGCGGAGTGGTCGTAGTCGGCGAAAACAAAGAACTCGCCGATCAAATTGCATTTTTGCAAAATTCGGTCGGCGCAATCGCCGGCGCGTTCGACAGCTTTCTAGTGCTGCGCAGTTTGAAAACGCTGGCCCTCCGCATAGAGCGGCATTGTTCGAACGCGCTCGAGAT
>WNFW01006567.1_pt1 | contig 13425 bp, 18 predicted proteins | sample 5400131 | NCBI WGS metagenome assembly WNFW01 (sample SAMN13153362, study PRJNA577476) | soil metagenome | isolation source: 20 cm soil or saprolite under grassland replicate 1 | place: USA:California | collected 2016-06-15 | reverse complement strand
CACATCCCCGCGGTTATCGTCCACGGCCGCTACGACGTGCTATGCCCAGCCAAAATTGCCTGGGAACTGCACCGCGCCTGGCCGCGAGCCCAGCTGCGCATAGTCCCCGCCGCCGGCCACTCCGCCTTCGAACCAGGCATCACGCACGAGCTAGTCTCCGCGACCGATCGCTTCGCCAAGAAGCCGTCCCGCCGCCGCAGGTTGCGCGCTAAGGCCTAACGGGCACGCACCCGATCGTCGAGCTCTTGCTGAAAGAGCTTAGTAAGGGTGCCTCGCTGGCTGCGAGGTCCGACTCCGGCCAGAAGCTGCCTTTCGCGTGCAGCGCCTGGGTTTCCCGGAAGCCGACATCGGAAACCTGCCCCGGGCGGCTTCAAGCCATCAATTAGGGCGGACCAAGACTCGTTTGTCGGGGAAATCGATGCACACAACGTGACGGAGAAAGAAATCGTAGCCGATGGAACCGTCGAAGAACGGCGGCAGCGACATCTCCATCCACTTGAACTGCCAGGGTCCGAAGTCAGTGCCCCCGAGCACCAGCCGCTTCGTGGTGACGTCCTCGTTGGATGACGGAGCGAGGCCCCGCTGGATGACTTTCTGGCTCACGAATGACCACCCGGAGGCGGTGTCCCACGCCAAGGTGACTTGACCCACATCAGTGTCGACCGTGGTGAATGGCTCAGCGGGAGACGGGGTCACGGCAAATGGCACACTCGTTCCACGGCAAAGCTCTGTCTGAGTGTCATTGGCGCCGGCCGGCACCAGGGTAATGGTCAGATGCCTATAGTCGAGAACCACCTTGTATGGCTTCAAAAGCCCAGTGCCAAGCAAGCCTTTTTCACCGACATCCGGCAGCTGATTGTTCGGAGCGTGAACGTCTAGCTGAGCAATGACATCGGTGAACACCGCATCGCCGAGCTGCAGACGCGACACGCGGAACTTCTGGAAGTGGAGGAGATTTCCCTTGACGTCCAGGCCCATGCTGGTTGGGTCCGGCGGCGCTGGCGGTGCCTTGATGTGATCGAGGACGGACTGTTGCAACACTACTGCTGGCGAATCACCCGTGCCGAAGATCAGCGGGACCTCAAGACCGTCGACCTTCGCCATGATGATCGCGAAATGGCCGGCCAGCTTCAGCGGTAAGACAATTTCGGGACTTGCGAGGCCCGAGGCGGGGACGACCGCCAGTACGACGGCGAGGCAGGAGGCCTTACGCACTGTGTCCATTGTTCTCCCATCAATGCGCGAGTCCGATGCTCGCTACACTACCTACGTAAGCTGGAGCTGGGCGCGCCCCTTGCGCTGGTTGCGATTCACACGGCCGCCAGTACTATACCTCGCATAGCGAGGTATAGTATAGAGCTCTCACCATGGCACAGAGTGCCTCATTGATGTCTGGAGTCCCCGAGCTCCTGGTACTGAGACTGCTGAGCGCACGGGAGATGTACGGCTATGAGCTGGCTCGCGCCATTCGTGAGTCAACTCGGGAAGCCATCTCCCTCGGCGAGGGTGTTCTGTATCCGGCGCTTCATACGCTGGAAAGCCGCGGCTTCGTGAGAGCCCGCCGGCGAACTGTGTCCGGGCGCACACGCGTGTACTACGCGATCACGCCCAAGGGAAATCGCCGGCTCGGTGAATTGAGCGGGGAATGGCGCCGGATCGCCGGTGCCGTCCGGGCGGTGCTGTCGGACACCTGACATGACCACGCAGCGATTCGACGGCCTTTCGCGCCGGCTGTCGCAGGCGGGAATCGCTCCTCGTCGCGTGAAGCGCTTGATCGCGGAACTCGAGGCGCACTTCGTGGACCTCGTTGCGGAACTGCGCTCGACGGGCTTATCTCAGGAAGAGAGCGAATCGCAAGCAGCTGTCCGTCTCGGGACGGAGGATGTCCTCGCGCGGAACATCATCGCGCGGCCGGAACTGCAATCATGGGCCACGCAGTGGCCATGGCTGGCTTTTGCTCTGCTGCCATTGCTTACCTTGTCCGTACAGTTTGTCCTGTCTATGGTAGCAGCCGCCGGCGTGTTCACCTTCTCAAGCAAGGTCTTGGGGATGACAGCGCTTCATCCCGGCGCCACTCTCTGGGTCGTGGGGGCCATCCAAACCTATGGAGTGTGGATTGCGCCGATGCTCACGGCGGGGGCCAGTTGCTTCCTCGCGGCGCGCCGAGGTGCCCCGGCGATCTGGCCCATCGTCGGGATCGTCCTGATAGCGCTGGTCGGTGCCGCAACGAACGCGAGCTTCGAGTGGTCGTCTGCGGTCCCGCGAGGCACGATGTCTGGCGGTATCGGCTTTAACTTTCCCGATATCGGGGCTGGCAGGGGCCTTCGAGTAGTGCTCACGCTGCTCATCGTCTTGGTTCCGTTCCTATGGATGAGAAGCAGGACGAACGAAGGCAGTCGAGTCCATTCGCCTTAAGACGCACGAGTCATCGGCGACCAACTCCGGCTAGGAGGGGACTCTCGGCATTCTTGGCGAGTTCGGCCAGCGGCCACCGCGGGTATTGAAGTTGCGCCTGCAAAGCGGTTATTTGTGGACTGGCGCTAAGGTGATGATTATCGGATGAGTTGCTCAGCCGAAACGCAGGGAGTGCACAATCGGTTCGAGTGCCCGCCGATTTGAGTCGGCGCATTGCGCCATCGCTTACAGAATGGATAGCGCTAAAGATTGCGGCGGGTATCCTGCAAGTTTTCTTGGCGCGCAGCTCTTTGCAACGTCCTTTGGCGTCGGTTCCACCGTACACTACCCAGCATTAGTAGAGATCGACCTTCTAGAGGGATAATGGTAACGGAGAGATAACATGCCTCGTGCCTTCCTGTTATTGGCTACCCTCTTGGTCGCCTTCGGATGTAGCGGGGCATTTGCCGCGCAATCTGCCGCACCCACTCCTTCGCCGCCGCTCGGTCAAACCAGTTCTTCTGCCTACAGCTTTACGGAGGCGATGATTCCAATGCGCGACGGCGTGCGCCTTCAGACGGTGATCCTTGCGCCCCTTGGCGCGCACGAAGCCCTGCCGATACTGCTGCGGCGAACTCCGTATGGAGTTCCTGACAAGGCGTTCGAAGCCGTTCCTGCGGATCTCAAGGCGCTTGCCGCGGACGGCTACACGTAAGCGTCCGGTCTTGGCCGCATAGGCACGCTTAGCGCGAGAAGGGATTATAGATCCACGGGCTAAGCGGACACGTGGTAGGTGTCCGCGTAGGAGCTACGTGGACAGCTCGGTCGTAAGCAAGACGGATCGCCTCGGGCGCCGGACCGGGCCGCGGCGCAAGTACCTGGTAACGGAGAAGCTGCGGATCCTAGAGGAGACGCGCAGGCCGGGAGCATCGATCGCGGAAGTGGCTCGAGCGCATGGGATCAACGCCAACATCGTCTTCGGTTGGCGCCGACTTGCGCAGCGGGGCCTATCGAGATCGAGTTCGCCGGCGGCATCCGCATGCGGCTGCAGGGCGCGGTGGACGCGTTGCTCTTGAAGCGTGTGCTCAAGGCTCTGCGCCGCCAATGATCGCACTGCCGGCGGGCGTGAAGGTGTGGCTCGCGGCCGGTGCGACCGATATGCGCAAGGGCTTCGATCGCAACTGACGATCTGGCCGATCTTTAGTTTAAAATCGACCACATGCGCGTGAGCGACGAAGGAAGAGACGGGCTTCAAAGAATTTTTGACCGTGCCCGTGCTCTCTCGGACAAGCCAGACACGGATGTGCATATTGTTGAGCTGCTTAGCGTGTATGTGAAGTTCGAATCACAGAATGGTATCGCTTGGTTTCATTTCGGGGATGCATTGCGCAATGTCGGAAGGCTAGAAGAAGCTGAAGAGGCCTTATTGAAGGCAGTTGATCTCGCTCCAAAGACAAGCAGATTCGCGGTTTATGCGCGCATCGGGATGCTCATGGCGAAACGCGGTTCTCCATCGGACGCGGAGAAATGGTATCGCGCTGCAACTTCAGAAGCCGGATGTCCGGGCTGGATGTGGTGCCTCCGAGGAGCAAATTTGCTGCGCACTCAAGCATACAGATTGGCTAAGAGCTGTCTTGAGACGGCTTTGATATCTGAGGATGTGGTGAAGGAAGAGGTGTATTTAAACCTTGCACTGATGGAGCGCGCGCAGCGTCAGTACGAACAGGCTCGCAAGCACCTGAATGACGCATTGGCCATTGACCCCAACTATGACGATGCTAAAAGGCTATTGCAGTCACTGGTTGACATTGAAAAGAGCATCGAAATCGCCGCGCGCGTGGCCGAAGAACTAACTGGAACTCAGAGTCGCAACTGATGCTTTGCGCGAGGCCTGACAAGTCCGCGCGCGGTGCCCTACTTGAGGCCGTCGTCGGCCGATCAACTGTGACATGAAGGCAAGAGCGACGGCCGGATCCGGGTCTATTTACCGTTCCGTCGGACTACACCCGCCGCCAGGGCCCAGTCGCCTCCAAGTAACCCAGCTTCCATGCGCTGACCAGACCCGACAAGCGCACGCACCGACTGAGCCCTTTTCGGCTGGGCTCGCGAACGTCTGTCGCTTTCGCACCAGGGCAAGGCGGGGCACGATGGCGCCTTCGTGGAAAGGAATAGCCCTGTACGGAGACTATTGCATTAGCTAATAATTGACGGAGATTCCGCTTCCTCACTCATGGCGACGGAGCAAGACTTTGAGCAGATCGTGCGGGAACACGGCGCCATGATAAAGCGCATTGCCTCAAGTTATGAAGCCGACGCGCATCTAACTGAGGAGCTCGTCCAGAACCCTCCAGAATCCAACGTTGAGGTGTCCACGAAAGCGGGTCAACTCCAGCGGCGAGAATACAAACGCTCAGACTTTCCGAAAGGATTTGTGCGCGGCAAATACGCCTCACGCTTACGAGCGGGGTCAAACATTGTTCGCCTCGATCCGGAGATTGCCAGCGCGTTTCCAACAAGCGAAGCAGTTAACGAAGCTCTCAGCGCTGTCCTAAAAGCCGCAAAGAACGCCCGAGTGTCAAAGAAGCGCTAGTCATGTGGGCGCGGGTCCCATTTGGGATACGCTGGCGCTAGGTTTTAGCACGATCCGATCCACACGTGCCCGTGGGGAGAACCCGCGTCTCTTCGCTATAGAAAGCCGCGGGTGGCTGAGATAAAACCCGGCCCCGCGGCAGATTATAGTAGAGAGGTCGCAGCTGTGAGCGAGGAGCGCGCGCGCATGTCGAAATTCGCAGTCCTAGTAGCGTTACTGGCTCTCTGTGGCGCCGGGGTCGCGCAAGCACAGGACTCTGGCGACGCCAAGGTAGAGGAGTTGAGAGCAAAATTGCGCGCTCTCAACTGGGTTCGGGGTCCGCGCGAAATAAGCATCGCGGGCAATTCGACGCTTTCTCTTCCAGAGGGGTATGTTTACCTCGACGCCGCTAACACCGCCAAGTTCGAAGAGCTCAACCAAAATCTCTCCGGCGGCAAGGAGGTCATGATCGCTCCCAAGACCCTGCGGTGGAGCGCATACCTCATCTTCGGGGACGAAGGGTACGTGAAGGACAACGAGAAGATCGACGCCGACGCGATTCTCAAGACCTTGAAGGAAAACACCGAGGCATCAAACGCGGAGCGAAAACGCCGCGGCTGGCCTGAACTGCACGTCGTCGGCTGGAGTATCCCGCCGGCTTACAACGCGACGACGAAGCGTCTCGAGTGGGCTACCTCGCTTCAGTCTCAGGGTGACCAGGCCGTGAACTTCTTCACCAAGGTCCTGGGACGGCGAGGGTTTACCACAATCATCTTGGTTTCGGCGCCCGCAAACACGACCACCGCCGTTGCAGACTTAGATAGCGTGCTTACCGGCTACCGCTTCAGTCAGGGCGAGTCGTACGCGGACTGGCGGCCGGGCGATAAGGTCGCTGAATACGGCCTGACCGGCCTGATTGTGGGCGGCGCGGTTGCTGCCGCAGTCAAGACCGGACTCTTCAAGGGCCTTTGGAAGTTTCTGGTCGCCGGCATTGCCGCATTCTGGAAAGTGCTGGTCGCAGCCGCCGTTGCCGTGGTCGCCGGTTTGAAGTCTCTGTTTAAGCGTAAGAGCTCCTCAGGCTGACGGCCTGAGAGTTAGCCCGAACCGTCTGTCAATGTACGTCTCGCCGGAATGGCTCCTCGCCGCGGGGCTCGTCGCGATTTATCTGTTCGACTCCATGCAATTCCTGCAGATCGGCGAGGCCGTAGTTTCTACGCGGCGTGCATCGCTCAGGAGGCTATCCTTCGGTTCCTCATTTGAACTGGGCGGCCGCCGCCCGTATCTGCCAAATCCGCTGACACCGTGGTGGCCTGAGCTGCTAGTCGACTGGACTACGTCAGCTCGCGGTCCAATGCCCGAGCAGATCACCACCGAAATGAGACAGCACCTGCGTATGGTTCAACCGATTGCTTGGTTCGCGACCCTGTGCGCCGGTCTTGTGGTTGTGATCGCACCCTTAGCGCTGGTGAGAGGGGATGAGAGAGTCTTTGTGGCTTGCATCTTGATGTGCCTTCTTTGCGCCGTCCCGGGCTGCGTGCTAGTTATCCGAAGGCGGAAGTATCTTGGACTCACTTTGTGGCAAGCCGTTTCTATTAGCGCCGTGGCGCTCATCTGCCTGCCATGCTCCGGCAATCTCGGGCGCGCCACTGCGATTAAGCGTCGGTGGACCGCGCAGGCATCCGACCTGCCGGACCTGGGCTTTGAGGTCACCGAAAGAGCGGTCAATGAGGGCAAGGTACGGGAAATGCTGACGCGGGCTCAGCGTTTGTGCGCCGAGGGTACTATGGAGTATCAGTTGGTGACGGCTCAATTAAAGCAACTGGAAGCAAGACCAAAATGAACCCCACTGACTTGGCGATCGCCGCCGTGGCCGGAGTCGTTGGCTTCGGCATCATCTGGGGCATATTCGGTTTGATTAAGCAACAAAGGGCGGCTCCGGTCGACATGTTCAAGGTCGAACCGAGATCGCCCGTTGAAGGCCGCGACAAGCTCAGCCTTGTGGAACTTGGAAGGACCTGGCACGTCATTTTGGGAGTGTCTGCAGAAGCGACTTCCGAGGAGATTGAGTCTGGCTACCACGCGCGCCTCGGGGAGTGCGATCAAATTCGCTTCTCGGCCACTGGAAGCGCCGTTGAGAAGCAGGATGCTGAAACTCGGCGCGGGCGAGTGAACGAAGCCTACGAGTTCATTCGTCAGATTAAGCACTGACTGGGGACTGTTTGGTACCAGACTCGTGTGCCGGGAGGCGATTGCGGCGGCCTTTGAGCCCCGAGGACGTCGGGCGCCCCGCGGTGAACGTCGGTCAGGCTCGCGGAAGTCCGGAGCTGGCTGACCGGCTGCGCCGGAAGGGCTAGCCGCAGGACAGACCGGTGTCATTTTCTGTAATTCTGACGGACGGCTAAGTGAGACCACGCACCCGCACGATTCTCCTAGTGCTGTCCTATGCTGTGGCCATTCTGGGCGGGGCAATATTGGGCGCATGGTTTAGTTTCAACACCATAAAGGCAAGCCGGACGCTAACTGGCGAAGTAGTGATAGCTGAGTTGTGGGGCGCGCGTGCCTTCGCTGACCGTTTGATGGGGGATCCGGTTGCCTACCGGACCACGCTGCTAGGCTATCTGGCAGTGCTCAGCGCCCAGCGAGGCGGTGCGCACGTAATACTCACCGATCACTCATTGGCGGTTGACATCGTTTTGACCGAGACACGCCTCGCTCTTTTGGCCGAATCACAGGCGGACGCCGGAGAAACGCGCAAATATTTCCAGCAAGCTGTGGCCGATTGCGGCCATGCTTGGAAGAAGGGTGAGTGCACTGAACAACACCTGAGAGACATTGTGCTGAGGCTTGATCGAAGTCCCGCTCAAACCCCATCGCGGCAGCCCTGACACGGAAATCGCGGCAGGCACCATGCGGCGAGAATACTTTGGGGATCAAGGTCGGCCCGCGTGAGCGGGCCGAACTTCTCAGATAGAGTCAGTCGGGAAGTGGACACAGCGCCGTGGCCGTCCAAGCCACATTATCTCGCGCTAACGCGTGCTCGAAAGTCATCCATAGCTGTCCCGCCTCGGCGCAGCGGAGTCCGTAGTCGAAGAGAGCCTGCATCACGGGGGCTTTGAAGTTGAACGGGCCCGCGAAGGGATAGTTCAGCGGGACATAGGAAAAATGGAAATCCATCTGGTGTTGACGCGCAAACACGGCGCTGAGCTCGAGAGCCCGTCGTGATGAATGCATGAGCCCGGCGGAGAAGCTTCTCGTAATTACCACGACCGGTCGCTCGCGCGTGGTCTGCGGACGCCCGCCCAACTCGCCGTTGACGAGCACGTATACCCTGGCGCCGTGCAGAACCTCGGCGCCGGGCAGCACCTCGAAGTCCGCCGAGAGAATCTGTGCGATTTCCGAGGCAACGAAAAACGGCGTGGCGGTTCCGCCGTCCACGTGCATTTCGTCGAAGGACTCACCGTCGGGACCGTCGACCCGGATCAGGACCGGGGGAAACAGGCCGGGGACGCTCGCGGAGGCCACCAGCACATCGCGAAACAACACCCGCGCGGCCTCGCCACCGTGTGCGGCAATCGCCCCCATGTCCCAGATCACCGCCTCCTGTTTATCCAGGTCGGTCGTCGCTACGAACAGCACCTTGCCGCGCGCAGCCTCAGTGGCAACGGCCTCGACGAGCCGGCGGCTCACCAGATGGTCGACCAGCTCTACGAGCGGCTCGCTCCGATAGGCGCCGGGTCGAAACAGCGCGCCAAGCCCGCGCGATTGCAGGAGACGGGCGGTCCGGTCGGGGCCCAAGGCTTCGACCATAGCCTGGTCCCACTCCGGGCCCAGGAACGCAAACGGGGCGATCAGCGCGCCGACGCTGACTCCCGTGACGATCTGGAACTGCGGACGATCTCCGCGGCGCGTGAGGCCGACGAGCGCGCCGGTACCGAACGCGCCTCCGGCCCCGCCGCCCGAGAGCGCAAGAATGTTGAGTGTCTCGCCGTGGGCCGCCTCGCGGAGGCGGCTCAACGTCTCTCCCGCATGGGCCAGCATGAAGCCGCGGTCCAGGCCGAGGAAGCGCACGGTCTCTGGGAATCCTGACGGCGCGACATTCGCGAACAGGACGGGCGGTGCAGGTTTGCGCGGTGCACAGCATCACCGCTAAAGGCGGTGACCCTCGCGATGTCGAAATCACCTCACTGGTCCCCATATGCGGAAGGCATGCCCGAAGCGCTGCAGATCGTCTGTCCGCATTGTGACATGATCAATCGCATTTCCCGCAGCGCGCCTCGATGGGGCGCCGCCGAGCTACAAGGCGCTTGCGGGTTTTGGTCCGGTCAGTCTGCGTGCCCCGGCAGGGTCTTCCCGCAGGTGAGCTCAGCGGTCAACTCGGTGGTCAAAAGCTGCCCATTCGCAGCGGCGAAGCGGATGGAGAACGCTGCTACCAGCGCAACCGCACTCGTCATTAGCACTCTTCGAATCATGCGCGAGCCTGCGATACGCCACTGGCCGGATTGCTACCTGGAGGTCTCTCGGCTACTCGCCGTTTCGCGTTTCCCTCGCCCCGCTAGCAGCGGCCTCTTTCTCACAGACGTAGGCTCCATGTTTCGTGTTTCCATACCAGCGTTGTCCCTTGTAATGCCATATCTTCGTTGGAAGGTTAAGCCAGACTACGGTGTCCTTCGGACAATGCTGCTGAGCCGCAGCCTCCGTAGGGAACTGATCCAGAGCCAGTGCTGGTGACGAAAGGAAACAGCTGGCCAGCAATGCGAACAAGAGTTGGCGTCTCGCCGATGTCGGTGATCATAGAAGCGAAGGTTGTACGCAGAGGAGATCCGCTGCGCGCTGCCCGAGAGGCAGTCGGCCAACTTCATGAATGCAGATACTTCATTGGTCCACGGAGCGCGGCCCTGGCGATGCTCTTGGACGCAGAACCGTCAGCAGCCCTAATCCGTTACATGGAAGAGCACTTACAGGTCGCGGTGTTTTGGTTTGTGGACAACTACCTGCAAGGTGGGCCGATGGCACAAAAATTGGTGTTGCAGAGCGTCAGTTGAACGAGGCTCGACGATGGATGAGCCCGAAGGACATGGCTTCACGTAGAGACATCGAGATTCCATATGCCCTTAGGGTGGGCACAATCGTCCACATATCTGAAGTGGATAGTGGGCTCGGTTGTGGCTGCGTTTGTGCCCGCTGCGGCAAGGCTTTGGTTGCCCGAAAAGGCGATTACCGTGAGCACCACTTCGCTCACTTCCGTGACTCGGACTGCTCGGGAGCCGCTGAGACTCTTCTACACCGGCTGGCAAAGGAGCTGCTGTCGAATGCTAAGGCGCTCGTGTTGCCCGCATACATTTATCGAGCAAGCTTACGGCGATTTGGCGTGCCAGTCCCCATCGAGCGGGAAATCCTTGCAGCTAGTCGCATGTGTATTGCCACTGTAGACGTAGAGCAGTCGCTTGGACCCATCGTGCCTGATTTATTATTACGGTCCGGTGAGCAAGCTGTGATTCTCGAAATCGCAGTCTCTCACCCGGTCGATAAAGCTAAGTTGCGACACATACGGCGGATGAATATTCCCGCCCTTGAGTTACGCCTGACGGGCGAGGACTTGTTGCTTCCTCGCGCCGACCTCTTGCGGCGTCTGGTCGAGGAAACCTCAATCAATTCGTGGCTCTTCCATCCTGACCAGCGCTCTGCTGAAGCAGATTGGGTAAGAGCTCGCCGTCGCATCGGCGCGGGTACCTGGGCCCGCGTGGTTAATGATCGCGTCGGTTCAGTCGCGAAGAGGCTTCAGCCGCGTCAGGAGGGCAAACCGGGCTGGCGCAGAGAAAACGACTGGGCAGAGTGGTTCTTTCGCAAACATGGCCGGTACCCGACCATCGGGGATATACAGGCCCAGCGGAATAAGCGAAGGCGATAGTGCCGAGTGTCGCTCTGAGTATCCCTTCGAATTTTCATTTTTCCCGTTGCGAGGATAAGACGTGAATCTCGATAAATCACACCGCGTAATCGGCGGCGACTGGTGCAAAGAGCTAGCGCCCGGTGGCCCCTACTTTACCGTCTCCTACCAAGAGGGTGGAGTGAATCTGCCGGAAGTAGAAACCCTGGTCTACCTCGGATCAACACCGCTTGACGACGAGGACGTGCAGTCAAAGACCCACTTTATGTTTCAGCTCGCGCGTTCCTATCAGGAGGATGGCGATTGGACGGAACTGCCGGAGGAGCGACGCACGGAACTTGCAGCCGAAGTCATGGCCTACGACGAGGACAGCGTGGGAAGCATCGCGGACATCGACGGATTGCTTGTGCTGTTGACCGGGCTCCGCGAACGCATGCGGCGCGGCCTGGGTTGGGACCACGTCCTGCCGGAGGAGCGCTGAGTCGCGCGTTCCGTTTGGCCGAGAGCTGCCTCGCGGCGGCGGATATCGAGCACTTTATCGGAATTGCTTCACAAAGAACGCCCGCCTTTTGCGTCAAAATCCGTAACGACAAGAGCTGGGCCTGGCCCGGGTACCTGTGGAGAGACCCTTGTGGCTGAACATCGTGCGACGTCGATTGCGCTAGTTTTCCTGATTGTCTTTCCATCGTTCCTAACGGGTTGCGCGACTTCACCGGAAGCACGCACGGCCCAGGTCGAACGACATGCGCAGCAAGCGGCGTTGATACTCGCAAACCGTACCGATGCTGACTCTCTGGCCACCGCGGGAGTGCTTAGTCGCGGAGGAATTCTCAGCCAGGAGAGACATCCGGATCGGTCATTGGTTCTCCTCGCCCAAGCGGCGGCTGCTGCGCCCGAACGGCCGGAATTGGCATGGGTTCAGGCTCAAGCCTGTCAGGCAGCGCCCCCTTGTGAAGCCGAGCCTCTCGAGCGCCGTCTGCGCGCTTTAGATCCATCCAACGGTGCGGGATGGATGGGCGCGCTTGCCCGGGCGGACGCATCAGCCGACGCCGCGGCGCTGGATGCCGCCCTGGCCACAATAAGCACGTCTGATCGCGTCGATATCTATTGGACTACGCTTGTCGCTCACCTCAGTCGCGCCGCATCACAAGCCGGAACCATGTCTCTTTCGGAAGCCCAGGTAATGATAATTGGCTATCTAGCGGCGGAAGCGATTCCTGCGTATCAAGCGGCCTCCCATGCGTGTAAGGGAGAGCGCCTCCAAAAGCCCGGAAATACTGAAATCTGTCGGGGCGTTGCGAAGGCGTTCGAGCGGGGCGACACGTACATAACGGAGATGGTCGGCATCGCCATCGCAAAGCGCGTATGGCCCGAGGATTCTCCGGAGTACAAAGCCGCTGTCGAGGCCCGGCGCGTATACGAGTACAGAGCAGACAAGTTAGCGAAGTCCGACCTCTTAATTTCGACGCGACCAGACCAAGCGGCCGAGAAGTATCTCGCCCTCTGCGAACAAAACCACCGAGAACAGGATGTATTTATAGCCCAGCTAATTGAAGCGGGAGAGAATCCGAATCCACCGCCGGAGTGAACCGCCGTGCGAGCACGGCCATGAAAGCCAGACCTGGCGCACGGCGCAGCGCGATCGGGTCGAATGTCGGTCGGTAGGTCAGTGGGTGTGTGTGTTTGTCGGAATGTGTGTGGGTACCTGCAAGTACTGGTATTTAATTTCTGATGGATATAGCTATACCCCCAGCTTCCCGTTAGAGGGCCGGAGGAAACACATGTCACCTCATCAGGCAGTCGCAGTAGCGGTTCGTCTATTCGCAGTCTGGCTGGCCACGTATTTGATTCGCACGACTCCATTTTACGTGGTCGGCTTCGGTGGACACGACAATTCAAGCCTTGTCCTCGCCTCTGCGATCGTTACCGCGCTCGGGTTCGTAATCGCTGCGGTACTTTGGTTCTTCCCACTCACGATCGCCCGAAAGATCCTCCCCGCAGCCGCAGCCACCCCTGCGCCAACGCAACCACCTGACGTATGGCTATCCATGGGCTGCTTTCTGATCGGCTTGTGGATGCTGGCGACCTCGGTTTCTGGCCTTCTGCGAAACGCACTTGCGCTTTACTACGTGGACCGATCCTATGGAGTCGAGATTCCCACCGAGATTAAGCATGGAGTGTTTTATTCACTCCTAAACGTTGCAGTCGCTGCGTGGCTTATTCTTGGTGCGCGTGGCGTTGGTAGGGTGTTCAGGTGGGCGCAAAATGCGGGACTCAATCGGCCCTCTAACTAACATCCGCGGCGCCAGACTGGCTGCCGCGGGAGCTGTCACAGCCGCGGGTCGAAGGAAAACGATACAGGCGTGCCGATCTTCAACTGGCCGAAATACGCATGCCGGGGATTCAGAACGTAGTTGAACTCCCCATCGACCACGATGCTGGGTACCTGCAACACGGGCGAGCGTGCTTGCCTTACCCACTGAGTACCGAACTCACGCGTCGAAGGTGGAGCGGGCAGCTGGCGCCAATCCTCGGGTAGATGCTTCGCGATCTCGATGAGCTGCTCATCGATACT
>WNFW01003169.1_pt1 | contig 13425 bp, 9 predicted proteins | sample 5400131 | NCBI WGS metagenome assembly WNFW01 (sample SAMN13153362, study PRJNA577476) | soil metagenome | isolation source: 20 cm soil or saprolite under grassland replicate 1 | place: USA:California | collected 2016-06-15 | reverse complement strand
TCCATTTGCGAACGAGTGGATTGTTGTCATCTTTGGGTGGGGTCTCGCCGTTATGCTCGGTATCTACGTCGCTGGAGCTATCAGTGGCGCTCATATCAATCCGGCTGTAACTTTAGGGTTGGCTGCAACCGGCAGACATCCCTGGGGCAAGGTACTTCCCTACTGGGGAGCCCAGGTGCTGGGAGCTTTTGTCGCCGGGGGAATCCTCTACTTTGTCTATCAAGGGGCACTCGTCCATGCTTTGGCGGTGAATAAGCTGACCATTAGCCAGATTGCCCAGCCAGTTACTGGGAATGGTTACGGGTGGATTTTTTACACCTTTCCAAAGGCGTTTGTTGGAACGTTCGGAGCCTTCGGTGACGAATTCTTAGGAACTGCTCTGCTTATGGGCCTGATCCTGGTTATCGTTGATGCGCGGAACCAGCCAGTCCAGTCAAACCTCAACCCGCTGATCATTGGTTTATTGATCGTGGCGATCGGTGCTTCGTTCGGCCTCAATACCGGATATGCCATCAATCCCGCCCGTGACTTTGGCCCGCGCCTGTGGATTGCCCTCGTCAGCGGTGGAGCCAGCTTGTCCGCAGACAATTACTACTTCTGGATCCCCATCGTCGGTCCATTGACAGGAGCTGTCGTTGGCGCCTTTATATACGATTACACCATCGGCAAGGTTTTGGCCGCGAGGATGTTAGGGAAGTCTGGCACTACCGAGACGGTAGGTGAAGCCGTTCGGGAGGTCTCTCCCGAATAAGTCTATAGCGAACGCACGAAAGGACAAACATACGGACCCGTCGAAGGATGGCTAGCGTTTTCTTTCGCGGATTCGTATGTTCGTGGTCACCATGCACGCTCTATCTTCAACAGTGCGCATGCACAATCTCAATAAACTGAATAGCGATCGCTTCGATGTGCTCGTAATCGGTGGAGGCCTCACAGGTGCGGGTGTTGCCCTGGATGCTGCTGCTCGTGGGTATAGTGTTGCTCTCGTAGAGAAAGTGGACTTTGCCAGCGGCACGAGCAGCAAATCAACGAAACTGGTCCATGGAGGCATTCGTTATCTGCCAAACTTTGATTTTGCATTGGTGCATGAGGCTCTTGTTGAGCGGGGCCTTCTCTTACAAAATGCCCCGTTTCTGGTGTCCCCGGTACCGTTTGTCCTGCCATTGTATAAAGGTGATCGTCATCCTGTAGGAATGCCGATTACCACTCCGGGAGGCATAGGTCTGGGAGTGCTCCTTGATATTGGGCTTTGGATGTATGATGGCCTGGCCGGACGCCGTAATATTAAAAGGCATCGCCATTTGAAACGCGCGGGTGTACTGAAGCTGGCTCCAGCCCTTAACGCCGAGGGTTTGAAGGATGGCTACATGTACTATGATGCGCAAACGAATGACGCCCGTCTCACCATGGCTCTGATTCGTACCGCTGCTCAACATGGGGCTGTAATCACCAACTATACAGTTGTCACCTCTTTTATTTCCGAACAGGGTAAAATACAAGGTGCGCATATTCATGATCGCATTGGCAATCAAGATATGGAGGTACACGCCCGGCATGTTGTGAATGCGACGGGAGTGTTCTCCGAGGAAGTAGAGGCTCTAACTGGTACGGAGCCGCTTGTACAGGTACAGCCGAGTAAGGGGGTACACCTCGTACTCTCTCGCGAAGATCTCAAATTGGGAGATGCGGCGATTGTTTTACCGGAAACAGAAGATAAGCGTATCCTCTTTATTGTTCCATGGGAATCCCGGGCTATTTTTGGCACGACAGATACTGGCTCTGGGGATCTCGATCATCCAACGGCTTCAAAGGTGGATATCGCTTATCTGCTGAAGTACCTCAACCGCTATCTTTCGGTTTCGCTAACCGAGGAGAATATTATCAGTACCTATGCGGGTTATCGCCCTTTGGTGAGTTCCCGAAAACCTGGACGCTCGACTGCGAAGCTCTCACGTACACATGCTGTCCTGGAAAGTCCATCCGGACTTGTCACCATTGTCGGTGGAAAATTAACGACCTACCGACGTATGGCCCAGGATACTTTAGATGTACTCAATCGTCGTGACGGCTCTCTCGTATTACATCCCACCCAATCATTGCCCTTACAGGGGAGCGCTGGTTGGCCTGCATTGAAGCGTGACCTGGAAAAGAAAGGCGCCGCGCTGGGACTCAGTCCGAAAACGCTCGCGCACCTGGGGAGAAACTACGGGTCAGAGGCGCTTGCGCTGCTTGATCTGATTATTGTCGACCCATCACTGGCTCAACTTCTCATCGATGACCTACCATACATTCGAGCAGAGGTTGTGTATGCCTGTCACCATGAGATGGCAATGACACCATACGATGTTCTGGCTCGCCGTACCTCGATCACCCTGGAAGACCGCCAGCGAGGTTTAGGCATTGTCGATGAAGTTGCTACACTGATGGCAAAGGAGCTCCAGTGGTCTCCTGAACAACAACAGTCTAAGGTTGCAGCTTTTCGTAGTGCGATGGAAGCGCAAATCGCTGCCGAAAAAATTGGAGTAGCGTGAGCGCTTCTCTTTTGGTGTCTATTCTTGAAACATAGAGGCAAAGAAGCACCCGGTGTTTCGTTTGCCTTTGTGAGTATGTAGTTCCCTGGAGGAGAGATCATGAAAAAATTGATCAATAAGCCTGAAGATGTCGTCAAAGAGGCGCTGGCAGGGATGCTAGCTGCCCATTCTGATTTGATCCGTGTTGATATCGAGCAACAAGTCATCGTGCGCAAAGATGCTCCTGTCAAAGGCAAAGTAGGCGTTATATCTGGCGGCGGAAGTGGCCATGAACCCATGCACGGTGGGTTTGTTGGTTTCGGTATGCTTGATGCTGCTTGCCCTGGAGCTGTCTTTACTTCTCCCGTTCCCGACCAGATGCTGGCAGCTACTCGTGCCGTCAATGGCGGAGCAGGCGTACTGCATGTTGTAAAGAATTACACCGGTGACGTACTCAACTTTGAAATGGCCGCTGAACTGGCTGCCGCAGACGGTATCGATGTGGCAAGTGTTGTCACCAATGACGATGTCGCGGTACAGGACAGCCTCTATACGGCGGGACGACGCGGTGTCGGAGTCACAGTCCTGCTGGAAAAAATCGTCGGAGGATTTTCTGAGACAGGTGCACCGTTAGACAAGGTAGCGGCACTGGCACGCAAAGTCAATGAACATGGCCGCAGTATGGGTATGGCCCTGACCTCCTGTACCGTGCCAGCAGCTGGAAAGCCCACCTTCGAGTTAGGCGAAGACGAGATGGAAATCGGTATCGGCATTCACGGCGAACCGGGAAGACGTCGGGTCAAGCTTGCCTCGGCTGCTGAAATTACTGAAATGTTGGCAGCTCCTATTGTTGAAGACCTGGACCTCAAGTCCGGTGAACAGGTCCTGGCTTTCGTCAATGGCATGGGTGGTACCCCACTGATCGAGCTCTACATTGTATACGATATGCTCAATCGCATCCTCGGTAGGAAAAATATCACGATCGCACGCTCGCTGGTCGGCAACTTCATTACTTCGTTGGATATGGCCGGTTGTTCCATAACCCTCGTGCGGCTCGATGACGAATTAACAAAATACTGGGATGCGCCTGTGCATACTCCTGCCCTGCGTTGGGGCATGTAGCTTTGTCCGCCTGCCTTTGATAGACTGTTCGTCCATAGTAGGGGCGACCCAAGGGTCGCCCTGCTGGCCTGTGTAGCCTGGCTGACTGTTGCTTGTGGTCGCCCTGCTGGCCTGGCTGGCCCCGTCCACTTGTTCTCTCAAGACATGTATATATAAAGGAGGGTATATGCTTTATGACCAATGAGGACAACCTGCGCTGGTTAAAGCGTATTGCAGAGGTGTTACACGAGAATGCTGCCTATTTAACGCAACTTGATTCCCCTATTGGCGATGCTGACCATGGCATAAACATGGATCGCGGCTTCAAGGCAGTGAGCGACAAGTTTTCAACTATGGCAACGATGGACGTCTCCAACCAGTTAAAGACGGTTGGTATGACGCTTGTCTCGACAGTGGGGGGAGCCAGCGGGCCACTCTATGGAACGGCATTTTTACGGGCCGGTACAGCTGTCGCAGGTAAACAGGACATCGAAACCGCGGATGTGGTTGCCCTGCTCGACGCATTTTTAGGGGGTATAGTGGCTCGTGGTAAGGCACATCCCGGCGAAAAGACCATGGTAGATGCATTGACCCCTGCTGTGGCGGCAGCTAAACAGGCTCAAGCCGAAGGTGTAACACTGCATGAAGTGGCATTACGAGCCAGCCAGGCTGCTGAAGAGGGCATGAAAGCTACCATTCCACTCCTCGCTACGAAAGGCCGGGCGAGTTATCTTGGCGAACGGAGCATCGGGCACCAGGATCCCGGTGCAACATCTAGCTGGCTCATACTACGCAGCCTGGCAGAAACTGTGTAAGGATATAGCGTAGGGTGCCACGTCGTATTTTTTTCAAAGCGTGGCATCTCTCTACACATCTCTCTACAAAGGTACACGAGACTATGACCGTAGGGCTGGTAATCGTTTCACATAGCGCCCAACTGGCCGCTGGTGTTGCAGAGTTGGCTGGACAAATGACCCAGGGCGCGACCCCCATTGCCGCGGCCGGAGGAGGTGCAGATGACATACTCGGCACTTCTGCCGATAAAATTCTTGCAGCAATTCAGTCCGTTGACGGGCCAGATGGCGTACTTGTCCTGTTAGATTTAGGAAGCGCAATACTGGCTGCCGAAATGGTGCTGGAGATGCTAGATATCGAGCAACAACATCGCGTTATGCTCAGTTTTGCGCCTTTGGTGGAGGGTGCTGTCGCGGCAGCTATCGAAGCTTCGCTTGGTCGTACCCTGGCAGAAGTAAAGCAAGCAGCAGAAAAAACAGCGAATGTAGCGCAGCTGAAACTTTTGAAACCCCTCAGTGCAACTCAGGAAGAACCGGTTGAAGCTGCTCCCCCTCCTTCTCCATCGCTACAACCAGGCTTTCTTGAGGAACAACTCACTCTAACCAATCCTTCGGGCTTGCACGCCCGTCCAGCCAGTCTTTTTGTACAGACTGCGGGACGTTTTCGTGCCCAGCTAGAGGTCACCGGGCGTGGCCGCCAAGCAGAAGCCACTAGTATAATCGGAGTGCTCTCGCTGGGTATACGCAACGGCGATGCCATTACTCTTCGCGCAAGTGGAGAGGAGGCAGAGGCCGCTTTGAAGGCGCTGAGAGAACTGGTGCATGCCAACTTCTATGAAACAGCCCCTGAAGTAGCAGTAGCAGAGCAGACGCATCCTCAAGAAACTAGCGTACAAGAGGCTCTCAGCGTTCCCACGCCTTTGCCTGCCTCTCAGGAAGTACAGAACGTGTGGCAGGGTGTGCCGACTTCGCCTGGCGTGGCCACCGGCCCTGCTCTTCTTTATACCTCAAGTAGCCCTCCTTTAAGTGAGGTAGAACGCCTGGCCATTTCTACAGAACAAGTAGTTTCTGAACAGGAACGCTTGCGTAGCGCTTTATCCACTACTGCCAGTGAGCTGCACGTATTAACAACAAGTTTAGAGAAGAGTATTGGTCAACGTGATGCAGCGATATTCGAAGCACAGGCACTGATGCTGCAAGACCCTGCCCTGCTTGAAGGCGTGCTCCATCTCATTGAAGCAGAGCATATCGATGCCGCCAGTGCACTCGCCTTCGTGGGTGAACAGGAAGCCACAACCCTGGAGGCCCTGGATAGCCCTTTGTTAGCCGCGCGTGCGGTTGATGTGCGCGATGCCATCAGCCGTGCTCTTCAGCATTTACGCGAGCAGCTCTTCGTAAAACAGAACTTAAGTGCGTTGAAGCAGCCTGTGATTCTGCTTGCCGAGGACCTTACCCCATCGGATACCGCACAGCTCCGGCCCGAAACCGTGCTAGGCATCTGTACCACCCAGGGAGGGCCGACAGCACATGCTGCCATTTTAGCGCGAGCTCTCGGTATCCCGGCCATTGCTGGTCTGAATCAGTCTGTCATGCAGCTCATCCATTCTGGAGATGAAATGGGGCTGGATGCGGATAACGGTCTATTGTACTATCGTCCCAGTGCAGAGGTGCGTACACAATTGGTGCAGCGCCTGGCGCGCCAACAGCAGCAACGAACGGCACTCAAGAAAGCTGCGCAACAAGAACGTGCAGAAGTATACATCAACGGGCGGCGCATCTATCTACTGGCAAATATCGGGAGTGAGGCCGAAGCTGAGGCGGCGCGGCAGTGGGGAGCTGAAGGCGTAGGTCTACTGCGCACGGAATTTCTCTTTGCTACCGTTTCTACTCTTCCCGGTGAAGTTGAGCAGCGCAACATGTATGCACAGGTATTTCGTGCTTTCAAAGGACCTGATTCTGCCTCTAACAGAGGACCAGTCGTCGTTAGAACCCTTGATGCAGGAGCGGATAAACCGATGCCTGCTCTCAATGCCGTTATCGGGATGTCCACTGAAGCCAATCCTCAGCTAGGATTGAGAGGCATTCGCATCTCTTTAGCACACCAGGCATTACTTGAGGATCAAGTCCGTGCGCTCCTGCTGGCCGCTGCTGAAACAGAGATAGAATTGCATATTATGTTCCCCATGATTACCACTGTTGAAGAGCTTATCATGGCAAGGGGCATTGTAGACCGCGTATACGAGCAACTACAACAGCGTCAGATCACTCTCCCCTCCTACCTGGCGCATGTTCCTGTTGGTATTATGGTGGAAGTACCTGCGGCAGCGCTGATGGCTCCGGAGCTTGCTGAAATTTCAGATTTCTTCAGTATCGGCTCAAACGACCTGCTGCAATATACCGTGGCCTGTGATCGCACAAATGCTGCGGTTACTCATCTCTATAATCCCATGCAGCCTGCCGTGCTGCGTCTGATTGCCCAGGTAGCTGAAGCGGGTCGTCGAGCAGGTAAACCCGTTGCGGTGTGTGGAGAAACAGCGGGCAATCCTCTACTTGCTCCAGTGCTGGTTGGGTTGGGTGTCGACGAACTGAGTATGACCCCAACAGCTCTACCAAAGATCAGGGCTGCTCTTGATCGGCGATCGGCCCAGGAACTTTCAGACCTGGCCCAAAAAGTTCTCCATATGAAGACGGTGGCTGAGGTCGAACAAGCATGCAATGAATTTTGAACGCATTTTGAGAAGGCGACCACAAGGGATTGCCCTGTCACCTATGGAATCACGTTCGTTTGCTCATCCAGCGCAAGAACAAAACGAGATAGCAGCTCTGCAATCTCGTCAATGTCTTTCAGGGAGACAATTTCCGAGCCAGTATGCAGGTAGCGGCAGGGAATGCTGACAAGTCCCGTGGCCACGCCAGCGCGAGCCACCTGGATCACATCAGTATCCGTGCCTGTGCCCGAGGCCTGCGGGTCGATCTGATAGGCTATTCCTGCCTCTTCAGCAGCCGTTATCAGGATGTGATAGATTCGCGGGTTGATATGTCCGCCAATAGTAATCACCGGTCCACCATTCAACGCTATATCGCCGATCTCGTGTTTAGAAGTTTGCGGGTGATCAGAAGTGAATGTCACATCAACGGCGACTGCGATAAGCGGATCGACGCCAAAAGCGCTGGTACGGGCGCCGCGCAGCCCCACCTCTTCCTGCACTGCGGAGACAAAGAAGACGCCCGCTTTGAGTTTTTCTCGTTGCTCGTAGAGACGACGCATCGCCTCAATGACCGTGAACACTCCGGATTTGTCATCGAGCGCTCGTGAGACAACCACGTCTCCACGAAGTGTCTCAAGCTGAGCTGCGCGAGTAGCGACACTGCCAATGGCGACCAATGCTTGTGCTTCCTCTTTGCTGTTGACACCTATATCGATCCACATCTCCGACAGTTTAGGTGCCTTTCCACGCTCATCGCTCTGCAGTAGATGCACCGGCTTGCGACCAATAATTCCCAGTATCGGGCCATTTGCGGTATGTATATACACTCGTTCGCCAGGCAATGTAGAAGGATCGAATCCACCAATGGGCGCAAAATAGATAAAACCTTTGTCATCGATATAGCGAACAAGAAATCCAAGCTCATCGCAATGGGCAGTGAGCATTACGCGAGGATTGCCATCCGGATTGAGTGCCGCAATTACGTTGCCGTGCACATCAGTGCGTAGTTCATCGCTATAGTGTCGCACTTCTTCACGTACAACCTGCTGGGCGCGTTGCTCGAAGCCCGATGGGCTTGGGCTAGCGATTAATCTCCGTAAAAAGGCAATACGAGACTCTTCCATGAGAAAACTCCTTTGTCAAGGCGAAAGAAAGAGGCCAGGCAACCCCTGGATGCCCGGCCTCAGCTGCGATTGTTTTCAGCTAGCGCACAAATTGCTTGAGTACTTCATCGACACCTGGATGTGAGCGATTGAGCCGTAGATCTTCCGCACCAGTTGGATCTGTGTGAAGAATCAGAATGCTTTGCTGAATACAGGTATTGAGTAGTTCCCGAGCTGACTCGCGAGTAAGTCGACCACGAAAACGATTTTTCGGATTCACCGGGTCTCCAATAAAATTAGAGACGCCAATGATTGTACGCCAGGACCAGTTTCGATCGATATAATCAAGGAATTGTAAAAATTGTGGATCGAGAACATCCATTGGCGGAGTCCCACTGCCGTAAGCTGGAAGTTGGGCAGTGGTAGTTGTAGAGGCTGTATAGGAAATTGCAGGCATGCTTCCCGTGTTTCCAGAGGACATTTGCCCAAATCCACTCCCCGTATTGGGAGGGAAGCCCATTCCAACAGTGTTCCCACCAGGGACTAACGGCACGAACTGATTCGCACTGCTAATTAAATCTCGGCTGACGGTTCCTGGTATTCCTACAACAATAACAGTTTTGTTTAAACGTAACTTTAAGCGAGCACTGATACGAGTGAAATCTTTATCACCGGTCATCAGTACGAATGTAGATATGGTTGGACGGTCAAATACAGTTTCGATAATATCCATCAACATATTTAAATCGACGGTGCTTTGGACAACGGTGCTTTGTACGATGGTGTTCGATCCACCTGAGCTGATGGCGGGCATATGACCAGTGTTGCCGATTTGTTGAGCATTAGGATATCCGAGGGGACCGGTGTTACTCTGCCCCAAAGGTCCTAAAGGTCCGGATGGATTCGTCTGACCATAAGGATTCTGATAGGGTAAGGTTTGCCGGGAGGCTTCACCTCGTTGATATTCGGCCGCGTCGTAACCCTCATCGGGTAACGGTTGCTCGTCCGCTGGCAAGATGCCTTCATCCGCATCGTTCTGTATGGGTGAATCTTGATATGGGGACCAGCCATCAACAACATTTTGGGAGCTAAGTATGGGAAGTGGACCAGAATCCCCTGTCAAGCCAGCAGCCCATGGACGCGCTGTATGCGAACCTGATGGGAAGCTACCACTTCCCTGTTCGGTGGGCATAGCTGGCGAACCAAGTGAACCTGTCGGAGGATTGCCTGTATAATGAACCGTCCCCATCCGGATGCGGTCGCGTTGTTTCGCAGGACAATCGACGCGATCAATCATCGCTGCCGTCAGGCTTCCCTTAAATGGCTCCGGCTGTCTAGACCAGTCCGCATAGGCGCGGGCTACCATAACAGTGCCATAGCGACGGGCAACCGCAATAAGTTCCTGTGGATCTGGTTCCCGCCGTTGGATATTCAACATACTGTAACGAATGTTCTCAAAATCGATGAATAAAGCAATATCTTCGGGCATTATCTTCTCCTCTCATAGGGAGAAACCGCGCAGGCCAAGAATTATGATAATTGTTCAGGTGCTCAGATACTACTGGCAAAAAGGCTAACCTGTTTTTAGAACAGTATATCCTACAACTGTGATCAAGCATATCATACTTCATTGGTAAAGTCGAGTGGTCCGCGCTTTACGCTTTACTTTGCGTTGCTACTTATGATATAGTTTCTTAAGAAAGGGCTTGCAAAAGAGTATATTACAATGGCGTTAGTAAAAACAAATCACATCTATGACACTGTTTGTCCCATTGCTCGTACTGCTGAAATAATCAGTGGCAAGTGGACATTGCTTATTATCCGTGATTTGGCCTCTGGTGTCAAACGATTTAATCAACTTGAACGCTCTCTGCATGGTATTAGCCCTAAGACGCTTTCTGAGAGATTGCGCTCTCTAGAAGAAGAGGGCGTCATCTTTCGACAAACATTTGCTGAGGTGCCTCCTCGTGTGGAATATTCTCTAACTACGAAGGGACGGGACCTTTGCAATGTGATTGAGAGTATGCGTAGCTATGGAAAACGCTGGCTATGCAATGAATAACAAACATGAAATGCATGGGTAACCGTTGCTACTTCGTCCTATTGCATAAAAACCGGGGAAAAACCCCGGTTCTTTTACTAATTTGCCCAAGTAGCAACTTCTAGATTAACGGGAAGCTCCAACCAACTCATGATTCGCTAAGAATCGATGGAGCACACCTTCCGTTTCTGCAATATGTCTCTCTTCTGCTGCACCCTCTGACCGAGACACCAGGTCATATAGAGCGGCAATATCATAACGCATTTGAACCTGGAGTTGGCCCTCACTATCGAAACCTTCAATGAAGAGGCCGTCCTCTTCCTCATGAATTGCGATGCTCTTCACACCGATTTGATCTAGCACCTGGCCTACTGCGTGCAAGATGTTCGCGTAACTGAACGTGGCCGGCATTGAACCCTCCTAAAATACTTGGAGAAAGTTATCTTTCATCATAGATAGACTACTTCGTCTAACTGCAAAACGTATCATCACATCAGGGGTTTTGGATGGTTTGCAGTCACATTCTACACCACTAAAGTGTAGCATATCATTCAGCAAACGTCAAGGTCGATTGCTTACCTGCGGCAGAACCGCTAGTTGCCAATGTCGCTGCTGATCTCACGCGCAGCGAATGTCACGAATGTGGCCAGTTCGCCCTCTGCCTCTACTTGTAATATTGGCTAATTTTATCAGAGGGTAAAAAATTGGTCGGAATAGTGTTGACAAAGCGTCGAAAGTGTGGGATATTACATCGGCACCGTACAAACAGGTGCTAGCAAGACAAAAAGCACATTTACAACTGAAGAAGTATAATTACTTCAGGGTGGAAGAAGAAGCAAGCAAGGAAGCAAAGAGAAGCGAACAAGCTACAGAGAGTACGAGGAGGATGCCTAGGCGCTCAAGACCGAAGAAGGACGCGGAGACCGGCGAAACGTTCAGGGGGAGCTGCATGCAAGCGAAGAGCCCTGAGATTCCGAATGGGGCAACCCCTCCAGAGTGATGTCTGGAGACCTGTGGGGGAACACATAGCCCACAGGGGGGCAGCGGGTGAACTGAAACATCTCAGTAACCCGACGAAAAGAAATCAAACGAGATCCCCGCAGTAGTGGCGAGCGACCCGGGGAGAGCCCAAACCAGCCGCGGCTGCAAGGCCGCGCCTGGGGTTGTAGGACCAGGGAAACCAGGCCAGGCGCGAAGACGAAGGTGTTGGAAGGCACCGTCAGAGAGGGTGAGAACCCCGTAGTTGGAAGCGCAGGCCTGGGGACTGGGATCCTGAGTACCACGGGGCACGAGAAACCTTGTGGGAAGCCGGGGGGACCACCCTCCAAGGCTACACATCTTGAGCGACCGATAGTGCAGCAGTACCGTGAGGGAAAGGTGAAAAGCACCCCGAGAGGGGGATGAAAGAGACCCTGAAACCGCGTACTCACCAGCAGTCAGAGGCCACTGTCCCAGGAGGGAGCAAGGGCTGATGGCGTGCCTTTTGTAGAATGATCCGGCGAGTGCATCGACGTTGCGGGTTAAGGAGCGCTAAAGCTCTGGAGCCAGAGGGAAACCGAGTCTGAAGAGGGCGACCCACCAGCGTAGCGGCGATGCGACCCGAAACCACGTGAGCTATCCATGTGCAGAGTGAAGCGGATGTGAAAGTCCGTCGAGGCTCGAACTCACCAGTGTTGCAAAACTGGGGGATGACGTGTGGATAGAGGAGAAATTCCAACCGAACGTGGAGATAGCTGGTTCTCCCCGAAATGCATTGAGGTGCAGCCACAAGACAATTCCGATGGAGGTAGAGCGCTGGATGGGCTAGGGGCCAAGTGCTGGTTACCAACCCCAATCAAACTGCGAATGCCATCTGGAGAGGGCTTGTGAGTGAGACGGCGGGGGCTAAGCTTCGTCGTCGAAAGGGAAACAGCCCAGACCACCAGCTAAGGTCTCTAAATCGATGCTCAGTGTCAAAGGCAGTCAGGACGCCCAGACAGCCAGGATGTTGGCTTAGAAGCAGCCATCATTGAAAGAGTGCGTAATAGCTCACTGGTCGAGTGCCCTGGCCCCGACAACGTAGCGAGGCTCAAGCATCGTACCGAAGCTGTGGATCCTTCCTGTGGGAAGGATGGTAGGGGAGCGTTCTCTGGGCGGAGAAGCCAGACCGCAAGGACTGGTGGAGCGCAGAGAAGAGAGAATGCCGGAATGAGTAGCGTAATCAGTGTGAGAACCACTGACACCGCAAGCCTGAGGGTTCCTGGGCAACGTCAGACGACCCAGGGTCAGTCGGGGCCTAAGCCGAGGACGTCATAGTCGTAGGCGATGGAAAGCAGGTAGGACAGTCCTGCACCAGAGGAGATCGTGTGAGTGAAGCGGGGACGCGGTAAGGAAGGTGAACCCATCGAATGGACAGGATGGGCTGCCAGCCGGGAGTGTGAGTCGTAGGAAAAGCCGCGACTCGAGCAGCATGACCGCTGGCACGAGTTCTCGAAAGAGGGCGGAAGTCACCGGGGCCTAGGCCGCCCAGAAAAGCCGCTAGCGAGATCTTACTCTGCCCGTACCGCAAACCGACACCGGTAGGCAGGGGGAACCCCCCCCAGGTGAACGAGCGAACCTCTGTTAAGGAACTCGGCAACATGACCCCGTACCTTCGGAAGAAGGGGTACCCTAGTAGCTTCCACTCGTTGCGAGCGGGGGTGAGGGGGTCGCAGCAAATCGGCTCAAGCGACTGTTTACCAAAAACACAGGTCTCTGCGAACACGAAAGTGGAAGTATAGGGGCTGACTCCTGCCCAGTGCCGGAAGGTTAAGAGGAGTGGTGAGTGTAGCCACGAATTGAAGCCCCGGTGAACGGCGGCCGTAACTATAACGGTCCTAAGGTAGCGAAATTCCTTGTCGGGTAAGTTCCGACCCGCACGAAAGGAGTAACGACTTGAGCGCTGTCTCAACAGGGGGCTCGGCGAAATTGCAGTACCCGTGAAGATACGGGTTACCCACGACAGGACAAAAAGACCCCGTGGAGCTTTACTACAACTTGGCCTTGAGACGAGGCGGTGTATACGTAGGATAGGTGGGAGTCGAGGAAGCGATGCTTGGGGGCATCGGGGAGACAACAGTGAAATACCACTTTTACACGGTTTTCTGTCTCACGCCTCACCAGAAGCTGGGAGGTGGACAGGGCCAGGCG
>WNFW01003193.1_pt1 | contig 13428 bp, 7 predicted proteins | sample 5400131 | NCBI WGS metagenome assembly WNFW01 (sample SAMN13153362, study PRJNA577476) | soil metagenome | isolation source: 20 cm soil or saprolite under grassland replicate 1 | place: USA:California | collected 2016-06-15 | reverse complement strand
TCATCTCCGAAGCCGGCCGCGTTGGTAGCGAGGCGCCTGCTCAACAAATGGGGTCGAGCCTTCTCATGCGTCCCTCGTGGACGCCTTGTGCGCTCGGCCGTCGGCGCGAGCGCCGCACGACTCGGAAACGTCAGGGCGTGACATCGAAGGCGTCCACGACGATGAACGCGTCGGTGGCGGCGGGGTTCCTGGTGCCCGTCGGATCGATCGTCAGAAAATGGAGGTCCGCCGTCAGCCCACTGCGCGTGAAGAGCACCACCTGCAGTTGTTCCGCCGGAGCATAGGTGTCCACTTGAGCGACCTGCACCCCGTCGAGGGAGACTCGCGCGATGCCCGCCTGCGGCCCCCGAAAGCCAATCCAGCTCACCGCCGTGCCGATGAACATCAACGTCGCGTGCGAGCCCATCGACGCGGAAAACGCCGCCGTGCCGCCGCTCCATGCCCGCTCCGTGTTGCCCTGGAACCAGTCGCCGGTGTAAACGGTGGTCGGAAGACCGGTCTCCTGAATGCGACCCCCGGGGACGCCCTGAACGTCGAAGGCGTCCACGGCGATGAATGCGTCGGTGGCGGCCGAGTTCCTGGTGCCTGTTGCTTCGATCGCCAGCGTGTGGGAGCCCACTGCCAGCCCACTGCGCGTGAAGAGCACCGCCTGCACTGTTTCCGTCGTCGCGTAGCAGTCCACGTCCACCTGATACGCCCCGTCGAGATAGACCTTTGCGATGCCCGCTTGCGGCCCCCGAAGGCCCACCCAGCTTATCCCCGTGCCGCTGAAGATCAGCGTCGCCCGAGAAAACGGCGTATTGGACAGGGCCGCCGTGCCGCCGCTCCACGGCCGCTCGGAGTGACTCTGGAACCACCCGCCGGTATAGACGGTGGTCGCGAGAGCCGTTTCCTCGACGCGGGTCTGCGCCGGCGCGACGGCCGGTGAAGCCACGCCTAGGGCTAGGACGGAAAATATCAGCAGCGGGGGCCACCTCATGGTTTTTCTCCTCCTCAGTCATCCAGGCTAGGTGAAAGTAGGCGCACATCAATCAAGAAAACCCCGACTTCTGGCGCAGTAAAAACTCTGGACGTCATTGTTCCGTCCTTTTTCCATGGGTTCCGTACGGGGTTCTCCGTATTCCGGAAATAGTTCGCCGGGTCTAGCCTTCTGAATCGAGCGGACCGGGCGAAGTCACTTCGATTCTGGGCGCGCTCACGCGCGGGCAGTGTCGGACCTCCAGGGCGTGCTGCCCGTGGAGGGTGTGGCGAAGGAAGCCCGTAGGTCGGCGGAGGTGGTTGTGGCTGTTCTGCTCGTCATCGTCTCTCGCACGGACCCGTCACGCGGCCCGTACCTCAAGCATGTCTTCGCCAGCGAGACCGTGGACGTGATCGTCGACCGCCGTGCGGAGGAGCGTCGGCGGTTCCCACTCCATGATCGAGCGGCGGCCGAGAGGCGCCGTGGGGATCGGCGCCAACGGGACATCACCAAAGATCTCCAGACGTACGGCTGGGCGGTGGTGAGGCGCTGACCATGAGTGTCCCCCCCGGTAGCCTTTCGCCAAGATGACGACGCGTATCCTCTTGGCCGACGATCACGAGATCGTTCGGCAGGGTCTACGGCTCCTCCTCCAACGGGTGGGGTTCGAGGTGATCGGCGAAGCGGCGAACGGCCAGGATGCGATCCGCCTCGCCGCGGAGAACTGCCCGGACGTCGCCGTGCTGGATTACGGCATGCCCCTCCTGAACGGCATCGGCGCCGCGCGCGAGATCATGCGGGTGTGCCCACGCACGAAGGTGATCCTCCTGACGATGCACACGGATGACCACTACGTCCTCGAAGCGCTCCAGACGGGTATCAAGGGGTTCGTCGTCAAGAGTCAGGCACCGGCGGACTTGATGCGAGCGATCCACGAGGTGTTGGGGGGCATGGTGTACCTGAGCCCGCGGGTCTCGCGCACCCTGGTGCAGGCGTACCTGACGAAGTCGGCGCTGCCCGCCGATCCGCTGACGCCGCGGGAACGCGAGGTGCTGCAGCTCGTCGCCGAGAGCAAGACGACGAAGGAGGTCGCGAAGCTCCTCGGGATCAGCGCCAAGACCGTTAATTTAGAGTCTAGAAAGGTGAAGTAGTTGTAACTGTGGCGCGCGAGTCGCCCCGTATCCTCGTCGTCGACGATGACGACTCGGTCATTAGCGTCATGCAGCAGTATTTCGCGAGCGCTGGCTATCGCGTGGAATTCGCTCAGCACGGCGGGGATGCCCTGACGCTAGTCCAGCATAATCCGCCGGATCTCGTGCTCCTCGATCTCATGATGCCAGGAATGAATGGCGTGGAGGTCCTCCAGCGAATCCTCGCTCTGCGTGCCACGCTCCCGGTCATCATCGTGACGGCACGGGCAGACGCCACTCTCGCGGCGCAGACCCGAGCGTTGGGGGCCTTCGCGTACGTCACCAAACCGTTCGAGTTCGCTTACCTCGCACGGGTCGTCGACGCCGCCCTCACGCGCAGCGGTGACGACACTGGGAGTTCCGCCGGGCCATGACCCCGGGGCGAGCAATCCCACTGCCAGTGCCCTGCGACGACCGGCTTCCCCATCATCACCTTGAGATTCGAAACGATCTCGGCTCGCTCATCGTCAGCTTCCTGGCACTCATCTCGCGGACCAGTCCTGCGACCAGGCACGCGCTTAGTGGGTCTAACCGGTCCGCCTCCGCGGCGCGCGCGACGCGCCGAAGACGAAGCGGGGCGACTCAAATACGAGTTCGAGTACCGTTCGCCTCGGTGGAGAAGGCGGACTCGAGAATGCCAGGTCCGCTTGCTCACCATCCCTCGGAATGTCGCGCGCTTACATTGTCCGGCATCGCCGTGCGCAAGTCCCCGGCCTCGCTTCTAATCAGGGGTCCAGGGTTCGAATCCCTGACGGCTCACTAAGATTTCTCGTGGAGTTTGTGAGCGCCCCCCACGTTGCCTAAAGCCTGGTTCCAGGGCGGCCCAGGAGCTCCGGGGCAGGTGAGACGGCGACCGGAGAGCGACGACCGCCGCCCGTGGTATTCATGACCGGTGGGCGATAGCAGCTCGCGCCGGCCGCCAGCGCGGCGTGGCGGTTGGATCCTGAGCCATCGTCGCGGTCCTCGCCTCGTTGTCATCGCGGCCATCGCGCTTGTGGCGTTGGCGGTGACCAGTGCGCTCGCCCTTCCCCAGATCGTCCTCCGGCTGGTGGTCTGGCGCGTGGCGGCCGCGACCGGCCGCCCAGTCACGCTCGCCGCACTCGAGCTCGATCTCTTCAACGGCCGGCTCGCCCTTCGCGATCTCCACGTGACGGATCGCGATCAAGTACCGCTGGTGACGATCGAGCGGCTGGAGGCGAGGTTCAGCCCGCGTGACCTTCTGCGAGGTCACCTGCGGGTCACGGACGCCACGCTCCAGGCGCCGACGGTCCGGATCGTGCGCATCGGCCCGAGCGAGTTCAACATCTCCGACCTCCTCGCCCGCGAGTCGGGAGGCGAGCCGGCGCTGGCCGTCACCCTCGAGCGGTTCGAGCTGCGCGGCGGCACCGTCGCGATCGAGGACCGCACGCTGGCGCCGCCGCACGCCTGGCGCGTGGAGCGGGTGACGTTGGACGCGCACGGTGTATCGAGCCTGCCAAAGGCGCCGCCTGGCGTCGTCACGCTCGGCGCCGTCGTGGCGGGCTCACCGATCTCGCTGTGGGTCAGCGGCGTGCAGCTCTCCCCGCTGCGCTTCCACGCGACGGTCATCGCGCGGGAGATCGACGCGTCGCTGGCCGCGCTCTACCTGCCGCCGGGCAGCCCTTTGAGCCCGGCCCGGGGGAAGCTCGACGCATCGGCGACGATCGACCAGGGCGCCGCGGCGGGCACCCGCGTCTCGCTCGATGCCGTCTTCGGCGGCGTCGAGCTGCGGCGACCCGGACAGGAGGGCGCGTTCCTGTCCGCGCCGGCCGTGCGGTTGACGGTGGAGGACCTCCGTTTTCGCCCCGGCGCGGTCGAGCTCGGGCGCCTGGCGGTGGATGGCGGCACGGTGCTGCTGGATGACGCGCGGCTCGCGCCGGTCCGGCGCTGGCGGGCCGAGGGCATCGTGCTCGAGGCCCGCAAACTTTCGAGTGCTCGTGACGCGCCGGCCGGCGTCGCCGTGGCCCGCGCGGTGGTCGCCGGAGCGCCGGTGTCGGTGTGGGTCGCCAATCTCCGACTCGCCCCCCTCGAGCTGCACGCCTCGGCCGTCGTCCGCAACGTCGACTTCGCGCTGTTCCGGCTCTACGTGCCGCCCGATCTGCCGGTGCAGCCAGAGCGCGGAGTCGTGAACGCCTCCGTGCGGATCGATCACGACGCGCGACGGGGGACGCGGCTGGCGCTGGACGCGAGGCTGAACGGCGTCGAGCTGAAGCGGCCGGCACATTTCGTGACGGCGCCGTCGCTGCGAGTGACCGCCGAGGACATCACGTTCGGTGGCGGCGCCGTGACGGTTGGCCGAGTCGCCGTCGGCGGCGATCGGCTGACGATCGAGGACCGGACGCTGAGCCCGTCGCGGACGTGGGCGGTCCAGAACCCGGCCGTGGAGGCGAGTCGCCTGTCCAGCCGGCGGGCGGACGTCCAGGGCATCGCCACCGCCCGGGCCACCGTCGCGGGCGCGACGGTGTCGATCTGGGTGACGCACGTGCGGCTCGACCCGCTCGAGCTCCGCGCCACCGCGATTCTGCGGGGCCTCGATCTGGCTCTCGTCCAGCTTTACCTGCCCGCGGCGGTGCCGGCGCAGTTCGACCGCGGAGTCGTCAACGCCTCGGTCCAAGTGGACCACGACGTCGCCGGCGGCACGAGGCTGACCGGCGACGTGATGCTCACCGGCCTGGAGGCACACGGCCGCGGCGCGGCCGGTCGGCTAGCGATGTCGGCGCCATCGCTCCGCGTGGCGGTCGCCGACGCCCGGCGACATGAGGACGCCCTGGGCATCGGCCGGCTGGAGATCACCGGAAGCGGCTCGCTCGTCGAGTCGGGCGGCGCGGCCGCCCGGCTGGACCTCGAGCGCTTGCGGATCGCGAGCGAGGGCGTCACGTGGCCGGTGCGTGCTCCGGCCCGCATCGAGCTGAGCGCACGCTTCCGCGACGGCGGCGAGGTGGACGCGAACGGGACGGCGCTGCTGACCGCCCCGCCACCCATGATTGCGTGGACGACCGAGGGGGTTGTGCAGCTCAAGGCGGTGGACGTCGCGCCGCTGGCCGCGTTTGTCTCGACGGGGAGCGGCCTGAGCGGCCGCGTGAGCGCGCGCGTCACGGCGAGCGTCGCCTACGGCGCGTCGCTCGTCGCCCGTGTGCGGGGCGATCTCGGCGGGACCCGGGTCGTGCTCGCCGAAGGCGGACGGACGCTGCTCTCCCTCCGCAGGTTCGGCGCCACTGGCGTGGATGTCCTGTGGCCGGAGCAGGTCACCGTCGGTCGGCTCCGACTCGAGCGCCCTCACGCGCTCGTGGAGATAGATCGGCAAGGCGCGTTCCCGCTGGTCGCGCGCTTCGCGCCGCCTGCGTCGTCGGTGTCCGACGCCGCGCGCCCAAGGGGTCCGGCTATCGCCGTCGCCGAGGCGGTCGTCGAGCAAGGCACCTTGGCGTTCGTCGACGGGCGGGGAGCCGCGCCGATCCGACTCGATGTGCCGCGCGTGGATGTCACGCTGCGGGACATGAGGTGGCCGGCGTCGGCGCCCGTACGGGTCCGGCTCGACGCAGCCCTGCCGGTGGGCGGCACGGTGGCTATCGACGGGACGGTGATTGGTGAGCCCGCCAGTGTCGATCTTCGGCTCGTCGTCGCGGACGCAGACCTCGCGCTGCTCCAGCCGTATCTGCCGTTCCGCGCCGGCGTCCGCTCGCGCGTCGACGCGACGCTGGTGGTCACCGGTCCGGTCTTGCCGGAGCCCCGGCTCAGCGTCCGCGGCGACGCGACGCTGAGAAGCCTCGCCTTGTCCGACGGTCAGCGACCCGTGCTGACCGTCGAGCGGCTGAGCGCAACGGGAATCGACGCGACGTGGCCCCAGCGCTGGAGCCTCGAGAAGGTTTGGGTCCGACGTTCGTGGGCGCTCATCGAGCGCGACGGACAGGGCCGCTTCCTCTTGCGGAGCCTCCTGGAGCGCAGGCCCGACGCCGGCCCGTCGAGCCCGGCGCCCGCGGCTCCGGCGGCGCCGGGCGGCGCCGCCTTCGAGGTCCGCCTCGCCGAGGGAATCTTCGAGGACGGGGCGGCTACGATCGTCGACGGCGTCACCACGCCGTCCGCCCGCCTCGAAGTCGCCGGCGCGCGTCTTGCTGTCCACGACCTCACGTGGCCGTCGCGCGGACCGGTAAAACTCCAGCTCACCTCGCCGGCTCCGGGGGGCGGTCGGCTCACCGTGGGCGGGACGCTAAACCTCGACCCCGTCCGACTCGAGGCGCGCGCGGCACTGGACGGCGTGGAGCTGGCGCCGACCCAGCCGTATCTGCCCATCGAGGGCCGCGTGGCAGGACGCGTCACCGGCGACCTGGCGGTGACGGTCGCGCTGGATCCGATGACCGTGAAGGTTGGCGGAGAGGCGCGGCTCGAGCGCTTCCGGCTGAGCGACGGCGACCGCGCGGTGGTGACGGTGGGCCGCGTCGAGACGGTCGGGATTGACGTCGACTGGCCGGCGCGGGTGGCGCTCGAGCGGGTTCGCTTCCGTCGCCCGAGCCTGCTGATCGAGCGCGACGCGGAGGGGGACTTCGCCGTTCGCCGCCTCGTGACGCCGCGCTGGGCCGCGCCGCAGCCAGCCGGACGCGCCCCGACGGGCTCGACGCCGAGCCGCTCAGCGCCGAACCCGGCCGTATCGACGACCATCGAGGTCGGGACCTTTACGCTCGAGCGGGCGTCAGCGCGCTTCGTGGACCAGACGACGGCGCCGCCCTACGCGGAGCAGCTATCCGACCTCGACGTGACCTTCACCGGCGTGACGACGGCGCCGGGCCGTCGCACGCGTTTCACCGGCAACGGCGCGCTCGGGGGTGGAACGACGTTGAAGTTCCAGGGCGAGGTCGCGGCCGGAGAGCGGCCAGTCCTCGAGCTGAAGGCCGATCTGCGCGACTTCCCCTTGCCCCGCGCCAACCCGTATCTCGAGCGGTTCACGACCTGGACGGCGACGCAGGGAACGATGACCGCCTCGGCCGCCTACAGCCTCGTCGGCACGCGGCTCGATGCTCGCCACGAGGTCCTCGTCCGGCACCTCGAGGTCGCGCATTCCGACACGCGGGACGAGGTCGAGCGACGTCTCGGGATGCCCCTGGGCTTCCTGGTGGCGCTTCTGAAGGACGCGCGTGGTGAGATCCGTCTTTCTGTCCCCGTTGCCGGCGACCTGAGCACGCGCGAGTTCGACTTCCGGGAAGCGATCTGGGGCGCGGTCCGCAATCTCGCGATCCGGCTGCTCGCCCTACCGTTCAGCCGCGTCGGCTCACTCTTCTTCAGCGAAGACTCGAAGGTGACGGCCGTCGCTCTCGCGCCCGCTGTCTTCGAGCCGGGCACGGCCCGCCTCGCGCCCGCGATGGCCGGCCACCTCGATCGCATCGCTGCCTTTCTCCGGGAGGCACCGTCGGTAACGCTGCGGCTGGTACCGATCCTCACCCAGGCCGACCTGGACACGCTCAAGCGGGAGCGCGTGCTGGCGCGTCTCGGCGGTGATCCCGGCTTGCCGAGCCGCGGCGACGCGCCCGAGGCGGCGCAACGCGAGTACCGCGAGCGGTGGCCCGACCGCGTGCTGCCGGCAACGCCAGCGGCAATAGTCACCGAGCTGGCGGCGGTCGAGCAACTGCCGCCCGATGCGCTGAGTGACCTTGGCGCCCGTCGGCTCGACGTGGTGCGCCAGGGCCTCACCACGCGCGGCAGCGTTGACGCCAGACGGCTCGCAGGATCGTCACGGCGGGTCCCCCTGGTCGAGGCCGCGGGCGCCGCGCGCGTCGAACTCGATCTCCGGCCCTGAGGCAGGCGGCGTCTGGCAAGGGAATCTCAAAGGCTCCTGTGGACAATTCCCGGTGATAGAGTGGGTCGACATGGGGCGCCGTCTCGCACTCGCCGCGGCTCTGCTGGTTGCCACCGGTACGGGCACCTGGGCGGGCCCACCGACCGATCAGCTCCACGGCAGGATCGACCGCGTCCTGAAGGTCCTCGGGGATCCCGCGCTCAAGAACGACGCGAAGGCGGCGGAGCGTCGGGCCACGCTCCGCGGGATCGCCGACGAGATTTTCGACTTCGCGGAGATCTCGCAGCGGAGCCTCGGCCGTCACTGGCAGGGACGGACACCGAGCGAGCGCGCGGAGTTCGTCGCGCTGTTCGCTGACCTCCTCGAGCGCACGTACATTTCGAAGATCGAGAGCTATTCGGGCGAGCGCGTCGTCTATGCCGGCGAGACGCCGGACGGCGACCTGGCCACGGTCCGGACGCGCATCGTCTCGAAGCAGGGGACCGAGATTCCGGTGGACTATCGGATGTTCGAGCGTGACGGCCGCTGGCGGGCCTTCGATGTCAACATCGAGGGCGTCAGTCTCGTCAGCAATTACCGCTCCCAATTCAACGCGATCGTCGTGCGCTCGTCCTACGCGGATCTGGTCACGAAGCTCAAAGCCAAACAGGATGAAGGCGCGGCGCCGGGCCGCCGCCGCATCGAGGCGCCCTGAAGGGAGCCGCCCCGGAGGCGCCCTCCTCCGAGATGAACGGCGCGGCTATCGGATCTCCTTCGCGACGACTCGGGCGCCTTCCTTCAGCCCGTCCGGTGGACTGACGACGAGCCGCTCCTGCCCGGTGAGGCCCGAAACGATCTCGACCGACTGCCCGAGGTCGCGGCCCAGCTGAACACCGACGAGGTGCACGGTGCCATCGCGGTGCACGGTGATGACTTGAGGTCCGGCTGCCCGGGTGATGAGGGCGGTCGCGGGCACCACCCACACGGCGTCTGCCGGCACGAGGCTGAACTTGACCTGCGCATACATCCCGGGCATGAGCGCGTGGTCCTCGTTGCGGAGGCGCACGTCCGTGAGAAGGGTGCGCGACGTGGGATCGAGCGCGCCCGCGGTGCTCGCGATCTTCCCGACGAATGGCCGCTGCGGGTACTCGGGCACGAGGATCCGAACCTCCTGGCCCGGCACGATGGAGCGGACGAACGTCTGGGGGACGTTGACGAAGATGCGGAGGTTCTCGACGTGGGCGATCCGGAACAACGGGCTCGCGCCGCTGCCGCTCCCCGCGGTGATCAGGGCGCCACGCTCGATCCCGCGCGCCGTGATGATCCCCGCGAACGGAGCCTCCAGCTTCTGGAAGGACTGGAGCGCCAGCAGCCGCTGCACGTTGGCTTCATTCGCGGCCACGTTCGCCTGCGCCGCCTCGACACTGGCCTCGAGCGCGCCGATGTTGGCCTGCATCGCATCGACGTTGGCCTGGGACACCGCCGTGGTCGCGTGAGCGGCGGCGAGCCCTGTCCGCTTCTCGTCGGCGTCTTGATGGGCGACCAGCCCGTCGTGCTCGAGCCTGGTGAAGCGCTGGGCGGTGATGCCGGCGAAGTCTTCGTTCGTCTTCGATTGATCGAGGCCCGCGCGGGCCTGGTTCAGAGTCGCCTGCGCCTGGACGAGGCTCGCCCGAGCCTGCGCCAGGCCCGAGCGCGTCTGGGCGAGCGCCGCGCGGGCCTGGCCGAGCTCCTGGTCCAGCTCGGGCGTGTCGATCTGGGCCAGGACCTTGCCCGCCGCCACGCGATCGCCGATGTCGACGTAGCGCTCGCGGACGTAGCCGCTGGTGCGGGCGTGAATCGCCGTCTCCTCGATCGCCTGGATGTTGCTCGGCAGCACGAGGTCGATCGGCCCGTCGGCGCGCTTGGGCGGCACCACGCCCACGGACACGACCCCGGTGTCGGGGGCCGTGGAGGCCGCGACGAGCTCGGCGTTCTGGCGTAGACGCGGCACCACGCCGATGACGAGCAGCCCGACCAGCAAGGCCAGACCGATGAGGAGGCTCCACGTCGTTTTCGTCTCAGGCATTGCTCGACTCCTGGGTTGACGTCGTTGGGGCGCCGTGGTCCGGCGCGGGATCGGTGAGGAAGTCCTCCCGCGGTGGGCGCCGGCGGAGGACGCTATAGACGAGCGGAACGAGGAAGAGCGTGGCGAAGGTCGCCACCAACAGGCCGCCGATCACCGCGCGGCCCAGCGGCGCATTCTGCTCGCCCCCTTCGCCGAGGCCGAGCGACATCGGCAGCATGCCGAGGACCATGGCGAGGGCGGTCATCAACACCGGGCGCAGGCGGGTCGCGCCGGCGGCGAGGGCGGCGGTGCGCGAATCGTGGCCTTCCAGCATCTGGTCGTTTGCGAAGGTGACCACGAGGATGCTGTTCGCGGTGGCGACGCCGACGCTCATGATGGCGCCCATGAGGGCGGGCACGCTGAACGTCGTGTGGGTGACGAAGAGCATCCACACGATGCCGCAGAACCCGGCCGGCAGCGCGGTGATGATGATGAACGGATCGAGCCAGGACTGGAAGTTGACGACCATCAGCAGATAGACGAGCAGGACGGCGAAGATCAGGCCGAGGCCCAGGCGAAGGAACGCGGAGTTCATGCTCTCGACCTGGCCGCGCACGGCGATCGTATGACCGGGCGGTAGCTTGGGTCTGAGCTCGGCCGCGATCTGCTGGACGGCGGCGGCGACGCTGCCAAGGTCGCTGTCCTGCACGTTGGCATAGACGTCGAAGACCGGCTGCACGTTCGAGTGGCTGATGACGGCCGGAACCTCCCGGCGCTCGAGGGTGGCCAGATTGCTGAGGAGCTGGGGCGGGCCCGCGGTGCCCGGGGTGACCGACGTGTTCATGAGCGTGTTGACGGAGTCGACCCGGCTCTGGGGCGTCTGGACGGCGACGATATAGTTGATGCCGTTGCGGGGATCAGACCAGTAGTTCGGAGCCACGACCGCGCTCGAGCTGAGCGTGACGAGCATGGTGTTCGCCACGTCGCGCTGGGTCAGACCCAGCTCGGCGGCGCGCGACCGGTCGACGTTGACGAGCAGGGACGGCGTGTTGACCACCTGGTGCAGGTGGACGTCGGCCGCGCCGGGGATGCGCGCCATTCGGGCGGCGACCTCGAGCGCGATCTCGTGGGTCGCCTGCTGGTTGAACCCCGTCACCTGCACGTCGATCGGCGCCGGTAGCCCGAAGTTCAAGATCTGGCTCACGATGTCGGCGGGCTGGAAGAAGAAGGTGACGCCCGGGAAGTCGCGCGGAAGCGTCTCGCGAAGCGTCTTCATCCAGTGCTCGGTCGGCTGATGACGCTCGGGATTCAGCGAGACGAGGATCTCCCCGTCCGAAGGTCCGAGGGTCACGCTGTCGGTGAAGGCGAGGTTGATCGGCTGGGGCTGGCCGATGTTGTCGATCACCAGCTGGACCTGGTCCTTCGGGATGAGGCGGCGGATCGCCGCTTCGACGTCCGCGAAGACCTGCTCGGTCTCCTCGATGCGGGTGCCGGCCGGCGCTCGCACGTGGAGGCGGAACTGGCCGGTGTCCACCGTGGGGAAGAAGTCGCGCCCGATGAACGGGAGGAGGACGGCCCCGCTCACCGCGATCACCGCAAAGGCGCCGAACACGCGCCGGCGCCGGGCGAGCGCGTTCTCGAGGGCGCCGACGTACGCTGTCCGGAGCCACTCGAACCGTCGCTGGAATCCGTCGTGGAGCCAGCGGAAGACGCTCGGCGCGGCGCCGGCGTCGACGGGGCCGTGGGCCTCGCTGGCCAACAGGTAGCGAACCAGCGTCGGGACGATCGTGCGCGAGAGCACGTAGGACGCCAGCATCGCGAACACGACGGCCATGGCCAGCGGCGTGAAGAGATACTTCGCGGGGCCGGTGAGAAACACCACGGGGACGAAGACGATGCAGATCGACAGGGTCGAGACGAAGGCGGGGGTGGCGATCTGCTGGGCCCCGTCGAGAATCGCCTGCACCAACCGCTTGCCCAGGCCGAGGTTCCGGTGGATGTTCTCGATCTCCACGGTGGCGTCGTCGACGAGGATGCCGACCGCCAGCGCGAGCCCGCCGAGCGTCATCACGTTGAGCGTCTGGCCGATCGCGCTCAGGATCGCCAGCGACGTGAGGATCGAGAGCGGGATCGATGTGATCACGACGAGGGTGCTGCGCCAGCTCCCGAGGAAGAGCAGGATCATCACGCCGGTCAGGAACGCCGCGATCGCTCCCTCGGTCAGCACGCCGGTGATGGCGGCCCGCACGAAGAGCGACTGGTCGAAGAGCTCCTTGACCTCGAGCCCTGGGGGCGCCGCGGCCCGGATGGTCGGGAGCAGCTCCTTGAGCTGTTTGACGATCGTGAGCGTCGAGGCGCCGCCCTTCTTGATCACGGTGAGCAACACCGACCGGCGGCCGTCCTGGCGAACCATGTTGGTCTGGACCGCGAAGCCGTCGCGCACGTGTGCCACGTCGCGCAGGTAGACGGTGACGCCGTTGACGACCTTGACGGGCAGATCGTTGAGCGTGGCGACGGCGTCGGGGCTGCTGTTGAGACTGACCCGGTACTCCCGCGTCCCGAGCTTCACGCTGCCGGACGGCAGCGTCAGATTCTGGAGGTTGACGGCGGCGCTGACGTCCCCCGCTGAGATCGACTTCGCCAGGAGCGCCTGCGGATCGAGATCGACCATGACCTGGCGCGGCTTGCCGCCGTAAGGCAATGGCAGCGTGATGCCCTGGATCGGGGCGATCTGCTGACGGACACGGTAGATGCCGTAGTCGTAGAGCTGGGCCTCCGAGAGCGTCTTGCCGCCGAGGGCCAGCTGGATGATCGGGACGCTGGAGGCGTTGTACTGGAGAATGAAGGGCGGGACCGCGCCGGGGGGCATGCGACGAAGGATGGTCTGCGACACGGCCGTCACCTGCGCCAGCGCTCCCTCCACGTTCACGTTCGGCTGGAAGTAGATCTTGATGACGCCGACGCCCGGGTACGTCTGGGACTCGATCGACCGCACGTCGTTGACCGCCGACGAGATGGTGTACTCGGAGAAGGTCGTGATGCGCGAGGCCATGTCTTCGGTGGTCAGACCGTCGTAGCTCCAGATCACCGACACAACCGGTATGTCGATCTCCGGAAAGATGTCCGTCGGCGTCGCGACGATCGCGAACACGCCGAGCAGCAAGATGACGAGCCCCATCACCACGAAGGTGTAGGGCCGGCTGAGCGCGAGGCGGACAATCCACATGAGACTCGGCTTCCTCCTTCGCTCAGAAGATGCCGATAGGCCTCGGCGAGATTCGCGGGGCGGCGCGTACGTGCGGCACATGCCCAGAGCACGGGCAACACGCCGGATTGTTCGGGCAGGCTGCCCGATCGCCGCTAGAAGCTCCACCAGCTGATGAACTCGACCTTGTTGTTCTCGTTGTGTCGGCTCTCCGATCCGCCGTTGCGATTGACGCTCTTGAAGTTGGTG
>WNFW01006179.1_pt1 | contig 13433 bp, 9 predicted proteins | sample 5400131 | NCBI WGS metagenome assembly WNFW01 (sample SAMN13153362, study PRJNA577476) | soil metagenome | isolation source: 20 cm soil or saprolite under grassland replicate 1 | place: USA:California | collected 2016-06-15 | reverse complement strand
GGTCTCTACGCTTGACCACGGTCTATCGGCTCACCAAGCGCCGGCATCAAAGTGAGATCTTCTCCGGCAGAGGCGGGCTGCACGCGAGCGGCCGCTGGACACCTCGCGGGCACCGGGTGATCTACACCTCGGGCAGCATCGCGCTCGCCGTGCTCGAGTACACGTTGAACTATAAGCACCGTAGCTGGGTGCCAGCGTCTGTGATCGCAAGCGCAGAGTGGCCCGACGATCTCAAAGTAGAGACCGTCGCCATCGATCGGTTGCCGAAGAATTGGTCCAATGCCGAGGCGCCGCCTGCGCTGCAGGAGCTGGAACGCGTTTGGCTTGAGCGCTTAGAGACCGCCGTACTTCAAGTCCCCTCAGCTGTGGTCGTGGAGGAATGGAACTTTCTCTTGAATCCCGCGCACCCCGACTTTCGACGCCTCCAGCTTTCACCGCCGAGACCGTATTCGTTCGATCGCCGCCTCGCGCGCACGCGGAAGCGCTGAAGGACGACCCTCGATTCAAGGCGCTCCTACGCAAGGCGAATCTGCCGGAGTACCAGTTCCACGAGTTCCCGCCGCGGTAACTGTGCTGCCAGAAAGCGGGCGGTCGCGGCACGCACCTGAGTGTCAATCTCTGACATTCCCGCGTTCGGTGCCGAGAAATCACGTCGACTGACGCGCTGCGTCGAGAACCAGGGCTCGCGCGGTGTCCAATATTAAGTGGGGCTATCTCGGGAAATGAGGACTTTAACTGCCCGTATCTCGCAGAAATATTGGACGTTGTGACAACGATTTTCGCTGTCATTTCAGCGACTATAGTTTGTTTTTGGCAGTGCTGAAAATCCGCGTGTCGGCACTTCCATTTGAACGCGCGATCGACCGGCGAGATCCGTGGGTACTTTTGTGGGTATCAGAATTCATCGAATAGAAAAGTTGTTCTTGGATCAACCGCTTGTATTCCGATATGGATCCCTCTCTCCCGCCAGACTTCTATTTATAAATCAAAGTGTTGTAGGATTATCCGCGGTAATTCGCGGTTTTCGAGACTATCCCCGGTTCTCTCGTTCTCAGGGCGCCACGCTCGGTGTCGCAGTGTCTCACGTAACTGTTGGTATATTTGTTGGTATCGGAATTCGCTAAGCCGCAGATACCAACAGCGCTCATTGATGTCGGCGCTTACTAATTTGCGGAACCGCGCAAATGACAAGTCTCACTACACCACCCCGTCACAAAGTCATCACCACAGACCGCGAAGACTTCAGCGTTTACCGCCGCAACAAGCGTGAATTCATCCCGCTGGTTTGGCCGCCCGGGAAGACCGATTGCGCGGTAGAGAGGCGCATTGTCGGCCATTACATGGCTGAAGAGAGCGGGTGCGGAACCGGGCAGCGGTTGAGACGGCATCTCCACATTCTCTCAGGCGGCCGATGCACTCCCAAGGTCGATGCGACGGGATGTCCTTGGAGCCTTCGATATTGAAAGACGCCAGTCGTCCAAGGGAGAACTTTCGGCAATTTCCGTAGGTTAACGCCCTTCTAGAGTACGCCCAATCCATATGCAAAACTCTTGGTTTCTTGTCGACTTTTGCATATGATCTGGGAATGGTCTCGCTGGAGCAGTATCTCGACGAGCGGCTTGCTCACGGGCGCAGCTATTACTCCCGAGAAGAGGCCCTCCGCGCGCTCCAGGTTTCCCAACGAAGTTTTTCTGCAGCAGTAACGAGACTGGTCAAGAAGCGACGACTGGCGAACCCTCGCCACGGCTTCTTTCTAATCCTGCGCCCCGAAGACCAGATTGCCGGCGCTCCAGATCCAGCGCGGTGGATCGATCCCCTGATGAAACACCAGGGCCTCGACTATCGCATCTCGCTGTTGCGGGCAGCAGCCTTCCATGGCTCATCGCATCAGGCCGTCATGGTCTTCCAAGTCGTCGTTCCAAAGCAGTTGCGCGATTTCGAGATCGGGCGCCACCGTCTTCAATTCCTCTATCAGGCACCCGACGCCTTTTCACAAGTCAATCGGGCAAGCCTGCTTGGACAGATGAAGAGCGATGAAGGTTTCGCCAAGGTGGCTGGTGTCGAGCTCACGCTGCTTGACTCCGCACGTTACTTTCACAAGGCGGGCGGTATCAGCGGCGTCGCGCAGATCGCCAAGGATATCGGTGACAAGGCAGATTCGCGTGCGCTCGCGGACGCGGCCGCCGTCTATGAAAACTCGTCCGTCCGCCGCCTCGGCTTTCTGCTTGATCGGGCAAGCCATCGACGTCAAGCCAATGCGCTACAGCCCTTCGTCAAGAAGGCGAAGACGGTTCTGCCACTGAACCCTGGCCTGAAGCCTCTCGTCGAGTCTCTTGCCAACCTGCGCGAGCGAAATTCCAAGTGGAAGCTGGTGATTAACGAGCCGGTGGAGATCGACTCTTGATTCCCCGTGCCTACATTCAGGCCTGGAACGTAAGAGCGCCATGGCCCGATCTGCGGCAGGTGGAACAGGATCTGATCATTTGCCGCGCGCTGTGTGATTTGTTCAACGCGCCCGCACTAAGGGACAAGATTGGCTTCCGCGGCGGTACGGCGATCCACAAGCTGTTGTTCAAGCAGCCGCTGCGTTATTCCGAGGATATCGATCTCGTGCAAACCAGCGCCGAACCCATCGGTGACTGTCGACGCGATACGCGATGCCTTGTCATGGCTCGGCAAGTGCAATCGGACGCGAGCGGGGCACTCGATGCATCTCGTGTTCAAGTTCGCGCCTGAGATCGATCCGCAGACGTCCCTGAAACTCAAGGTCGAGATCAATACTCGCGAACATGCCAGTCTGAATGGCCTCCGACCATATCCCTTTGCGGTGGAGAGCGATTGGTACCAGGGGAAGGCGCAGGTAGCATCCTTCGAGCCCGAAGAGCTGTTCGGCACCAAGCTGCGTGCGCTGCTACAGCGGCGCAAGAACCGCGACTTGTTCGATCTGCACCACGCGTTCGAGCAGCTTGCGATTGACGCGGAGAAGCTCATCGCCTGCTTCCATCACTACCTGGCGCTCGAAGGCCAACAGATCACCCGCGCATTGGCTGAGCAGCGCATGCTGCAGAAGCTCACAGGCAGCCTTGTCGAAGACATCGCACCGTTACTGCCAACCGGTGTCCGCTACGGCGAGTCGGATGCCATCGAGGCGTTCAACCGGATCTGGACGCGGCTCGTCGTGAAGCTCAAGGGCGAGCCATGGAAGTCCACAAGCGAGGCTGTCGCCGAGCTCCGCCTCAGAAGATATCCAACGTTGCTTCCATAATACTCACACGATCAAACATGGCCATCAGGAAATCCGAGCTCCACTCGTCGCTATGGCAGAGCTGCGACGCAATGCGGACGTGTCGGCACTTCCATTCGAACGCGCGCAATCGACCGGCGAGATCCGTGGGTACTTTTGTGTGGGTATCAGAATTCATCGAATAGAAAAGTTGTTCCTGGATCAACCGCTTGTATTCCGATATGGATCCCTCTCTCCCGCCAAAATATCCTTACAAATCACTGTGTTATTGAGCTTTACGCGGCAATCTTCCGTTTTCAGGCCTATTCCCGATTCTCAACTGTTCTCAGAGTGTCTTGCTCCCTGTCGCAGTGCTTGACGCAGCTGTGGGTATTGTTGGTATCAGAATTCGGTAAGCCGCAAATGCCAACACGTGCCAACAATTTTTAGATTGAGAGCCGCAAAGCAACGTCGCCATCGACGAGCTTGTGAACCAGCTTGTAATCTGCTCGGAGTTACCGTAGGGGTCGACGGTGGCATTGCTCGATCATTCCGTGAGCCTCGCCTACGTGAGGCGCGGAGTGCGCCGCTTCTTGCGCTTGCCGGCGCTCAGAGGAAGTCGTCCCGCTTCTTGAGCGAGCGCAGCACTTCCTCGTCATATTCGACGACGATGTCATCCCCAGGCTCCCCAAGCCCAAGCGGCGCTTCGCCTCTCGCGTAACCAAGACCACGATAGCCGCGTAGGCGCTTCTGGAACATCCGCAACAGCACTGGAACCTCACGGTCGACGTAATCGAAGATGCGCACTTCCTGCTTTGCCGGATGGAGACGGTGGAGCCGGCCTGCGTATTGAATCAATGTCCCCTTCCACGACACAGGCAGGGCTAAAAAGAGCGTATCGAGTCGCGCGTCGTCGAACCCTTCGCCAATGTAGCGGCCGGTGGCGAGAACGAGTCGTTCCTCGGCCTCCGGGATGGCCGCGAGCTGCCGCTTCACTTCCCGCCGCGCCAAGGCGCCCATGCCTCCCTGGAGCACGACCACGTGCCGTGCGACTCTCGACAGCTGCGCCGCGAAGTACTCGAGATGGTCTTTGCGCTCGGTGAGCAGAATCGGTGAGCGCCTCTGTTCAAGGGCTCCGATCACGTCATCGAGGATGAGCTGGTTGCGCGGCGCGTCGGCCGCGAGCGCTGCGTACAGCTCTTGGATGCCAGGCGGCGTTTCGCACGATGTCTTGAAACCGGTCTCACGAACCAGGAGCGTGTGAGCGAAGGGGCGCTGTGCCGCTTGACTCTTCGGATTCACTGCAAAAGGGATGGGCCCGAGCTGCATCGCCATGATCGGATGGTGCCCGTCGCGGCGTTGTGGAGTTGCCGTTAACCCGACGACGTAGCGCGCCTTCACCTCGGCGAGCACGCGCTCAAATGAGACGGCGGGCAGGTGGTGGCACTCGTCGACGATGACCTGACCGTAGTGGGCGACGATGTCCTGGACACAATCCTTGCGGATGAGACTTTGGATCATCGCGACATCGAGCTGGCCGTTACCGGTCTTCTTGCCCGCTCCGATCTGCCCGATCTGCTTCGGCTCCAAACCTAAAAACAAAGACAGCTGCGCCAACCACTGATCTAGCAGTGGCTGTCGGTGGACCAGAATCAGCGTACTGCAGCCGCGTGCCGCAACGAGGTACGTGCCGACGACGGTCTTGCCCACGCCAGGAGGCGCAACGAACACGCCGATATCGTGCGCGCATAGCGCGTCCGCAGCCGCCTGCTGCACGCTTGTCACAGCGACGCGGTGGTCTTCGACCTCAACGGAAACCCCATAGTCGCGCATCAGCGCCTCCAACTCGGTTTGGCAACCACGCGGCAAACCCACGAACTGAGGTGAGTCTTCGGCGCATGCGATGACTCTCGGTGTCGTGGCCGTCGAGAGACGCATACTCTGCTTTTTGTAGAATTCGGGATTCTGAAAGGCCGCCAATCGCTTGATCTGGTTGAGCAGAGGTGACGGCAGGCCCGCTTTGTCGACATACAGCCTTTGTGCGAGCACCGCGCGCACTACCCGCGGGAGTGGCTCGGTAATGACGGCCGGATTGCGCTTCCGCGACGGCAGCTGTGCCCACGGTGCCGTGTCTTCTTCGTCGATCGTCGCGATCCGCACGCCGACCACTGATCCCCGGTCCGTGGCTTCTCGGGCAATCAGCTCCACGGTCGACGCGTCGATGCGCGGCAGCGAGGCGAGATAAGACCACTGTTGGTCATCGGGGTAGGGACGAAGTCGGTCATCGAGAAAGACCGAGTTTCCCAGCGTCCTTGGCCCGTGTTGCAGCGGCAGCGCGATGAGATTACCGAATCCACCGCGCGGCATCGTGTCCTGACTCGGAAAGAGCCGGTCGTATGAGTCCATGCTGAGCTCGTGCCGCCGCGACATGGTTTCGGTGATCAGGCAACAGCCCATCTTGCGTGCGGCAACTGCCGGCACCGGTGACGAGAAGAAGAACCAGACATGGGCACCATTGCCCGAACGCGATCGCTCGACTGCCGCCGGAACTCCCACGCGCCGACACGTCTCAACGAAGGCGCCAACGTCCTCGATCCATGCGCTCTTGTCGAAGTCCACCGCGAGGAACCAGCAGGTCTCATCCGCAAGGAGCGGGTAAACGCCCATCACGTGTCGGCCCGTGAGGTGGCCGAGCACCGCGGCGTCGTCGAAAGGGACGAACGCCTGATTTGGGCAGTCGCCGCACTTGATCTTGGGCAATTCGCACACGCCCCGGACGAACTTGTTTCGGCACGCCGGGGCGTATCCGCTCTTCCCAGTCGTCCTACTCTCGAATCGAGTCGGGAAGATGTCCTCACGTCCGCGAAACAGCGAGCGGAACAGCCTCACTTTCTCCGCCGGTGTCCGGGGAATCGGCGCCTCAAGGGCAAGTGGCAGAGGTACGTGGATTTCCGGTTCGGTGTCGAGCGCAGCCAATTCTGCTCGAAGGGCGGTGAGGCGATGCCTCGACTCGGCTTGCTGGGTTTCAAGCGTGGTGAACAGAGCCTCCTCCTGCGCGATGGCGTCGTGCAATGCATCGCGGCCCACCCCCTGAGCGGACGGCTTGGGTCGGTATTCTCGTCGTTGCTTTGTGTCGTCCTGCATGAGTTCACCGCCGGGAGCGCTCCAGATACGGACACGCACCGCAAGAGACTTAGTCGATGCGTTGGGATTTTCGAGCTGGATAGTCAAGCAAAATCATATAGCATCATCGGTTGAGCGCGGAGATTGCATACTAAGATGGACGGATCGGGCGTCCGTGCGTGGCGAAACCTAAGCAACAACCTCGATGCGTGCTGATTGCGGGCCCAAACGGTGCCGGTAAGACTACGTTTGCGCGCCGGTATCTGCCCGAAGACGCGGGCGTGATGCACTTTGTAAACGCCGATCTGATTGCGAGTGGTTTATCGCCGCTCAAGCCAGAGCTCGCCGCCATCGCGGAGAGGCTGGGGGAACTTTCAGCGCATCTACCGCCCTTTGGCCGACAGCTGGGCTATGTACGACAATTCGGGCCGTGCACCACGACTATTGGAGAAAAGTCCGTGAAGGCGAAAACGCGAACGAAGGGAAAGCGACCACTGAGCTTTGCCGCTGGAGTAGGCAATGCCTTGCGTCGTGCGGCAAAGGATGCTCGGAAGACTGCGCGCATGTACGGCACGCCGCTCTACGTGTGGGAAAACGGCAAGGTTGTGGCGAAGAAGCCGTGAGACTTTGTCATCGACAGCCGCCAGCGATGCAATCGTACATTCGCTCTGTCGGTATTTTTGTGGGTACCAATATTCAGGAAATTAATTAACGCCCAATAAATCATTAGCATAGAAAGCGGCGTGAATCCCTCTCTCGCCAATGAGCCACTCTTCAGTGGCTCTCTACAACCAACCAAACCCGCCGTACGGAAGACCGGGCAGCGTTAAAATTTCACGATGACATCGTGGGCCGCGCGGCGGCGATCGAGAAAGATCTTGAGCAGATCCGGGCGCAGCGCGTGCAGCGCCATCCGTGCCTGCATCTCGCCATCGGTGGTTATCAGGTGGTGTACGGCGCAATAGACGCGGCCGTTACGATTGTCTGGAGCGAGCGAGGGTGGAACGTGGCTCCTTTGTGACAGGTCCGCGATCAACAACCACGCCGGAAAATCCTCCGACGGCAGCTCCGGATCTGCGCTGATGAATTCCCGCCAACGTTGTGCTATCCCGTCATCCCCGGGCGCATGCGCGAGTGTCTGTGCGGCCGTTTGAGGATGCTCCCAGCACAGGCGGGTCCACAGCCGACGCGCGGCTTCGCGGCGGGATTGCCGTGCATACGCCTCGGCCAGCCGCACCAGCAGCAGCGGATGTGGGCGCGCATCAAGCTCCGTTTCGATGGATAACGCCACGCGATTCCAGGCATGAGCCTGCGCATGGGCGTAGCTGGCATGCAAATTCGGCAAGCTCGGCGTGAACAGGCGACCTTCCAGGCGCTCGGCCAGCTCCGCCCACAGCGGCGCCAGATAATCCCGCGCTCGGACGGCGAGAGTGCTGGCTGCCAAGGGGGCAACGTCCTCTTCGAGCTCCCGCAGGCGCTCGGCAGGTTCGGTGGAACACCGCTCGGCGGCTCGGATCAGGCGCAGATAATCGTTGACCAGCACATGAGTGTTGGGCAGCTCACTCAGCCGCTCCAGTGCACTGCGCCCCGCATCGAATCGATGTTCCGCCAGCGCGCGGTTGACCGCGTCCAGGGCGATGGTCTTGGCGCTGTCCTGGAACAAATCCCCCTGCAGGCGATTCCCGGGTCGGACGAGCCGATGGCTGCACAGCTCCGCCAGGGTTCTTGACGGGCCGACCGACAGCGGACCTTGATCTTGATCCCACGCCGTCGGAGGACAGACTTCGACACTGAGGCGCTGCTCGATTGCATAAGCCTGCGCGTGCGCCAAGGCCGCCGTGACTTCCTCGACCGGAAGCCTCAGCGCCGACTGCAACACCGGCCGTCGCCGATGGCGCCATTCCCGGTAATCCGCGTAGTCCACACCGCCGATCGCGAGCAGATACTCCAGCGGATCAAGCTCACCACGCTCCAGCAGAAGCCGGTCCACTGTCGACAACAATCGGTGGCGTGCTCTGCTGTCCATGAACGCGCTACGATTATTTCACGCTTCCCCGCCGCAGCGGTTATACGCAGCGAATGCCGCTCAGCTCTGCTCGAGGAGACGGTGGTCAAACGTGTAGGTGCTTGGACCTGCGATGACCCACTTCAGTGAGAAGTCACGCTGCAAGGGGTTCAGCAGAAAGTTCCACTCCCCGGGAGTGATCAGGCTTGGCACACGCAGCACCGGTTGCTCGCTCGCCTCGAGCCAGGCATCGCCAAAAGCACGGCTAATTCGGTACTCCGTCTGCCATCGAGCCGGATGAGAGGGGGGCATCAGAATGAACTTCTCAGGGATCTCTCTGACTCGACAACCGTACCCCTTCCGCAGCTTCCGCAGGCCGATCGTCTTCAGCCTCGCGCCACTCCGGATCCCACGTGTCGACTTCGTATCGGTTGGTGACCGGGAAACCCGGTGGGCGCACCCGCTCGAAGCGCTCGTCGAATTCGTAGCGCGTCGCGTAGCGCGGTTCGGTCGGCGAGAGCGAGCCGGCGGTGAGGCTTCCGTGAATCGACAGCGTCCCTCCGCAGGGACAGGTCGTTGGCCCGCCCGGAACATGATCGTCAGACACAATAAAATGACGCTTCGCGTAGATCGCGCCTTGAATCTCGAGATCCCCGGGGCCGGTCACGTTCGGCGGGGCAATCTCGACGTCCTTGCTCGAGATGAGTCCCAGGTAATCCTCGGCACCGGCGTCCGAACGCGGATCGTGCGCATAGACGAGGTTGCCCTCGATCACGATCCGCTCCGGCGAGTACACCACCACCGCGCCTTTGACCGTGCCGTGCACCGCGAGGGTTGCCCCGCGGCCAGCGACGATGTAGTGCGGCGCGCTCATCGTTTGTCGCTCCTCCGCGGCAGTGCTTCCCAACTCGCGCGATCCGTAGCTCCCATCGGAGTAGAAGGTCACGCGGGCGCTGCGCTCGAACGTCCGCATCTTGCTACGGTCGGCGTGGTCTTCGACGAATGACCGGAAATCCGCCGGCAGTGAAATCCGAGGCGTGTTGGTCTCTATGCCGCCGCGAAAGATCCGGCGAAGCGCCCGCGGGCCGCCGTTCTCGAGGTCGACCTGCGAGGCCGCCGTGGTCAGCTTGCCGAGCACCTGCGGGGCGATTCGATCGAGGCGAAGCCTGACTACCGAGTTGCTGTGGAAGCGGCCGACGATGACGTCGCCATGGAGCAGGTCCTCCTGATCCCAATCGTCCACCAGCTGCGTGAAGTGAGAGAACGCCAGCCGCTTCAGCTCCAGCAACGTCAGCAGGCGCTTGCCGTTTTGCTCCGTCGAGATCTCGACCCTGAGTCGGTCGATTCCCATTTCGTCCGCCGCCGGCCGTCGCTCGAGGACAGCCGAGTATCGCCGTCCCTTGTGCTCCAGCGACAGCCGTGCCTGCGTCTGGTGGGCCTCCTGGAGGCTCTGAGCGGCCTTCAGGATCCAGTGGGCGAGCACCGATTCCTGTGCTTCGCCGATGGGCACTCCCGGCTGCGGTGGCTTCGCGGCCTCGGCAGGGACCGGCTCTTCCCGCTCGCTGGGCCCCACCGTGGTGACAACGGCGGCTTCCACGGCCGGCGAGTCGCTCTGGTCCGACCCGCTCGATGGAAGTGGATCGGGCGCAGAATCGCCCGTGGACGGGGTCGAAACGTCGCGTGTCTCATCGGGCTTCGGCGGCACGGCGGGAGTTACCGCTCCTGAAGGAGACTCGATCACGGGTGAGCGCGTCCCGGCCCGGGACACGAGGACTTCCTCGCGGGGTTTGGCGACCGGCGCCGCGGGGCGCTCAACAGCGCCCGCCCGCTCGCGGTCGGCGTCGCCGCTGTCGATCGACTCGATGTACAGCCGCAGCTCGGGAGCTGAGCCGGGGGTACGGGATTCGAAGCTCAGCAGCCCGATCGTCAGGAGCAGCAGCGCATGCAGCGATACCGAGACTGCGCCCGCCGAGACCACGCGCCGCTCGGTCGGTCCCTCGGGACGCAGGTCGAGGGTCGCGGCCGACGAGCCGCGATCGCGCGTAACTTCGAGAGCTGGCGTCGACACGGTGCCGTCCCGAATGCCTTTCGCTCGGCACGGCTGCCGCGTGCAGCCACGATTGCCGATCCTCCCGAGGCGCTAGGATAGTCTCCGCGGCAGGCGCCCGCACCCGCGGCCGCGCCGGGAACGACACCGGAGGGGAATCCCCCGGGGATGCGGGGCACGGTTCCGCCCATGCTCACCGGGGTCTTCGCCTTGGGTGAAATGTCTCCGGCACAGGCGTACTCTCGCGTCGTCAACCTGGCGGATACGAGCTTTCGACGGGGCGGGTCGAAACGCCCGGAGGAGGAACTGTGAGGACACCGAGACTGATCGTCACCGTCGTTGGGCTTCTGGGTTCGGCAGCGGCCATGGCCGGACCGGGACCCTATTGTGTCGTGGTCCAGGGCATGCCCGCTAACTGCCGCTTCTACGATGAGGCTACCTGTGCGCGAGCGGCTGCGATGGCAGGCGGTGGCTGTGTCGACAAGACTGCATTTGCGACGCCGCTGAACAACGCGCCAAAAGACGCGGGCTATTGCCTGCTCTCGCATGGCGACGCGAAGTGTTACTACTTCGACGCGGCGTCCTGCGCCAAGGCAGCGCAGCTCGAAGGCGGGACATGCCTGACCCGTCCGCGTCTGGCAACTGCCGCTCATTGAGCTGAGCCGAGAGTAACGGTCGCCTGGCCCACCGGATCCTTGCCCGGGCCTTCGAGAAGCTGTTGTGGGCCCGGCGATACCGTCACGTCGAAGCGGCCGCTGTCGGGCTCAAACTCGAGCTCGCCCAGTGAGCCGGTCTGCGCCGCGACCGTGGGTCGCTGCGGCGCGTAGCCGAACAGGCGCACCGAGCGCTCCTGCGGTGCGAAGTTCACGGTGACGATCAGGCGGTCCGGCTCGTCCTCGAGAGCGGCGATACGCTTGCGGCCGTCGGGGACAAGCTTGTCCTCGTCACCGATCAAGGTGATGCCCGCGCGCGGTACCGGAACGACGACGAAGTACGCGGTTCCATCGGGAGCGAGCGTGAAGCTGAACGCTTCTCCGGGCTGCAAGCGCCGCGCGGTGCGGTTGCGCGCGGCGTACACGTAGGCCTCGCGGGGCACTCCCAACTGAGCGGGGGTGAAGGATGCGTTGGCCGCCTTCGATCCGCGGTTGTAACTGAAGACGTAGGCGCTTCTCAGTGTACCGTGATCGGTGTGAGCCGCCGCGATCATCGGTCGCTTCGACCCTGCCGTGTACATCGCGTCAATCGGAACCAGAGATGTGTCCGGCTTGACGATCACACCGTCCGGGCGGACCGCACGCAGCAGATTCTCCCTGCTCTCCGCACCGATGCGATCGCCGACACCGACCATCCCCCCGGAGAGCGTGGCGAGCAGCAGATTGTCCGCTTCGGCGCTCATGAACACATCGCTCCACGGCCAGATCCCGAGCGCGCTCGCCAGGCGCGACGCGTAGAGGAATGTGTCCCATTTCGATCGCTCGAACCGGTCGCCGCTCACACGGATCGTCGTGAGGCTGTCGTAGCGGGCGCCCTGGAGAAAATGCCGCGGCAGGGCCATGGAGTACTGCAGGGTCAGTCCTTTCTCGCGCGCGGCGTCCGCCATACCGTCGGTGAAGGCATTACCGGCGCCGAAGCTCCTGCCAAGCTCGGGTGAATGCTCATACATCACATTCAGCCAGTCCTGCTCGTAGGTCACGCCGTTCGCGGAGGCGAGGTAGGCGATGATCTCCTGCCACCAACCCGGGTCGACCGCCGCGAGTCCTGAGATGCGGTACCGCTCGCGGTATGGGCTCGCGGGATCGATCCAGCGATTGTGCGCGATGAGCGGCAATCCGACTCTCTTCTGGAACGCGGCCAGGCCGTCGCGGAACAGTGCCGGGTGCGCCTCGTACTTGAGCAGCCCGCCATAGCGATTCCACTCCCCTTGAGGCAACGCCGGATTCTTTGGAGCTCCCGTCTTGCCGGTCGGCTCCGTCAGCGTCTTGTAGTACCACCAGCTATCGAGCTGCAGATAGCGAATGGGGATTCCCTCATCGCGGTAGCGCCTGACCAACTCCTCCAGTGTGCCGGCATATCCCTTTTGGCGGTCGTAGTCGTAGTAGTACTGCGCGCCGTTGTCGGTCCAGTAGCCGAGGTACCGCAGGCCCACATCGGCATCGTTCGCCGGCCGATGGGCGCCCACGAGCGTGGTCAGCGCGCTGCCCCACGCGTCCCAGGTCGCGTTCACTCCGCGGCCCATGGCCATGATCGTCGTGTGCGTGAAGCCGGCCGGCAGCGGTGCGACGCGCTTGTTGAGCCCGCTCGCGATCTCGGTTCTGCCGTTGCCCCACATGCTCGCGATCATGAAATTCGCGGCCGGCGACAGCACCGCGGCGTCCCCCTGCGCGTCGTAGAGAAGCCACGGAGTGCCGTTCTCCTCGAGCGCAAAACTCGCCGGCGCGAACGCTTCGTTCGCATAGCTGAAGTGGTGCAGATTTCTCGGCAGTCCGGTGAAGCGCGGGAAGCGCACGCGCGCCGGATCGGAGACCGGCTCGTCGGAGGTGATCGTGAACAGCAGCACGGGCCGGTCGATGTAGGCACGGATGCTGCCCCTGAGCCCCATCCGGTCCCTCCAGCGAAAGCCCAGCTCGCGGAAGGCCCCCAGCCGATCCTGTCCGTCCTTCGTGACGACTTCCGACGCCGCGCCGCCGAGCCTGCCCGCGAATGTCCACTCTGCCTGCTGATTGCGTATCTCGTAGCGGCCCGATTGCGCGTCGATCGCTGCAACGAGACCCGACGCGCCCGCCACGCTCTCACTTGCCGCGTGGCCTGGCAGCGCCACGAGCATCGACGCGACCGACAATGCCACACAGCGGAGGAGGGCGGGGCGCGGATCCAGAGTCGGGACCATGGTGCGATTGTGCCTGACCAGCCCGCCCGGAAGTGACTGCGCCTCGACGCGAACGTGGGCATCGGGGAGCGACCCGGGTGCCGGTCCGAGCGGCCGCCGGACTATGGTAGGATGCGCGCCCGCTCTTGGGGGCTCACTGGCGCCGTGC
>WNFW01004147.1_pt1 | contig 13444 bp, 16 predicted proteins | sample 5400131 | NCBI WGS metagenome assembly WNFW01 (sample SAMN13153362, study PRJNA577476) | soil metagenome | isolation source: 20 cm soil or saprolite under grassland replicate 1 | place: USA:California | collected 2016-06-15 | reverse complement strand
CCCTGAGCGCACCGACCGCGGCGGCACGCTGCGCTACGCATGGCTCCGCGCGCCGCCGCTGCACCGAATGAAAAAATCGCACCCAAGCTCCCGGCGAGATGCTTGACTCAAAAGCCCTCATATGAGGGTGGGCAAAGGCCCGCTTGCGCCGTGCCCACCTTATCGCTTGAGCTGGTGGGCACGCTCACCGCCCCATGGAATCTACAACGCTGCGCGGCAGTAGAGAACGTTGGGCGGGTTAGCAGGCGAGGCCGTAACCTGCCGAGAAATCATGATGGGCGGAGACAACGGCGGATTGCGCTGCGCTAATCTACCCTACATTTTTTGTCCTTGGCCAGCTTCTCGGCCTCGCGATCAACCATTTCCCGCGTGATTAGCTCGTTTTCGAAATGTGTGTTGCCGTAGACAAAGCTACGCCGTTGCTGTTCCCGGTGTTCCGGCGTCGGCTTGGCGGTCTTGGCGGCTTCAAGGAGTTTTTTAAGCGCATCGGTCATTGGTTCAATATCGTCGATTCAGGTTAAGGATGCCATTATCTATCGCGATCAAATTTGCCTACAACGGCAAATTATCGTGCTTCTTCATCGGCATCTCCACCTTCTTGTCCTTCAGCATCGCCAGCGCGCGGGCGATCCTTCTTCGCGTCGAGTGCGGCATGATGACGTCGTCGATATAGCCGCGCTCGGCGGCGACGAAGGGCGACAGGAAGCGGTCTTCATATTCCCTGGTGCGCGCGGCGATCGCGTCGGTGTCGCCGATGTCGCCGCGGAAGATGATCTCGACCGCGCCCTTGGCGCCCATCACGGCGATCTGCGCGGTCGGCCAGGCGTAGTTCATGTCGGCGCCGATCTCCTTCGAGGCCATCACGTCGAACGCGCCGCCATAGGCCTTGCGCGTGATCACCGTGACCAGCGGCACCGTGCACTGCGAATAGGAAAACAACAGTTTCGCACCGTGCTTGATCAGCCCGCCATATTCCTGCGCGGTGCCGGGCAAAAAACCCGGCACGTCGACAAAGGTCACGATCGGAATGTTGAAGGCATCGCAAAACCGCACGAAGCGCGCCGCCTTGCGTGAGGCGTCACTATCAAGCACGCCCGCGAGCACCATCGGCTGGTTGGCGACGAAGCCGACGGTACGGCCGGCGATGCGGCCAAATCCGGTGACGATGTTTTTCGCAAACGTTTCCGAGAGCTCGAAGAAATCACCCTCGTCCACGACTTTCAGGATCAGCTCCTTCATGTCGTAGGGCTTGTTCGGATTGTCGGGGATCAGCGTATCCAGCGACATGTCGATCCGGCCGATGTCGTCGAAGCTGGGCCATTCCGGCACGCCGTCGGTGTTGTTGCTGGGGAGAAAATCGATCAGCCGGCGCATCTGCAGCAGCGTCTCGACGTCGTTTTCGAATGCGCCATCCGCAATCGAGGAACGCGTGGCGTGCACTGAGGCGCCGCCGAGTTCTTCCGCCGTGACCACGTCGTTGGTGACGGTCTTCACCACATCCGGCCCGGTCACGAACATGTAGCTGGTGTTCTTCACCATGAAGATGAAGTCGGTCATGGCCGGCGAATAGACGTCGCCGCCGGCGCATGGCCCCATGATGACCGATATCTGCGGGATCACGCCGGAGGCAATGACGTTGCGGCGGAACACGTAGGAATAGCCGGCGAGCGCGGCGACGCCTTCCTGGATCCGCGCGCCGCCGGCGTCGTAAAGCCCGATGATCGGCGCCCTCGCCTTCATCGCCATGTCCTGGATTTTTACGATTTTCTGCGCGTGGGTTTCCGACAGCGAGCCGCCGAACACGGTAAAATCCTTGGCGAACACAAACGTCTTGCGACCGTTGACGGTGCCCCAGCCGGTGACCACGCCGTCGCCCGGCACCTTTGTCCTCTCCATGCCGAATTCGACCGAGCGGTGCTCGACGAACATGTCGAATTCCTCGAACGAGCCCTTGTCGAGCAGAAGCTCGATACGCTCCCGCGCGGTCAGCTTGCCGCGGGCGTGCTGCGCCTCGATACGCTTTTCGCCGCCACCGAATTTTGCGCTCGCGCGCCGTTCTTCGAGGGTATCCAGGATGTCTTTCATTGGCTCCCGCCCGTATTTGCCAAGAGGTGTCCAGGCGTTCTAACACGGCATTTTCCTAACCGGAAACCGGCTTTCCGATGACCGGACGACTTCCAATCCGCGATACAAGGGCCCACTTATCCGGGGACGGAGTGACCGATGAACGAAACGATTGCGGCCGAGACTACAGGCGCCGTTACCGGCGGAGCGCGAACGCTGCTCCGGCTGGAGGGGCTGACGCTGTTTGCGGGCATGACACTGCTTTACGGGGTCTGGGAGGCGATCTGAGCTTCGCGGGCTATCTCGCCGGGCCGCGCATCGGCGCCATCGTCTACAACGCCGCGCACAGCTATATGGCGCCGGTGACGCTGATGGTGACCGGATTTGCGCTTGCCTCGCCGCTCGTGCTTTCGCTCGCGATGATCTGGCTGGCGCATATCGGCATCGACCGCGCACTCGGCTATGGCCTGAAATACTCAGCGGGATTCGGCTTCACCCATCTCGGCCGGATCGGACGTGCCGCGCCGACGAGCTAGAGTCTCTGGCGTGGATGCCCGGCATCGCAGAGAAGTTTACGCAGTCTGCGCAAGGCAGACTGCTTTGTCCGGGCATGACGAAGGTTGCAAGAGTGGCTTACCCTACTGCTCGCCGACCTTGAATGGCGGCTCCTTGCCGGGAGGCGTGGTTTCCTCGGCCATCGCCAGCATCATCGCGACCATGACGTAGTTGCCCGCCACCGCCGTCAGATCCACGATCTGCTGGTCGTTGAAAACCTTCCTCGCCCGCGCATAGGTCTCGTCGGAAACCTTCTGCGTGGTGGTGAGCTCGGTGACGAAGTCGTAGACCACCGCCTCATCCTCGGCCATGCCGGACGGACGCTTGCTCACTTTGAGTTCGGCGATGATCTCTGGCGACAGGCCCGCCTTCGCCGCCAGCGGCGCGTGCGCGTACCACTCGACCTGCGAGCGCCATTGCCGCCCGATGATCAGAATCGCGAACTCGTTGAGTTTTGTTGGCACTGAAGTCTGCCAGCGCAGGTAATAAAACAGATCGAACAGCCGCTGCCCCAGCACCGGGCTGCGGATCATCGGGTTGTACGGCCCACCAAGGCCGACGCTGGAGACTTTCATGATCTGCTCGCCGAGCGGCTTCTGCTTCTCGTCGAGCTGGTCCATCGTCAGTTGCGGAAAGCGCGGTTCCTTGCTGGTCGCGGGCGCAGCTAACATCGTCGCGGCAAACCAGCCGCCGGCCGCGGCAACCGCGAGCGACGATATCCAGACTGAAGCCGAGTGCATGATTTCCTCCGTGTGTTTTCATTGGTGAGGAAATGCTAGACCGGCGGTGCGGCTCGCACCAGCCGGATGGCGCATAGCAGCAGCGACGGATCAGATCGCGCCGGTCGCCTGCGTCCAGCCTACGGCTCAAGAACCGGATGCGTATTCGGTAGCGGTGCCTGCTCCAGCGAGGCTTCTTCCGGCAGCTTGTCGCCATGCACAATGAGAGGCGATCCAATCCAGAGCGGATCTGCGAGATGATCCCGGCGTGGATTGGTGGTGTTCGGATGCACCAGAATGCTCAGGCGCCCGTGGTTCAGCATCAGCCATGGCACCAGCACCGGAAACACCTCGGCGGCAAAGGCGACCTGAAACATGGCCTGGTCGTGCGGACCCACTTTCACATCATGCCAGCGGCCCAGGGTGACGGGAAAACGTTCGTCGATCCATGTTCGCAACCGCTCGGCCTCGAGCCGTGTTGTCGCCGGGTCGTAATAGACGTGGGCATGAAAACTTGCGATCTCGCTGGTCGATCGCGGGGTGGCACTGTGAGGCAAATCGGTCATCGCTGCTTCCTTCGCTGCATGGTCAGGGTAGCCCAGCCCTGTTTCCTGCGCCATCCGGATCGCCGGCGACCCGTTCGCGCCTTTGGCCCGATGCCTGTCCGGAACCGTGTCCATCATTGCCGCGTTACATCGGTAACATCCGCACGAAAGGAGAGCGACATGAGTATCAAAACCCTATTCGCGCCGGCCGGATTACTGTTGCTGGCGACATTGTTCACGCCCGCCCCTGCGGTACAGGCGGCAATGGTTCCCTTTGCCGCCTTGGCGGGTTCATGGACGGGCGGCGGCACGTTGACGATGGCGGACGGCCGGGCTGAACGGCTGCGTTGCCGCGCATCCTACGACGTCGGCGGCGACGGCTCCAACCTCAGTCTTAATCTGAAATGCGCGAGCGACAGCTACAATTTCAACCTGACGAGCGACGTCGAGTACCAGGGCGGAGCGATCAGGGGCTCCTGGACCGAGGCCAGCCGCAACGCGTCGGGCACCATCTCCGGACGCGCCAGCGGCAGCGGCGATCAAATTGAGGCGGCTGCAAGGGGCCAGAACTTCGCCGCCAATCTGTCGCTGGTCACGCGTGGCAACCGGCAAACCGTATCGATCCGTTCCGAAGGGACCGAGATCAGCGGCGTTACGGTCGCGCTCAACAGGCGGTGATCCGGCGCCCGGCTATATTGCGCCGATATCGGCAAGGCATTGCTGCGCCAGCTTCATGCGATCGGCGCTATGACGCGGCTCGCGAACGTCGAGGTTGAGCGCAAACACGGTCTGGGCGCTGCCCTTCTCCGCCCAGCCCACCAGCCAGCCGAGCGATGGCTTGCCGATTTCCGCGCCGACCAGGCCGGTTTTGGCCCGGATAATGGCATCGCCTGATTTCGTCATGGGGAGGATACCGCAGACCAGCTCCTGGCTATGACTGGAGACCGGCAGCGCGCCGCGCCGCAGCCGGTCGACGAAATCGATCTGCTGAATCGGATCGATGCGCAGATTGCCCGTCAACCAGAACTGGTCGATGCCGCCGCCGATGTCGCGGTTGCCATATTCAAACAGGTCGAGATATTTCTGCATCCGCTCGGCGCCGATGCGCCGGGCGATCTCCTGATAGACCGGCACGGCGGAGGCGGCGATCGCCGAGCGCAGCGTATGATCGCGATTCCAGCCCTCGATGCTCCTGACAACACCGTCCCACTTGAAAACGTCCTTGTCGGGGTCGCCGACCACGCCGGTCTCCAGCGCGATCAGCGAATTCGGAATCTTGAAGGTCGAAGCCGGCAGCTTTGCTTCCGCGGAGCGATCCTTGTCGCTGGCGACGATCAGATAGTCGTCGGTCTTGTAGCCGACGAAGGTACCGGCCGTGCCCGCGTCGCTGAACCGCCTGGCCAGATCCTCGCGGATTTCACTGCGCTGGGGCGCGACATTGGCAAAGCCGCGCGACGGCAGCATGCCGGCGGCGGCCAGGAGACCGAGTACGTGACGACGGTTGATCAAGACAGCACCTCTTATGACGAACAAGCCGCGGTCAAGATGACGCGCATCATGGTGAAACCATGACGTGCCGCTACCGAGGTTGCTCCGGATCAGGATCGCGCGATAGGCTGGCAGCCAAATATCGACTTGGACGGACCACCGCAATGTCCGTTATTGGTAGCAAAGCGGGCTCGCGTCTCGGCCGGCCAAGGTCCGGTTGGTCGCAACACGCGCGTGTGCAGCACAGTCATTGGCTGCACCTGATCGTGACGTTGAGCGGAATGGCGTGCATGCTCTCATCGTCTTCGTCGCTGTCCCAGGGGTTGGTGTCGCGCGGCATGGAGACTGCATCAGAGCAACAGCTGTTCAACAATGCCTGTCGAACCTGCCACACGATCAAGGAGGGCGACAACCGGCTCGGTCCCAACCTGTACAAGATTATTGGAAGGAAAGCAGGATCGCTGCCGGACTACAACTATTCCAGCGCAATGAAGGAGGCAGACTTCGTCTGGGACAAGGCAAAGCTCGAGCATTTCATCGCAAACCCCGATGAGGTCGTGCCCGGCAATAACATGAGACCGTATGGCGGCCTGGCATCGACCGACGACAGAGCAAAACTCATCGCTTTCCTGCTATCGGTTACGGCTGGTCGACCGTAGCTCGGCCGGCCAACCAAAGCGTTTCCGAGGGATGCATGCCCTGTGATCCCGGGCCAGATGCCGGTTTGCGCATGGAAACGCGGGAAGAAGATAGCGCCTCCAAAGAAAGCTAACGCGCTTGCTCGATCGCAACAACCGGGGCCAAGTGCCTTATTCTCTGCGGCCTTCTATCCCTCATTCGCAAGATACAAATATGATCTCATTCACATCCTTCGCGAAATTCTATCCGCCGAGGACAGCAAACTGATGATGATGCGCCACATGTTTCAGGGTTAGTATTGACACCCGGCGCGCCCGGATCAAATTGCAGTCTCATCACTCCCGGAAGGAGAGACAAATGTCACTTCGATCGATCGCTTTGTCATTTTTATTGATAACAACCGGCCACTGCGCTCTGGCCGACGACATGAAGATGCCGATGAATGCCAAGGATCTCAAATGGGGTCCAGCGCCGCCGGTTTTGCCCAAGGGAGCCGAGGTTACGGTTATATCGGGCGACCCGTTCAAAGACGGTGCGTATGTTCTGCGTCTCAAGATGCCAAAGGGGTATCAAATCCCCGCGCACAACCATCCGACAACTGAAAATGTCACGGTGATATCAGGCAACTTTCACATCGGAATGGGGGACAGACTGGACGTGAAAAAGGGGATCGAGCTGACGGCTGGCGGCTATGGCGAGGCCCCTGCCAAGATGAACCACTACGCCTGGGCCACAGCGCCTACTGTCGTTCAGGTTCACGGTCAGGGGCCGTTTGCAATCACCTATGTCGATCCGAAAGACGACCCAAGCAAGAAATAGCGCAACAAGAAATAGCGCAAGAAGTAGCGCCGGTCAGTGCGAGATCGAAAGCCGTCACCGTTCGCCACGGTGGCGGCTTTGCTTTGCACTGGCCCGGCCCTGCATCGCGTGCGATGTCGAAATGCGCCATCGCCGTTCCCTGCGGCGTCGCAAACGGGATTTCGAAAATCCATTTGGCGTCACCGGATCCGGTCGCGCGCCGCCCTACTGCAAAGGCGAGAAGATGCCGACGCATTTCTCCCGTCCGTTGTTCGCGCTGCAGGCTTCTATGGTCTCCAATTATGCAAATAGATACCAGCCGGGCGATATGGTAACCTCGCGCCGGTCAGTCCACAAACCTGCATCGGATCAATTCGTTCGGTGACCAAACGAGCAATTATCATAGCGACATTTGCTCATGCGATATTCGGTGTTGTCGCGGCGTCGCGCGCGGGGCGAATTGTGTTGGCCGCCGTTTCGATAGCGATTTGGACCAAGGGGGTCGAGGTAAGCCGGGCGGCCGACGCTCACGTTCCGTCGGCGGATAAACTCGAGCGCATCACCGAATTTTTTGACAATGAGATCGCCACGGGGAAATTGCCGGGTGCCGTCGTATTGATCCAGCAGCACGGCAAGCCGGTCTATCTGAAGTGTTTCGGCGTCCGCGACGTGGCGACCAATGTTCCGATGACTCCCGATACGATTTTTGCGCTGCATTCGATGACCAAGCCCATTACCAGCGTCGCGGCGATGATGCTGATCGATGCCGGCAAGCTCTCGCTTTCGGATCCCGCCTCCAAATATATTCCGGGATTTGCCGACGTGAAGGTCGGCGTCAGTTCGCTCGCGGCGGACGGAACGCCCGTTCTGCAGCTTGTGCCGTTGGACCGGCCGGTGACCATTATGGACCTGCTGCGGCATACCTCAGGCATCACATACGACTATATCGGCGGCAAGCTGATCGACAGGGCTTACTCGGACTCCGGGCTTTTCGATGGACATCTTGACAACGAGGTGTTTGCCGAGCGCATCGCCAAATTGCCTTTGGCGCGGCAGCCCGGCACGCTCTGGCGTTACGGACATTCAACCGACATGGTCGGCCGCATCATTGAAATCATATCCGGGCAGACGCTGTATCAATTTGAAAAGCAGCATATCTTCGATCCGCTTGGCATGACGACTACCAAATTCGTTCTCGACAGCGCCGACGAACATGCGCGGATGGCGGAGCCACTGCCCAGCGATATCATCCTGAAACGCGCGGAGGCTGAACGTCGCGCACATCCGGAATGGGAGTCCGGCGGCGGAGGATTGGTCTCGTCCGCAATCGACTATGCGCGTTTTGCCCAGATGATTCTCAACGGCGGGCAATACGGCGGCAGACGCTACCTTAGCGCAAGGGCATTCAAGTCGATGACGACCGACCATATCGGGCCTGATTCCGGGGTTGCACGGGACTATTTCTATTTTCCGGGGGATGGCTTTGGCTTCGGTTATGGCTTCGCGGTGCGCACCGAACCAGGCAATGCCAAACCGCCGCCGCCAGGTTCGATCGGCGAACTCAAGTGGGATAGCGGTAGTGGCACTTACTTCGGGGTCGATCCGAAACTGGACATGCTCTACATCCTGATGGAGCAGACCCAGAACGAACGCGGACGCATTACGCCCGCCTTCAAGAAATTGGTTTACGAGGCGTTTGGCGCGACGAATTGATCCAGCTATGCTTTTGATCCAGCTACCCTGGCACCAAGCAGCGTGCACGCCAGTTGCTCGCAATCGGCCGCCAGCCGCTATGCAACGGTCGGGAGGAGGCGCTCCACTTCTTCCCGCAGGTCCGCGATCGCTTTGCGATCGCCCGAGAGATGTCGCAGCAGGCATCGCTGGAACAGTCCATCAAATAGCGCATAGAGGGCGCCACGGGAGACGACAGGCTGCCGGCCACCAAGCGAGGCAAAGCGGGATGCGATGCGCCACACCATATCTTCCAGGCTGTTGTCGATCTCGGCCACCTCGTTGCGAAAGGCCGCCTCAAACAGGGACTGCGAGCGAAGATCATACCAGAGGCGGTGCATCTGAGCTTCGTCGCGAACCGTCTCGCCAAGCTTTTCCAGAAAACCCTTCATCAGCTCGTCTCGACTCTGCGCCGCTGCCGTGACCTGGTCGTATCGCGTGACGCACTTCGCCTTGTAATGGCGAACACAGCAGCAGATCAGGTCGACCTTGTCGCTGAAATAATAGTGCAGCACGCCATGCGTAAACTCGGATTTCTGCGCGATCTCGCGCAGGCTGGTCCTCGCATAGCCGAGCTCAGCCAGGGTTTCCAATGCAGCCTCGGCAAGCTCGATTCGTCGTGCACTGAACTTGTCGACACGCGCGCGCTCGATTCGATCCGAGGGCCGGCCCGGCCGTCTCGTCGCTGCAATTTTCCGCTGCGTCACTCCAGCCTGTTTGCGCACGCCCAAACTCCGAATCACCGCGTCAGCCCGGCAGCATTAATGCCCTGAAGCTCCACCCTTGCGAAATCACCCTCCACCCTCGTGGTCAAGGGATTACTTGACAAGTGTATAAATTTTGGACAATCGTCAAGATATTCTTGGGCAAATGTCAAGTTTCCGGCATCGCAGCCGGAAGAAGCTGCGCACCGGGAGGCACCGGGAGGAAGAGCTGGCAGCACACCAGCGCCGTCAAACCGTTCATTCCGGTCAGCCGGAAGTTTTTCTCAGCGGAACGAGGAGCAACAGGCTCGCCGCTGCGCGGCAGCCTCACCGCTCCGCAGGCAGCGGCGCATCACAACAAAAGAAATCACAAAGGGAGGAGCATACGATGAGTGAAAAGAGTCTGGCAGGCCGCAAGGCTTTGGTCACCGGCGGCGCGCGAGGCATCGGCGCCGCGATCGCAGGCGCGCTTGCGAACGCCGGCGCGTCGGTGATGATCGGCGACATTCTCGCCGATCTGGGCAGGGAGACCGCCGGCAGTTTGGCCAAGACAGGGGCCAAGACCGGCTTTGTCGAGCTGAACGTCACCGACGACGCGCAATGGGAAAAGGCTGTCGCAGCCACCATCGCCACGCTCGGTGGCTACGACATCCTGATCAACAATGCAGGTATCGAGATCACCTCGCTCGTGATCGACGTCAAGGCAGAAGACCTGCGCCGGATGTGCGATGTCAACATTGTCGGCACCGGTCTTGGCATGAAGCATGCGTTTCGCGCGATGCGACCGGGTGGGCCTGCAGGTGCCGGCGGCGCCATCGTCAATATCGCGTCGGTCGCGGCCACGATCGCGTTCCCGGCCATTGCGGGATACTCCGGCACCAAATCGGCCGTCGACCGCATGACGAGAGTCGCCGCGATGGAAGCGGGCAAACTTGGTTACGGCGTGCGGGTCAATTGTCTCTATCCCGGGCTTGTCCCGACCGACATGGGGATGCAACTGGCCGGCGATATTGTCGCGGTCGGGCTCGCGCCTGATCCGAACGCCGCCGTCGCATCCGTCATCGAGCAGACGCCGCTCGGCCGATTAGGCGAGGTCGGCGACATGGCCGATGCTGCTGTTTTCCTTTGCTCCAAACAGGCGCGCTTCATCACGGGTGCCGGCCTGCCGGTCGACGGCGGCATGGGCATGTAAATCGCGAGTCACAAAACGCAAAAAACAGAAATTCGGGAGGATTTGGACATGAGCGAGAAAAAGCCTGTCGTCGTCTACGGCGTCTCTGGCTACACGGGGCGTCTGGTTTGTGAATATCTGCGGGAATACAGCATTCCCTTCATTGCCGCCGGCCGCGACGCCGCCAAGGTGAAGGCCGTGGTCGAAAAAATTCCCGGCATCGAAACCGCAGAATACGAAGTCGTCGGGGTTGAGCACACCGTCGAAGCGCTGACCAAACTGTTCAAGGGCGCAAAGGTCGTCAGCAATATGGTCGGCCCATTCATCAAGCATGGCCCGGAAGTTGTCGAAGCCTGTCTTGCCGCCGGCTGTCACTATACCGATACGACCGGCGAACAGGATTGGGTTCTTCTGGCGCAGGAGCGCTGGGGAGCAAAATTCGCGGAGAAGCAGCTGCTGCTCGCGCCCAACGTCGCGCAGATGTACACGACGGGAGAAATCGCGGCGAACATCTGCCTCGAAACGCCCGGTCTCGACACGCTCGACATCCTGGTATTGTGGAAGGGGTTCCCGACCTATGCCTCGACGCAGACCATCTTCACCATCCTCAAGGCGAACTGGTACTATCTGGTCCAGAACAAATTTGTCGAATGGGATGTGACCGCCAATTTCGAGGTCAACGTTCCCGGTCAGCATGAAGGCGCCATCGCCGTGCCGTGGGGCGGCACCGCGCATCCGGTCTGGTTCAAGAACGATCCACGGGTGTCCAACTGCAGAGTGCTCGGCGGCGTCATGCAGCGCGACGTGATGTTGGGCGTGGTTCAAACCCAGGAGATGGTGAAAGAGAAAATCAAACCGCTTCCGCCCGACCAGCAGGAGAAGGCGCTGGCCGACATCGCGGCAACGCTGCAAGCAACCATGCCGCCGCGCGAGAATCCGCGCATCAATACCTCGATCGATTCCGTCTATGCATCGGGACCGCTCGGTCGCGCCCATTGCGTGATCCACGGGAATTGCAATTACAAGCAGACCGGAATGCTGCAGGCCTATGCCGCATTCTCGCTGCTGCAGACTGCTCCCAGGAAGATCGGCTTTGCCTCCGCCTGTCAGGCGTTCGGGCATCGGGAACTGCTGGGCCAGTTGCGAAGCTTCGGACTGGTGATGAATCCGATTCTGACGGTTCACAATTGATGCAACCGGGTGGCGCGTACGACCCGCGCCATCCGGTTTTTTCCAGGAGATCGTCCATGCGGCTTGTCGACTATCTGGATAAGGGCGCCTCGCTTGGTGCTGATGCGCCATGCCTGAGCATGGACGGAAAAGACCTGAGCTATGGTGACGTGCAGCGCCTTAGCTATCGGATCGCACGCGGACTGGCCAATTCCGGCGTTAGCCCCGGGGAGAAAGTCGCGATCCTGTCCGGCAACGATCCGATCGCCTTTGCCTGTGTATTCGGCATTTCGCGCGCCGGAGCCGTCTGGTGTCCGATCAATCCACGCAACGAGGCGGCGGAAAACCAGTTCATCCTCGATGCGTTCGATTGCAGCCTGTTGCTGTTTCACAGCGGCTTCGCGCCGATGGTCGACAAATTGAGGCCTCATCTGCCGAAGCTGCGCAAGCTCGTATGTCTCGATGCCGATATTGCTTTCGCGCCGTCGTTCGAACGGTGGCTTGCCGATGTCGGCGGCGAGCCCTTTCTGCGCGATCCCATTGATGATCTTGCGCTGATACCGGGCACCGGCGGAACGACCGGCAAACCCAAGGGCGTGATGCTCTCGGGACGCAACATCGAAACCACACGCTACCGGGTCACGCACACATTCCTTCCGCCAACCGTCATCTACATGCTGCTGGATCATCCGAAGCTCGAAAGCGCTGATCTCAGCTCGCTGCAATGCTTCTGGTACGGCGCGGCCCCGATTTCGGTGGCGCGCCTCACCGAGGCGCTGGAAAAGATCGGCCCGATGGCACAGCTGTTTGGGCAGACCGAAGCGCCGATGATGATCTCGATGATGCCGCCAGAGGACCATTACAATCCGGACGGTTCGATCGCGACTGGACGCCTGTCGTCGGCGGGCCGCGTCGGGCCACTGGTTCGGGTCGGCATCATGGATCGTGACGGCAATCTGATGCCGACGGGAGAACGCGGCGAAATCGTCGTTCGTGGGTCGCTGGTGATGGATGGGTACTACAAGAACGCCGAAGCAACGGCGGAGGCCGCCATGCACGGCTGGCATCATACGGGTGATATCGGATACCTGGACGCGGACAATTTCCTCTACATCGTCGATCGCGCAAAAGACATGATCATTACCGGTGGCTTCAATGTCTATTCCATCGAAGTTGAGAACGCGCTTCAGGCTCACGAGACCATTCAGGATTGCGCCGTCTTCGGTTTGCCAGACGAGAAATGGGGCGAGCGCGTTGTCGCCGTGGTGCAGCCGAGAGCAGGACGCACCGTCGATGTCAACGCGGTATCGGCCTTCGTGAAGCAGCGGGTCGGGAGCGTCAAAACGCCCAAGCAGATTGAAGTCTGGGATGACCTGCCGCGCTCCAAAGTCGGCAAGGTGCTGAAATCCGAGATCCGTGCCAGGATGCTGGCGAAGACATGACGGTGGCTCTGCAGGTACTCGTGGCAGGGACGAGATTGCGTGCCTCCTTCAGCGAAGCCGAGCATCGGTCCGGCCCCGCAGAGATAGGATCGAACCCGCCGCGCTTATCGAATCCGCCCCGACAGCCGCAGCACAAAAATCAGCACTTCCGCCACCGCCTTGTAGAGCTCGGCCGGGATTTCATCGCCGAGCTCGACGTTGGAGAGCGCGCCCGCCAGCATTTCGTTTTCTTCGATCGGGATATCGTGCGCCTTGGCGACTTCGATGATCTTCGCGCCAATGGGTCCCCTGCCCTTGGCGACGACCCGCGGCGCACCCGTCTTGTCGTAATGCAGCGCGACCGCAAGCTGGTTTGTGGCTTCCACGGTCATAATGCGCGGTCCAGGAAATGCCCCGCACGCGCCGGCGTGGCAACCGG
>WNFW01002511.1_pt1 | contig 13448 bp, 14 predicted proteins | sample 5400131 | NCBI WGS metagenome assembly WNFW01 (sample SAMN13153362, study PRJNA577476) | soil metagenome | isolation source: 20 cm soil or saprolite under grassland replicate 1 | place: USA:California | collected 2016-06-15 | reverse complement strand
GGCGTCGATCGCGCCGATCGTGAGCTTGGCGCCCGCCTCGCCCTCGACCCTGAGCGATGACGGATCCAGCGTGAGCGGAAAATCCTTGAGAACGACAAAATTCTCGCCCGCGGGCAGATCGAGCGAGATGATCCGCGTGACGCTGGCGCCATCGGGATAGACGGTGACGGCATCGACCGCCGAGCTGGCGGCCACGTCAGCCGCCCGCACCTCACCCGCGCCGAGCGCCGTAAGCAAGACGAGGCTCGTTGTCGAAAAAACGTTCGCAATCAATCGCATGGATACCCTCCTGAACCGTTCGCCGAACGGCGACGCACAACGACGCCCACCACTCCCGGGCATGAGACGCAGCGAGGGTGAAACTGGTTCGATGGGGAATTCCATGTGGTTTCGCCGCGGCGGGACCGCGGCGAAGCGTAAGCGACCCTGATCCCGAGAGGGAAAGCCCCGAGCGCGCCTTAGAACGCCAGCGCCTTGGCCTGCTTGACCTGAGGCAGCTTCTGTACCTTGGCCAGCACATCTGGCGGCACGGGGCCGTCGATCTCGACCAGCGCGATGGCGTCGCCGCCCTGCTTGGTGCGGCCGAGATGGAAGGTGGCGATGTTGATCTTGGCGTCGCCGAGCAGGCCGGCGAAGCTGCCGATGAAGCCGGGCTTGTCCTCGTTGGTCACATAGATCATCGACTTGCCGAACTCGGCATCGACCCGGATGCCCTTGATGTCGACCAGCCGCGGCTTGCCGTCATGATAGACGGTGCCGGACACCGAGCGTTCCTGCCGTTCGGTTACGACGGTAACCGTGATCAGACTTTCGTAGTCGCTCTGGGCCGCGCGCACGATCTCGTCGACCACCATGCCGCGCTCTTTGGCGACGACGGGCGCGGAGACCACATTGACCTCGCCCAGCATCGGCCGCAGCAGGCCCGACAGCACCGCCGAAGTGATTGCCTTGATCTTCATCTCGGCGACATGTCCTTCGTAGGTGATCTGAACCTTGAGAATGCCGCTCTCGGTGAGCTGGCCCGCGAACGAGCCGAGCTTTTCGGCGAGTTCGATGAACGGCTTCAGCTTCGGCGCTTCTTCCGCCGTGATCGACGGAAAATTCACCGCGTTGGAGATCGCGCCGGTCAGCAGATAATCCGACATCTGCTCGGCGACCTGCAGCGCGACGTTCTCCTGCGCTTCCGTGGTGGAGGCGCCGAGATGCGGGGTGCAGATCACGTTGGGATGGCCGAACAGCACGTTCTTGGTGGCGGGCTCCTCGACGAACACGTCGAAGGCCGCGCCCGCGACATGCTTGGAATTGAGCGCATCGACCAGCGCCTGCTCGTCGACCAGCCCGCCGCGCGCGCAATTGATGATGCGCACGCCGTTTTTCATCTTCGCCAGCGCCGCCGCGTCGATGATGTTCCTGGTCTTCTCGGTCAGCGGCGTGTGCAGCGTGATGAAATCGGCGCGCCTGAACAGATCGTCTAGATCGACCTTCTCGACGCCGATGTCCTTGGCGCGCTCCGGCGACAGGAACGGATCGAACGCGATCACCTTCATGTGCAAGCCGAGCGCGCGATCGGCGACAATCGAGCCGATGTTGCCGCAGCCGATCACGCCCAGCGTCTTGGCGGTGATCTCGACCCCCATGAAGCGGTTCTTCTCCCATTTGCCGGCCTGGGTCGAGGCATCGGCCTGCGGAATTTCCCGCGCCAGCGCCAGCATCAAGGTGATGGCGTGTTCGGCGGTCGTGATCGAATTGCCGAACGGCGTATTCATCACGATGATGCCCTTCGCGGTGGCGGCGGCAATCTCCACATTGTCGACGCCGATGCCGGCGCGGCCGATCACTTTCAGCCGCTTGGCCTTTTCCAGGATCTTCGCAGTGGCCTTGGTGGCGGAGCGGATCGCGAGGCCATCGTAATGGCCGATGATCTCCGCGAGCTTGTCCTTGTCCTTGCCGAGATTGGGCTGGAAATCGACCTCGATGCCGCGGTCTTTGAAGATCTGCACGGCGGCGGGAGACAGCGCGTCGGAAATGAGAACCTTGGGCTTGGTCATGGCGATGTTTCCTTCAACCTCCCCTGGAGGGGGAGGGTCGGCGCGAAGCGCCGGGGTGGGGTGAAACTGTCGATATGAAATTCGCATGCGCCGAGTAGAGTGATCACCCCGCCCCGCCGCACCTGCGGTGCGTCGACCCTCCCCCTCCAGGGGAGGGTGAAGATCATGCCGCTTTGGCGAGCGTCGATTTGGTCTCCGCGAACGCCCAGTCGATCCACTGCGTCAGCAGTGCAACGTCCTTGGCCTCCACCGTGGCGCCGCACCAGATGCGCAGGCCCGCAGGCGCATCGCGGTAATGCGCGAAGTCGTAGCCGGCGCCTTCCTTCTCCACGAGCGCAACGAGCTTTTTCGAGAAGTCAGCCTGCGCGTCCGGCGTCAGCGACGTGATCGCCGGATCGACCACCTTCATGCACACCGAGGTGTTGGAGCGAATCGCCGGATCCTTGGCCAGGAAATCGATCCACGGCGTTTTCGCCTTCCAGTCGGCGAGCACCCTGGTATTGGCATCGGCGCGCGCGATCAAGGCCTTGAGGCCGCCGACCGATTTCGCCCAGTTCAGTGTGTCGAGGTAATCCTCGACGCACAGCATCGACGGCGTGTTGATGGTCTCGCCCTCGAAGATGCCCTCGTTGAGCTTGCCGCCCTTGGTCATGCGGAAGATCTTCGGCAGCGGCCAGGCCGGCTTGTAGGTCTCGAGCCGCGCCACCGCGCGCGGTGACAGCACCAGCATGCCGTGCGCGGCCTCGCCGCCGAGCGCCTTCTGCCAGGAGAACGTCACCACATCGAGCTTGGGCCAGTCGAGCTTTTGCGCGAACGCCGCCGAGGTGGCGTCACAGATGGTGAGGCCTTCGCGGGTCGCGCTGATCCAGTCGGCGTTCGGCACGCGCACGCCCGAGGTGGTGCCGTTCCAGGTGAAGACGACGTCGGAAGCCGGATCGACCTTGGAAAGATCGGGGATTTCACCGTAAGCAGCATGCAGCCTGGTGACGTCCTTCAGCTTCAATTCCTTGACGATGTCGCCGACCCAGCCCTCGCCGAAGGATTCCCAGGCGATGGTGGTGACGGGCCGCGCGCCGAGCAGCGACCACAGCGCCATTTCGACCGCGCCGGTATCGGACGCCGGCACGATGCCGATCCGGTAACCGGCGGGTACTTCAAGGACTTCGCGCGTCAACTCGATCGCGAGCTTGAGCCTGGCCTTGCCGATTTTCGCACGATGCGAACGGCCGAGCGCGGCATCTGTTAGATTTTGGGCATTCCAGCCGGGGCGCTTGGCACAGGGGCCGGACGAAAAATGCGGCACATTCGGCCGCACAGCGGGCTTTGCTGCGGTCATGATCTATCCTTCCAGATAGCTAGCCTCCCGTTGGGGGGAGGTGTCCCGCCGCGGTGCTTAAGGGAATCGTCCGGAATCGTCAAGGAGCTTCGGACGGATCACGGGCGATTGACGGCTCGGGCTCAGCCTCAGGCTCAGCTTTGGCTTCCGGTGCCGATTGCGGCGCGGGCTGCGAATCCAGCAGCTCGACCGCGTCGGTGACGGTTCTTTCGGCGGTTCGCCGGCGCGCGATTTTCAGCACACTTTTCTCGTTCGCCTGCACGACGTACTCGTTGCCAACCCGAACGATCGAATAGTTTTTCATCAGCGGTCCCCGGCGGCCCCCAGCCGGCCTGTCGCGGCAAGGTGACACGGTTTGCGCGGGGAGAAAAACGACGAAGGGTCGAGTGGTTTACCGCCGGTTAACCGGAATCAACGGCAAACCGCGTTTGGCAATGATCGCAAGCCGGGCCGCAATCGCACGACCAGCGAGGGCTGTTTCAAAATCGTAACGTCATCCCGACATGGCTCGGCTGAAATCCCAGCCGCAGGTAAAATCTCTGCGCATCGACGCGGCTGTTATGCGTCAACAGCTCGACCAGCTTGCAACCGTTGGCGCGCGCTTGCGCAATGGCCCATTGCACGATCTGCTCGCCGATGCCGCGGCTGCGGCAATGCGCGGCGACGCGAACATCCTCGATCAGGCCGCGCGAGGCGCCCTGCGAACTCAGTCCCGGCAGGATGCAGAGCTGCAGGCAGCCGATGACAGCGCCATCGTGATCTTCCGCGACCACGAGCTGGATATTGGGAGCATGTTCGAGCGCCTCGAAGGCCCGGAAATATGACGGCGGCAGCGGATCTTCGAGCCGTTCGCGCGGGCCGCCGAGCGGATCGTCCGCCAACATCCGCACAATGGCATCGACGTCGTCGCGGCGGGCGCGCCGGATGGTAATCTGTGAAATCGCGGCCATGATCGTTCCCGAAAACCTCAACGCACCGGCGCTAGCCCGAGAGACTTTTCGGCCGCGGCGATCCAGCGCCGCACGGCAGCATAGCCGTCGAGATGAAAACCGCCCTCATGCGCCAGCCTGGTATAGGCGAGCAGCGAGACGTCGGCGAGCGAGACGGCAGCGCCGACCAGGAACGGCGTCGCGGCCAGCTGATGCTCCATGCGCGCCAGCGCCGCGTAGCCGCGCTTGACCTTGTCCGGATCGAGGTCGGATGCGGGCTTGCCGAGATAGGCCATCTGGAAGCGGCAGACCGCGACATAGGGCTCGTGGCTGTATTGTTCCCAGAACAGCCATTCATCCATTTTCGCCGCTGCAAAGGCGTCGGCGGGAATGAGATCGCTGCCGCGGGCAAGGTAACGGATGATGGCGTTGGATTCGGCCAGCGTGCGGCCATCGTCAAACTCGACGGTCGGCACCTGCCCGGCGCTGTTCAGTTTGAGAAATTGTGTCGTGCGGGTCTTGCGCTTGAGGGTGTCGACGCCGACCCATGTGTAGGGCAGCGCAAGGCGGTCGCAGACCCATTTCACTTTCAGGCAGTTACCCGAATTGGTATCGCCGTAGATTTTCATGATCCGCCACCGCTCTTCGAGCCGGCGACACACCAACAGGCAGGATCGACGCTGTCAACTAGAACCGGCCAGCAGCCGGATCAGAACTTGTAGCCGAGACCGGCGCGCACCGTGTTGATGTTGGTATCAACTTGGGACGTGAAGCGGACGTACTCCCACTCAGCGCGCACGAAGAGTCCGCCGATCAGGTTCACATCGACGCCCAGGCCCGCCGTGTAGCCGTAGATGAGGTGATTGTGCACGGCATCCGTCGCTGTCAATGTTCCCAGCGGGGTGAAAGGGCCGGATATCGCGAGGCTGACAGCGTCGTGGACGGTGACGGAGCGTGAGATGTCGGCATTGCCGAGCGCAAATCCGCCGAACATGTAGGGCAGAAAACAGCCCCATGCGTAAGCCGCGCGCCCACGGAAGGTCGCCATGTCCGAAATCGAAATCGATGCCGATGAATCGACGGCAACCTCATGGAAGAAGCCGTCGGACAACGCGGAGCCGCTAATGAGTCCCTTGGTCGCGTGAGCCGCACCTCCGAACGATCCATGCACGTAACTTGCCTCGAGGCCGACGACGACGTCATCCCATTGCCAGTTATATCCGGCGAAAGCGCCGAACGCTGACGAGCGTGCCGATTGCCCGCCGAGGCCGAGATTCCATTGCGAAACCTGCATCTCCTGGATGACGTTATGGTCAAGCAGGGCGGCAAGCATATTCGAATTCGAGCCGGCGAATTTTTCATCGGACGATCCATAACCGGCTTGTCCGCCGATATAGAATCCCCGCCAGTTCACGATTGGCGAAGGCCCGGCAGGAAGCGAGCCGCGAAGATAGTCGGGCATGTCGGCCGCGTGCGCGCCGGATCCCGCTGCCAACATCCCCACCGCCAGAACAATTCCACGCATCGCAACAAGCCCCTTCCGATACCTCAACTTGGCGCTGATCATCGCTCGTTAACCTTAACCAATCGTTCTCGCGGAGCTGCAGGCGCAAAACAAAACGGCGCGGGAAGTACCCGCGCCGTTAGCAAAGGTTAAGAAATGGAAGGCCCGATCAGCCCTTGCGCACCATGGGCGGCGGCTCGTAGGCGGGCGGGCTTTCGAGATTCCAGCGCACGCCGAGCTTGAGGTCATGCGATGTAATGCCCTTGAACGTCGTCGGATTGACGATGCTGTTGGTGCCGTCGAAGGTTCGGAGATCGCCGGTCAGGCCGTCACCCATGTCGAGATAGCGATAGGCGAGTTCGACGGTGAAGTTCGGCGTAACCCTGTAGGCAACACCCGCGTGGAGCGCCCAGGCGAAATTCCATTTCGACACGTTGTCGCCAAAGGCGAGACCGGCAACGGCGCCGCCGCCATTGTTAGCGATGCCCTGGTCGGTGAAATTGGCGATCGAGACCCGCGCAGTGCCGACGCCGGCGCCGACGAACGGCGTCATGTACCACCAGGTGCCGAGATCGACATAGGCGTTGGCGAGCACCAGCCACTCGGACTTGGTGGCGTGATAAGTGTCGGTGCCTACGCCACCCGGGTAGGTGATGGCATCGGTCCCGAAGAACTGCGAATTGCCACGGTACTCGCCGGTGACGTCGGCGCGGAACCAGTGATTGAACTGATAACCGGCGCCGAGGCCGAAGATGCCGGCGGTATCAAAACCCAGATGCTGGCTCGACGTGGTGTTGTTGGCGTCGAGCACGTTGTTCAGGCGGCTGACGCGCTGATTGCTGAAGCCGATATCGCCACGCAGATACCATCCGCCGAAATCCTCGACGATCGGCGCGTAGGCCGGCGGCGCCATGATCGGCATGTCCGCGGCGAGCGCCACTGACGACAACAGTGATGCCGCTCCGGCGGCAACGAGAACTTTCACGCGACGCATTGGCTTCGTCCCTTTGACCGGTGAGGCAGACAACGCAACGCCTCACATCTAAAATCCCACGATCGGACGATGGCACTAAATGCTTAAGCGCCACTTAACCCTAATTATTAAGGTTGATAATCTGTTACGCTTGATCCGCCCGCGTGCAAGCGGCGTGACGGAATCTTTACGATCGCTAACAATCCATTGATGAAAATCCGAGAAAGGATTTCGTCCGGGGCCCTCGGCGCTGATTGCATCAGGACCGAGGCCCGCGTCAGCGCGCACTTCTCGGCAGCTTCGGCAGGAACACCGCGAGCAGCCCGATCGCCGGCAGGAACGCGCAGACCTGATAGACGAAGCCGATGCCGGTGTGGTCGGCGACCTTGCCGAGCACGGCCGCGCCGAGCCCGCCGATGCCGAACGCGACGCCGAAGAACACGCCCGAGATCATCCCGAACCGGTGCGGCATCAATTCCTGCGCGAACACGATGATCGACGATGTCGCCGACGAGATGATGAAGCCGATGAACACCGTCAGCACGGCGCTGCCGAACAGGCCGGCATAAGGCAGTGCCAGCGTGAACGGCAGCGCACCGAGGATCGAAAACCAGATCACATATTTGCGGCCGAACCGGTCACCCAGCGGCCCGCCGAAGAACGCCCCGACCGCATTCGCGGCAAGAAAGACGAACAGATAAAGCTGCGCGGCCTGGGTCGAAACGGCGAACTTGTCGATCAGGTAGAAAATGTAATAGCTCGAGAGGCTCGAGACGTAGAGCTGCTTGGAAAACAATAGCGCGACCAGCACGGCAAGCGCGATCATGACGCGGCGCGAGCTCGGCGCGTCCGGATGCCGCTCGACCGGCGTGAATTTCCTGGCCGCGATCTGCGGTTTGTACCAAACGCCGATCCGCCACAGGATGACGATGGCGAGAAACGCGATCGAGGAAAACCAGGCGATGCTGGGCTGGCCGAACGGCACCACGATCAACGCCGCCAGCACCGGACCCATCGAGGTGCCGAAACTGCCGCCGAGCTGGAACACCGATTGCGCGAAGCCGTAGCGGCCGCCCGATGCGAGCCGCGCGATCCGCGCCGACTCCGGATGGAACACCGCCGAACCCAACCCGACCAGCGCCGCGGCAATCAGGATGACCGGATATTGCTGCGCGACGCTCAGCAGCAGCAATCCGAAAAACGTCGATCCCATGCCGATCGCAAGCGAAAACGGCTGCGCCTTCTTGTCGGTAAAGTGTCCGACCACCGGCTGCAGCAGCGACGCGGTGAACTGGAACGCCAGCGTGATCATGCCGATCTGCGCGAAGTCGAGCGCGTAGCTCTGTTTCAGGATCGGATAGATCGATGCGATCAACGACTGCATGGTGTCGTTGAGGAAGTGCGAGAAGCTGATCCCCGCCAGCACGATATAGGCCGGCCCTGCCGCAGCCGCTTTCGCGGCGGGTGCCGGCGTCACGTCCGGCACCAGCACGACCAGCGCTTCTTCGGAGACGACGACGGGCTTGTTCAACGAATGATTCTCCGGAAATTCGCAGGCATCAAGTATTTTCTACGATGCGGCGGCTCGGCCGACCAGCACCATTAGATAATGGCTGCGATGCGAAGATGCGGTTAACAGCGCATGATCCGCCAAAGTGCAGGCGGTTCGGCGGCAAGCGGTTTGGCGGCAAGATCCTGCGCTCCTTCAACCGGAGCGCCTCGCGCCCGTCAAGGCGCCGCTACATGGCCCAGTGCAGAGACGATGCGATCGACCACTTCCTCGACCATGATGCGGTCGTCGCCCTCGCCCATGACGCGGATCACCGACTCGGTGCCGGATGAGCGGACCAGCAACCGGCCATGGCCGTTCAGTCGTTGTTCACCGGCATCGATCGCCGATTTGACGTCGGCGTCGTCGAGCGGTTTGCCGCTGCGATAGCGCACATTCTTCAGGATCTGCGGCAGCGGGTCGAAGCGATGACAGACCTCCGATACCGGGCGGCGGAGTTTCTGCACCACCGCGAGCACCTGAAGTGCCGCGACAAAGCCGTCGCCCGTGGTGGCGTAATCAGACAGAATGATGTGGCCGGAAGGCTCGCCGCCGAGATTGTAGCCGCCGCTCAGCATCCGTTCGAGCACGTAGCGATCGCCGACCGGCGTGCGCACCAGCTCGATGCCCTGGCCCTCGAGAAAGCGCTCCAGCCCGAGATTCGACATCACGGTCGAGACGATGCCGGGCCTGGCGAGGCGGCCGTCTTCCTTCCAGCTTTGCGCGATCACGGCGAGCAACTGGTCGCCGTCGACCAGATGGCCGCGCTCATCGACAAGAATGACGCGGTCGGCGTCGCCGTCGAGCGCGATACCGATATCGGCGCGCATCTCGCGCACCTTGCGGCTCAGCGCCTCCGGCGAGGTGGATCCGCATTCCTTGTTGATGTTGAATCCGTCCGGGTCGACGCCGCTGGAACTGACATCGGCGCCGAGTTCCCACAGCGCTTCCGGCACCACCTTGTAGGCCGCGCCGTTGGCGCAATCGACCACCACGCGCAGGCCGTCGAGGGAAAGATCGCGCGGCAGCGTGCGCTTGGCGAATTCGATGTAGCGGTCGTGGACGCCGTCGATGCGGCGGGCGCGGCCGAGACTGGCGCTCTGCGCCAGGCGCTTGTCGAGCTTTTCGTCAAGCAGCTGCTCGATCTGCTTTTCGACGTCGTCGGACAGCTTGAAGCCTTGCGGGCCGAACAGCTTGATGCCGTTGTCCTCGAACAGATTATGCGAAGCGGAAATCATCACGCCGAGATCGGCGCGCATCGACTTGGTCAGCATCGCCACCGCCGGCGTCGGCATCGGGCCGAGCAGCAGCACGTCCATGCCGACCGAGGTGAAGCCGGCCACCATCGCATATTCGATCATGTAGCCTGAAAGCCGCGTGTCCTTGCCGATGACGACGCGATGGCGATGCTCGCCGCGCTGAAACACCAGTCCGGCCGCCTGCCCGACCTTGAGCGCCAGCTCCGGCGTGATCAGACCATTGGCAAGGCCCCTGATCCCGTCGGTACCGAAATATTTGCGGCTCATGTTTCCCCCAGCGGCTTTCAAGGATCCTCAAACCACCCGGGCGAGAAGCCTCGAACGCCCCATCTGTCATTAGCGTGCACGGGTTATAATGCGTTCGCCGCTAAAATGGCTTCAAAAAATATGATGAATCATTACCACCGGCCGATCCGGCCCAGCGCACCTAACCTATTGTTAATACGATCATTATGACCGATTCGCGGTCTCGGAGGCAGAGCCGGCGCTAATCCTTGCGCCTGACGTAATGGTCCGCTTTCGAGGGCGGCGGCTGGGTGACGTTGACCGGGTCCGAACCCGGAAAGGTCTCCTCCAGCCCCTCCTCCAAGGCCCGATCGAGCCGGCGCTTCTCGATATTTTCTGCGTCTTTGGGATTGGAGCGTGGTCCGGTCATGGATGCTCTCCGGGCTGGCAGACCGTCCCCGCGATCCGATTTTGCGGGGGGCCCAAGCATGCTAGATGAACAGTCAAATCGACAAATACAAGAAGGGCCGGGATCGTCCATGAAATACATCACCTGCATCGAGGACCTGCGCCAGCTTCATAGGCGAAAGGTGCCGAAGGCGTTCTTCGATTACGCCGATCGCGGTTCCTATTCCGAGGACACGCTGCGCGCCAACCGCGCCGATCTCGAAGCGATCAAGTTTCGCCAGCGCATCCTGGTCGACGTCTCCAGGCGCGATCTCTCCACCACGATACTCGGCGAGCCGGCGTCGATGCCGCTGATTCTCGCGCCGGTCGGATTATTGGGCATGCAGCACGGCGACGGCGAGATCATCGCCTGCCGCGTGGCGCAGGCCGCCGGCATTCCGTTCACGCTGAGCACGATGTCGATCTGTTCGATCGAGGATGTCGCCGCCAATGTCGACAAGCCGTTCTGGTTTCAGCTTTACGTGATGAAGGACCGCGGCTTCATCAAGGCGCTGATGGAACGCGCGATCGCAGCCAAATGCAGCGCGCTGGTGTTGACCGTGGACCTGCAGGTGATCGGACAGCGCCATCAGGACATCAAGAACGGCATGACCGTGCCGCCGGAATGGACGCTGTCGAAATTGTTCGATTTCGCCACCAAGCCGGCCTGGGTCGCCGGCGTGCTGCGCGGCAAGCGCCGCACCTTCGGCAATATCGTCGGCCACATCAAGGGCACCGAGAACATCACCGAGCTGTCGCAGTGGACCGCGTCGCAGTTCGACACTTCGCTGAGCTGGAAAGATGTCGAGTGGATCCGCAGCATCTGGCCCGGCAAGCTGATCCTCAAGGGCATCCTGGATGTCGAGGACGCCGAGGAAGCGGCGAAGACCGGCGCGCAGGCATTGGTGGTGTCCAACCATGGCGGCCGGCAACTCGACGGCGCGCCGTCGTCGATCGAGGTGCTGCCGGAGATCGTCGAAGCGGTCGGTTCGCGGATGGAAATCATGTTCGATGGCGGCATCCGTTCCGGCCAGGATGTGATGCGCGCGATCGCGCTTGGCGCCAAATCCTGCATGATCGGCCGCGCCTTCGTTCACGGCCTCGGCGCCGGCGGCGAAGCCGGCGTCGCCAAGGCGCTCGACATCATCCGCAACGAACTCAGCGTCACCATGGGCCTGTGCGGCGTCAACACCATCGCCGAGATCGACGACCACGTGCTGGCGGTTTAGGACTTATTCGGAAATAATCTTCGTCATTCCGGGATGGTCCGGAGGACCAGACCCGGAATCTCGAGATTCCGGGCTCGCGCTTCGCGCGCCCCGGAATGACGCTTCGCGTCACATCGGCGGCGTGATGCCGTCGCGGCCGACATTGACGCGGTTGGCTTCCAGCGTGCCGTCGTCTTGCTTTACCGCGCCGAAGATGATGATCCTGGCGCCCGGCTTCAGCTCGGATTTGTCACCCGCCACGAAGGTCACGATCGGCGTGTCCGGCGGCACCACGACTTTCTTTTCGCCGTCCTTGTATTTGACCAGAATGTTCTGACCGTCGATCCCTTTCACCGTCTGGGCGACGGTGGCGTTGGTCATGGTCGAGTTTGGACGCTGGTCCCAGGGCCGGAAGCCTTCGGCCGCGCCGCGCTGGTTCTCGGGGAAAATATGCACCGCGACCGCTTTCTGGGTGCCGTCGGGCTCCGGCATCGCGGTGACACCGATGTAGGAGCCTTCCTTGATCTCCGACATCTCGGTCTTGGCAACGCCGAACACCGCGACATTGTCGGTCATGCGCACCTTCATGTCGGCGCCCTCGCGCGACTTGATCGACAGCATCGGGCCATCGACGGCCTCGATGGTGCCGCGAATACGAACCGTCTGCGGTTGCTGTGCCCACGCCGTCGCACCCAGCATGGTCACAAATGTCAGCGAAGCCGCGAGCAGGCGCGGCATCCATGAAATCGTCGGCATGGCGATGTCCCTCCCAAGAGTTTTCCGAATGAACAAACACTTCAACCTCCGCGGTATTCCTGGCCGGCAGCGATGCTATTCCAGCAGGTGACTTCACATCGGCGGGATCAGCCCGTCGCGGCCGACGCTGACCCGGCTGGTCTCCAGCGAGCCGTCCGGCAGCTTCTTCATGAAGGCGATCACCTTGGCGCCGGCCTTCAGGTCGGATCTGTCGGCGGGGACATAGGTCACGACCGGCGTTTCCGGCGAAACCACGACTTTCTTCTCGCCGTCCTTGTATTTGACCATCAGGGTATGACCGTCATTGCCGACCACGCTCTCGGCCACCGTTGCATTGGTCATGGTGCTGTTCGGGCGCAGATCGTAGGGCCGCGACCCCTCGCCGGTGCCGCGCATGTCTTCCGGAAACACATGTACTTCGACGGCATTTTGCGTGCCCTCCGCTCCCGGCACCGTGGTGGTGCCGATGAACGAGCCGACCTTGATGTCGGACAACGAGATCCTGGTGATCCCCACCACCCTGATGTCGCCGGTCATGTGCAGCTTGACGTCCTCGCCGCTGCGCGACTTGACCGCGAGCACGTCGCCCTCGACGCCTTCGATGGCGCCGCGAACCCGCGACGGCGAAGCCGGCTGCTGTGCGATCGCGTAGAGCGACGAGGCGACCACCATGGTGGCGGCGAAAAATGGTCGAAACAGCGTGGAACGATGAGCGGGCATGAACAGATCTCCGGTGTGCACCACCTAGCAATGAACACCGGCGCTTCAACGATATTCCGGCTCAAACCTTTGTGAGATGTTTTGGGCTCGCGATGTCAGCGTTGCGAAGCTTGCGTGAAACGCGCTCAAGCCTTGCCGAGATCGGCCTCGACCAGCGCGCGAAGTTCCGATGTGACCTCGGGTCGCCGCCCGAACCACAATTCAAATCCGCGCACCGCCTGGTGCAGCAGCATGCCGAGCCCGTCGGCGGTCTTCAATCCGCGCGCGCGCGCCGCCGACAGCAATTCGGTTTCCAGCGGCACATAGACCAGGTCGGCGACGACGGCATGCGACGGCAGCAGGCCGATGTCGAGCTCGAGTGAAGGCTGGCCGTGCATGCCGAGCGAGGTGGTGTTGACCAGCAAGCCCGTGCGCGGCAGCACATCGCCGATGGCATCCCATGCGACCGGATGGACGTTGGCTCCCAATTGATCCGAAAGCGCGCGGGCGCGTTC
>WNFW01002836.1_pt1 | contig 13450 bp, 11 predicted proteins | sample 5400131 | NCBI WGS metagenome assembly WNFW01 (sample SAMN13153362, study PRJNA577476) | soil metagenome | isolation source: 20 cm soil or saprolite under grassland replicate 1 | place: USA:California | collected 2016-06-15 | reverse complement strand
AACTTCTCACCCAAGTGGATGGACGCGCTGGTCGGGGCGAAACACCGGCGAAGTGTTTGTGCAGACATATACGCCGTTCAGTCCGTCAATTCAGTTTGCGCGGCACCACGATTTTACCGGTTATTTCCAGCAGGAACTCGAGTTTCGCGAGCGCTGCGATTTTCCACCGTTTAAGCACGCGATTTTAATCACGGTCCGTTCCGCGCATGAAGGACGGGCAAAATTGTCAGCCGAAACGTTGAAGCGCCGTTTGAAAGAAGCATTGCCCGAGGAATTCCTTTTGGGCGATGCAACGCCTGCGCCTCTCGAAAAATTACAGGGCCAATTCCGTTTTCACATCCTGATTCGCGGCGAAGCGATCATGCGCCTGAGCCGGCTCGTGCGCGAAGCGCTCGACAAATTGCCATTCCCCGAAGACGTCACCGTGACCGTCGACGTCGATCCGTATCAGTTGCTTTAGTCCTGCGTGCTGAACGCACCACAGGCTGGCTGCAGTCAAGCTTGGCTGCGTCGAACGCATCATGCCTCTAATTCATTTCGTCCGCTCGGCCGGTGGAAGTATACGCCCGTACTGAGAGGTCTTACCCTGCATCTCGAAGTAGCGGAACGCTTCGAGAGCAACTTCGCTGATGGAGTGCTCGGCAGCTTTCTCGTCCCGGTTGTAAGCGGTCATCACGCTCATCGCAAACGGTCGGTTTTGCGCAAAAATGATACCGGAGTCCGTCCGCACACCTTCCAGTTCTCCAGGCTTGTTAGCTACCTGAACACTCTCGGGGAGATAGCGCGGGATGTAACTCTGTTTCAACGTCGATAGTTGTTTGATTAACTCCATGGTCGATTGCTTGTCTAGAACCTTCCCTTTATGGATTGACTCCAAAAGCCGGGCCATTTCTCGCGGTGTGGCAACATTCTCCTCACCGCGCCGAGCGGCTGCGATGTCCATCATTTTTCGACGCAACATCGTTTTGGACAACCCGAGGCCGCGCAGCATTGCGTTTACATTGTCTCTGCCTACACGATCGTACAGGATGTTGGCGGCGCTGTTATCGCTCACAGCAATCATGAATTGAGCTAGGTCGCGGTTGGTAACCCGCGTGACGCCGCCCGGCGTAAGGCCCGCCATAATCCGGCTGTCTTCGACCAAATCTTTGGGATCGAAAGTGTAGCTGCCGTCCAGCTTGGCCTTCCCTTGCGCTCCCGTGCGAGCTTCCTGATCTTGACGATACAACTCCAGCAGGATTGCCAGCTTGATGGAACTGGCAGCAGGAAACACCCGGTCGGCATTGTGCAAAAGAATCCGACCGTCCGTAAGATCGAGAATGGCTACACCCATTACGCCATCGAGGCGGGAGGCGGTTTCTTCAACGCGCGACTCGAGCTTTTTCCAAAGCAAATCGCTGCCGGTGTCGCGCGGTGTTTCCGGTTTCTGTTGGCCAAAAACTCCTGCGGCCAATGCGAGCGCAATGGAGAATGCGACGAGTCTCATTGCGATGATTTTGCTCTCCTGCGGCCAATGCGAGCGCAATGGAGAATGCGACGAGTCTCATTGCGATGATTTTGCTCGGAACACAATCGTCGAGTCGAGAGCGATTTTGGAGTTCGGCGACGAGTTGTCGCCACACGTCGAGCGCAAGCTAAAACAGTCTAGACGACTGCGGGCCTGACGATTAAGGCCTTAGCGTTTGATCATTTTCGGAACAGTCGCCTTAGCAAGACTGGTGAATGCAGCCACCGCGCTGTTCGCAGCCGAATCGCTCAGCCGCAAGAGACCGATATCCAGTCCGAGCTTTTTTCCCTGTAGCCGGATCGCCTTTAATTTCAGACTTTCTCTTCCTCGTAATGCGATCTTCGGCATCAACGTTGCCGCTTGCAAAGGCGCGAGCGAGCGAAGCAATGTTTCAATCGCGTTGATCTCGGCCACCATGTGGGGGCGGACCTGGTGCCTTCGACAAATTTCATCCGTCATTCTGCGCATCACGAAAGTATCCGGTAATTGGAGGAGGCGTTGCCGGTGCAATTGGGAAAAACGAATCACCCGCCGCTTCGACCATGGGTGGTTCTCGGCCACGATTAAGGCGAATTCATCCGTGCAAAGGCGCTCGTAGCGCAAATTCGGCGAGTGGCGGGTGAGAAAGCCAAGACCGACGTCCATGCGGCCCTCTTCCAACGCCGTCTCGATCTCGGTGGATGAGATTTCTTCGACGGTAATGCTGATCGCAGGGTGATCGGCCGTAAAAAAGCCAAGGAGGTGCGGCACAAGCGGCACGTTTAGGACCGGAATAACACCCAAATGAAGTTCGCCGCGTAATTGTCCGGGTTCGCTGTTTAGTTCCTGAAGAAAATTCTCCAGCTGATGAAGGATCGCGCGGGCGTGCTCCTGAAAAATCAGACCTCGCGGGGTTAGCAGAATCCGCTTTCCACGGCGCTGAAACAGAGGCACACGAAGACCCGCCTCCAAATCTCGCATCTGTTGAGAAACACTCGGCTGGGAAATTCCGAGCCGGTCAGCCGCACGGCTAAAGTTGCCAGCTTCGGCAACTGCGAGAAAATAGCGCAGGTGGCGGATATCCAAAGGCTCCTGCATTGGAAAAGGAATATTGTCCGGCGGACTGGCCAAATGCAATCAGGAGCTTGATTCAAGGGAGAGATTCTGCTTCCATAGGCAAAACTTATTGTGCTATTTCCAAAAGCTTTGGAGACAGAAATGATTCAAGGAAAATTGATCGTCGTCGTCGCGCTGAGCGTTTTGCTCATGGCCGGTTGCAGGAAAAATCCTGCTTCCAGCGCTGCTCATTCAAGTAAAGTCCGTGTCGGCTACATCGGGCTCACCTGCGAAGCTCCGATTTACGCCGCGTACGAGAAAGGCTTCTTCAAGGAGGAAGGCCTCGAGCCGGAGCTGGTGAAGTGCAATTGGGCGAATTACAAAGACACGCTCGCGCTGGGCGGCTACGACATCACCCATCATCTGGTAATGTATTTCCTCAAACCGATCGAACAAGGCTTGGATGTCAGGTTTCTCGCCGGCATTCACCGCGGGTGTCTGCGTGTCCAAGCGGGCGTGAAAACAAATATTCACACGATTCAGGATCTGAAAGGCAAGCGGATTGGTGTGCCGGGAATGGGCACGCCGCCCTTTGTATTCGCAAATCGGGTCTTTGGAACACACGGAATTGATGCCGGAAAAGATATTACCTGGAAAGTTTTTCCGGCCGGTGAATTAGGTCTGGCAATCGACAAAGGCGAAGTTGACGCCGTCTGCAACGCCGAACCGATCGGTAGCTTGCTAATAGCGGAGGGGAAGGTGAGAAACATTGCCGACCAGATAGTAGACGAGCCCTACGCCAGCGAATATTGCTGCGAGGTGATCGCTAACGGCAAATGGGTCGACGCCAATCCACATAGAGCAGCGGCAGCCACACGCGCCTTGTTGAAAGGCGCCAAGTGGGTCGAAACCAACCCGAAGACTGCCGCGCTTCTCGCGGTTGAAAAGAAATATCTCGCCTCAACACCCGAACTGAACACCGCCGCCCTCGCGCGTTTGCGTTACGTACCAAGCGTCGGATTGGCTGAGGAGTCGGTCCACACGGCGGGTAGGGAGATGAAAGTCGCAAAGATGCTGGCGCCGGAGACCGATACCGAAGCGTTGGCTAAACGCGCATTCATGCATCTTGATGGCGTTAGCGACGAATGGATTAAGAGCCTCCAGGTGGAAACAGTCGCCGGCGGACAGGTTTCGCCAGACGAAGATATTCGCTTAATCGCGGCGTTGATCCAGAAAGACACCGAAGATTCATGCTGCCGAAGACAAATGTTCGATCAGCCAGATCAGGAGGCACCGAATCTGGCCGATCCTGATGCGCCATGTCTTTCGAAAACGATGATCGCAGCCGAACGAACGCAGTAGAAGAACTCAAGCCGCAAGTTTCTATTAGTCGATGACACCCTCCAATGGGAACGAGGATGCATTCACTACTCCGCCTTTGGTGAAATCACGCGTCCAGACTCTTCCGGCCGCTCCGGTAGGCGCACGCTTGCGAACACTGTTGACGTTTTCGTTGGCCGTCGCAGTCGCTCTTGCTGTTCATCTGTTTGTTTCCAAAAAGGAACCGGCGCTCGAAACCCGTTCATACACCGTATTCCTTTGCGCTGTTCTCGCCATAGCCCTTCTCACTGCGCCAGCTCAGGTGCTTTGGAGCAGTTTGCGCCGATGGAGGCAGAACATGCATCCGATTCTTGCCGCAGTAGCGTTACTGCTCTGCCTTTGGGAAATAATCACTTCTGGTTTGCGTTTGCTTCCGCTTCCCTATTTTCCCAGCCCGGCAAAAGTCCTGCAAAGCTTAATCAGCGACCGTATGCTCCTGTTCGATAGTACCTGGCACTCGCTTATTCTCTTGATCAGCGGGTACGCGCTGGGTGTGGTCGCTGGCTTGATCAGTGGAATTTGCATTGGTTGGTCGTCGCCGATCCGCTATTGGGGAATGCCGGTCCTGAAGGTCGTTGGTCCGATACCGGCGACCGCGTGGATTCCACTTGCCATGGTTATCTCGCCCTCGGCCGTTGTTTCCGCGGCCGCGCTGATTGCACTCGCCGTCTGGTTTCCGGTAACGATGTTGACCGCCTCGGGCATTTCCAACACTCGGGCATCTTATCTCGACGTCGCGCGAACCCTCGGCGCAGGGCGCGGTTATTTGATCTTTCGCGTTGCCGTTCCAGCCGCGATCCCAAATATTTTCATCGGCCTTTTCATGGGGCTGGGCGCTTCGTTCCTGACCCTCGTCGTGGCCGAAACGGTCGGCGTTAAATCGGGGCTGGGCTGGTACGTGAGCTGGGCACAAGGATGGGCGGAGTACGGCAAAGTTTTCGCCGCCCTCGTCATAATGGCCGCTTTTTTCTCCACTATCATGACCATGTTATTCAAAGTTCGAGATCGGGTACTCGTCTGGCAAAAGGGAGTGATCAAGTGGTAGCCGTCGCCGAAGGTAAAGCCTCTTCGCTCCGCCTTCACGAAGTCAGCAAGAGTTTCCCTGCACCGGATGATCCACTCGCGCGACATGCGGCTCTTCAAAACGTGTCGCTTTCGCTGGCCGCCGGTGAACTAGTTTCACTCGTTGGTCCGAGTGGATGCGGCAAATCCACGCTCCTGCGCCTCCTTGCTGGGCTCGACTCACCGGATTCCGGCGAAGTTTTCATCGGCTCGGAACCAATTAAGAGCCCTGGCGCGGAACGCGGATTGGTCTTTCAAGACCCAAGCTTGTTTCCGTGGCTTACTGTTCGAGGGAACATCGAGGCGGGTCTCGTCGCCCGGCATGTTCTGCACGAAAAGCGACATGAGGTAGATGAATTCATGCGGCTCGTCGGTCTGGAGGGTTTTGCCAACGCCTATCCACACCATCTTTCCGGCGGGATGGCGCAGCGCGTTGCTTTGGCACGCGCGCTTGTCAATCATCCGAAAGCGCTGCTTCTCGATGAGCCCCTCGGCGCGCTCGATGCCTTTACGCGTATGCGCATGCAAGATGAAGTGCTTCGTCTTTGGCAGGCCCGGGGCACGACCATGCTCCTCGTCACTCACGACATCGACGAAGCAATTTATATGAGCAATCGCATTGTCATCATGACCCAGCGTCCTGGAAGAATCGAACAGACTATTTCGATTGCCTTGGAACGGCCGCGCGACCGTAGCCACCAAGATTTCCTTCGGCTTCGTGGCGACATCCTCGAGCTTCTGCATTTCGCCGGCAACGCTTCGATAGAAAACAAAAGCTAAATAGGCTGCCGCCGCCCGATAGGCCAGCGGCGTCCCGCGACCATCCAGGAAATCGTCGATGTCGATCTGTCGCGTCCGCGCGACCTCGATTCGCCCGGCTATCTCGAAAAACGCGACCGTATCTTCCGTGTCATGGGGATGAGCCTGCGCATCGGCGAAGCAAGCGCGGCTGCCTGACAAGGAGCGCTGGAGCCGGCAGTCGGATTCGAACCGACGACCTGCTGATTACAAATCAGCTGCTCTACCAGCTGAGCTATGCCGGCAAAAAGACGCGCGCAGTTTACCGCACACGTCCAGCGTTAACAAGTTGTCGTCGCTTTTATTCGCGGACGCGCGTGTAGGCCGAGAGCGGTTCGGCCGTTTCCAGATTCTTGATCACGGTGCTGAGGTAAACTGATTCAGGATAGAAGGCTTTGTACTTTGTGATCTCGGCGCGATTCAAAACCTTGAATCCATAGCGCTCGAACATTTTTTCGCCGCGCCGGCTTTCAAACGTGACGATCTGTCCGTAAACACGTTTCTCACCCGAGCGGTAGAGATAACTCAGATACGCGCTCATGAGCGCGCGCGTCGTAGAAACCTTGCGTGCATCCGGGAGAAGATTGATGTGAAAATGCGGAACGCGACGCGGTGCGGCTGGCACTTCGCGCCACCCGTGGACGAGCGTCCAACGGATGAAGCGCCGCGAGCGTGCGTTGTAGCGAATGTAGCGGGTAAGCGCGCGGAAAAAGAGCCAAACATTTTGATAGAACGCATAGATCTGATTGCGCAGGGGCTTGCGTGAGCCAAGCAGATAGCCTCGAATCTCGCCGTCGATTTCAAGGAGGAAGCACGATTCGGGTTCGTGGTCGGTATAGTAAGTCGTAAGAAAATCGGCGAACAATTGTCGATCTTCGTAAACGGGATCGATCGGTTCGCCGAGGAACCCAGTTTGGCAGCACAAGCGCCTCACAGCGGCGCGATCGCAATCGCGATAGCTTCGAATTGTGAATGACCTCTCGCTCTTCATTCGTTGATGGTTCCTGTGTAACCGGAGCAGACCTCGCGGTAAATACAAAAAAACTGCTCAAACACACACGGCCACGCATAATCTGCTCCGGCATATTGTGCTGCAGTGCTACCCAACGTCTGCAGTTTTTGCGCGCTCAATGCCTCAACGGCATCGGCGAGAGCCTCCGCAGTGTTTTCTCGAGCCCACGATTCCTGCTCATGACAAATAATCCGGTCCATGTAACTGCCGTGAATTCCCACCACGGGCGTGCCGCAGGCCTGACTTTCCAGCGCGACAAGGCCAAATGTTTCCTGAACGCCCGGGTGAACGAACAGATCGGCCGCGCGATAATAGCGCGCAAGATCAGTCGAATCGGTGCAATACTGAATCCACGAGACGTTTCCGGTATGCCGATGTGACTCTCGAACCTGATGGCGCTGCGGTCCGTCCCCGATTATAAGCAGGTGAAAATCGTTTGGCCGCCGCCGGTGCAAGAGATCGAAACTGCGAAACAACGTTTCAGTGTTCTTTTCCTTGGCCAACCGGCCGACGTACAGAAGCAACTTCTGACTTCGGGTAATCCCTAACGACTCACGCGTCGTGTGTCCGTCGTCTGGCGCCGGTTTGAAGATGTCGGTGTTTACGCCGAGGCGGACGGCGCGCACATTGCGCACCCCCCAGTCAGAGAGAAGTTCCGCCAACAGTTCCGATGGTACGAGCGTGGCCTGAAATTGATTATAGAGCTTGCGCACGTAACCGCGCGTCAACTTCATTGCGCGATGCGTCCCGCGTTTGCCGAGAAATTTCATGCCGCTACGCAAATACGCTTCGGGGAAATGCGAATGATAAAAACCGATGACCGGAATTTTCTGGGAACGCCCGATGGCGATCGCCTTCCAACCAACTTGGTATGGATCGCTCGATTCGATTATATCAGGACGTTCCTGTTCTAAAATCTCTTCGACGGCGCGCAGGTTCAGAAGTGCCCGATAGCGCGACGCGCGCGAAAGCAATGGGGAGCGAATGGAATAAATGCGTGACCGGCCATTGCAGGTCATTTGCGTTTTCGGCCCAGGAACGATGAGGATATGTTCGGTCGCCGGTAAGTAGTTGCCGATGTACGCGATCTTTTCGTGAACATAACGTTTCACCCCGCCGCTCAGCGGCGAATAGAACTGAGTCAGATCGCAAATCTTCACCGTCGAAAATCGACTAGGAAAATTGTCAGGCGCGCGATTCCAGTTCGCTTAAGTAACGCTCCGCATCCATGGCGGCGGCACAGCCTGTGCCAGCCGCAGTAACCGCTTGTTTGTAGACGCGATCTGCCACATCGCCCGCGATAAAAACACCGGGGTGTTTGCTCTCAGCCAAATTTTTCGCGATCAAATACCCTTCCGGGTCGGCGTCAAGTCTTCCCGCGAACGCTTGGGTGTTGGGATCGTGACCGATGGCGACGAACACGCAGGCCACAGGCAACTCGCGCTCCTCGTTTGTTTGCACATTTCGCAAGCGGACCGCCCGCATCTCACCTTTTTCATCTGGAATATATTTTGTCACGACTGTATTCCAGATCGGCTCGATCTTTTTGTTCGTGAAAACGCGGTCGGCCATGATCTTGGAGGCGCGCATTTTGTCCCGCCGATGAATCAAATAAACCTTTGAGGCAAAACGGGTGAGAAAAAGCGACTCTTCGGCCGCTGAATCTCCGCCACCGATCACACATACGGGCACATTCTTGTAAAATGCACCATCACAGGTTGCACACGAGGTGAGACCGTGTCCGATCAATTTCTCCTCGTTTTCGAGCCCCAAATAACGCGCGGAAGCTCCACTGGCGATAATGAGTGCCTGCGTCTCCAGCCATTCGTCATCGGCTTTGATGCGAACGTGACTGTTGCGGGGCTCAAAATCCGTCACCTCGGCGTAAGAGAAGCGCGCGCCGAATTTTTCCGCTTGTTTGTGCATGTTTAAGATTAGTTGCGGTCCATCAATTCCTTCAGGAAAGCCCGGGTAATTTTCAACCAGTGTCGTCGTGGAGAGCTGACCGCCAGGTTGTCGACCCTCAAGCACGAGTGGACCAAGGTTGGCGCGCGAAGCGTAAATCGCCGCCGTTAGCCCGGCGCAGCCGCTCCCCACAATGATAACCTTTTCCATGAGTAAACTTAGCACACGGCGCAAGCCGGAACACAGACTTCCAATTCGCCACAGGACGAATCCGTCTACCGTGCGGATCTGTGCGTCGATCAGGCTTCCAGTCTGTCCTGCTCAATGGGGCTCGCTATGAAGAACAGCCATCGGAATGACCCGCTGGCCGCAGTGACTGCAGCGTGTTCAGCGCGCAAAGATCGACAACAGGATTGCGCCACGTACTCTCCGCGATGCCAGAACTGGCAGAGGTCGAATGGTATCGTAAGCAATGGAATCGCGCTCGTGGCGACGAGATTGTCGATGTCCGCCTGCATCCGCGGAACCGCGTTTTTCGCGGAACGAACACGCGCGCGCTTCAGGAAAGCCTTGTCGGCGAAAAGTTGTTGAATTCGGGCGTCCGCGGCAAACGAATGTTGTTTCAATTTTCGGGCGACAGCTGGCTCGGAATTCATCTCGGCATGACGGGCAAAATCCGTGTCGAATCGGCAAGTTTTCGGCCAAACAAACACGACCATCTGGTTTTGTATCAACGCGAACGCGCACTGGTCTTCACCGACTCGCGACAATTCGGTCGAGTGCGTTTTCACCATGACCCGGATGAGCCCGATTGGTGGAAGAGTAGCGTTCCCGAGATAATTTCGCCGGAGTTCGATCAAAAATTCGTCGATCAATTCTTGGATCGACATCGGAAAGCGCCGATCAAAGCCGTTTTGCTCATGCAACCCGGCTTCTCAGGAATCGGTAATTGGATGGCCGATGAAATCTTGTGGTGTGCCAAGATTTTGCCGAGGAAGCGGACAGGAAAATTAACCGCGCCCGAACGCACCGCGATTTTCCAAGCGACAAAATTTATTGTGCGCAAATCACTGCAAACGCTCGGCAAAGATTTTTCCGATCCGCCGCGCAATTGGCTAATCCATCAGAAATGGAAACGGGATGGAATCTGCCCGCGTCACCGGACACTTTTACGTCATGCCATCATCGGCGGACGCACGACCGCATGGTGCCCGCTCTGTCAAAAGTGATTGCAACGGCGGTTGTGCCCCCCACGACTGCTTATGTCGTGATGTGGACGACGATTTTGTGAAAACCAGTCGCTCCGGAAAAGGGGCTGCGATCTGGTTCCCATTCCTGCACGTCGCCCTCGCCGTCGGTCGCACGAACGACGATCGTGTAATCGCCCGGTTCGTCGGGCATCCAGCCGTTAGGCGCGTTCCACAGCGACCAGGCGAGATCGCCGCCGGCGTAGTGAATGCTGGCTTCATCCCACGTTTTCCCGTCATCTAAACTGAGCTCGACCCGCGAGATACCGCGATCGCCACCGAACGCCATGCCTTTCACTTCGATGGGATCCGCAAGTTTACTGAGAAAAAACCACGATTCGTGATCCGGCATATCGATGCGGGAACGCGTTGGGACAATGAAGTCCGGACCCCAACCTTGCGTTTCGTAGAATCCTTTTGCGTCCGCCGTCCCGACCTCGATTCGCGTGAGCCATTTCACGTGCTTTTCTCCGAAATAGCCGGGCACGATGACCCGCGCGGGATAACCGTGCCGATGCGGCAGTGGCGCAGCGTTCATTTCGTAAGCGACAAGCGTGGTCGCATCCATGGCCTTCTCGAGCGGAATCGTGTCGCTGTAATTATCGACGCCCCACAGACGGACTCTTGCGGCATTGGAAAGGGGCACCGCCGGGTCGAGCAGATCATGCAGCGGCACGCCTTTCCAGACGGCGTTGCTGATTAATCCCGCGTCGAGTCCATTACTGATACACATCAACGTCGTTTCCTGTTCTACCGGCGTAAAGCCGTGCAAATCTTGAAGACGATAAGTGGCGGAATTTTGTACGAGTCCGGTGACTTCCAAATGCCAAAGATCAACGTTGACGCGAGGATCGACTACGTTTTTGGTAACGCAATAAAATGACTCGTTAGGCGTAATCGGCTGAACGATGCGCCCTTTGTACTGCAGACCATCGTAACTAAACGTGGCCGCGCGATAAAGCTTTCGAATCAGACCCGCGCTGCCGCCTGCAACGAGCATACCCAGCCCGCCCAAGATCAGTGCCCGTCGTCCAATTGCCGGACTAAATTCTCGATCCTTGTTTTCCGATCTTGCCCGAACGAGAAAATGAAATCCGGCAACAAACGTTCGCTCGAAAACAAAAAAACAAAGCGCCAAGCCAATGAGCGTGACCAACCGCGCGGCGTCGATCGGCAATCCGCGATAATTGGTTCCGAGCATCGGCCAAAGCGCGATTGCGGCCGAAAGGATCGGCAACAGCACAAAAATGCTGATTGTCGCAACTGTGGCGCGCCGGCCGGAATTACGTCTTACGCGCAAGGCGAAAATTGCGCCGGCGATTGCGCCGACAAGAACCTGACCGGCGATTGTCGATCCAACGCCGAGCTGTTTCAAATGATTGTAGCCGCCGACCTTTCCCATAATGGAAAGAAATGGTCCGGGAGAAATGAAGACCGAGAGCCGGTCGCCAATGAGCACAAGCGGTGTCGCCACGCCAAACAGCCACGCCAGAAGCAACATAGCTGTCGTCATCATGATTCCGGCAACCGTGCCGGCGAGCGCGCCGGCCAGAAGTGCTTTTGTTCTGCTCATTGAGCGACTGTCGATCTTACAATTAGATCGAAATGTTGGAATCAAATTATGCTCGCTCGGAGTGTTGTCGCGGCGTTCGCCGCGGCCAGCGTCTCTACGACCTTTCAAACGCAATTCGCAACAACGTCGCGAGAATTCTCGCGCCGGCCACAAACGTCCCGCGCAGCGTTCCGGAAACTTTCGATTCTCCACCAGCTCGGCGATGATGATTCACCGGCACTTCGAGAATGCGCAGAGCCGCCCGCGCCGCACGCATCTGCATTTCAAGATTCCAACCGTAGGTTTGCTCGCGCATGCCGAGCCGCTCAAGCGCATCTCGCCGAATCGCGCGAAACGGACACATGTCTGTGTAACGAATCCCATAAAGGAATCGTAAAATGGCGCCAGCGCTGCGCCCGGACAGAATCTGTTGGAAATTCATGCTGCCCGGCTCACGTTGACCACGCGTGCGCGAGCCGATCACGAAATCATACTTTCCTGCAAGAATTGGATCGACAAGGTGATTCACGAACTCGGGGCAATCGCTTCCGTCGCCATCGAGAAATACGACGATATCGCATTCCGGTGAAAGAGAGCGAACACCGGCAGCGCACGCGCGTCCATACCCGCGTCGCGGCTCAGGAATGACTCTCGCGCCTGCGGCGCATGCGCGGTCGGCGGTCCGATCAGTGCTGCCGTTATCGACAACGATGATCTCGTCTGGAACTTTTGTGGCGGCGAGCGCTCGGACGACTCCCATGATCGGCTCTTCTTCGTTCAACGCCGGAATGATGACCGAAACGTTCACTTTACGGCTCGGTGCACGATGCCTTTGCTGCGTAGAATCGTTTCCGCTTCGCTGAAATAATCGCGCACGTCGGATTGCGCGCGAATCCACTCGAGATAGCGCTCGATGCCAGTCGTAAGATCGATATCAGGCTCGTAACCGGCGGCGCGAATGCGCGTGATCTCGCTCGTAATATGACGCATTTCACCAGGCCGAAACTCGCCGTTTATTTCTGGTTGGATCTTGATCCGGAGCGCGGCGGAAAGTTGTTCGGCAACTTCGCGAATCGACGTGCCCCGACTGCTGCCGACATTCACCGGCAGCCCGTCGAGCTTATCCGTCTCTGCGGCGAGCAAATTGGCGCGCGCAATATCTTCAACGAAGCAGAAATCGCGCATTTGCTCACCATCTTCGTAAAGGACCGGCGGCAGGTTGTTCAGCAAACGCGTGCAAAAAATCGCGATCACCCCGGTGTAAGGATTAAAGATCGATTGGCGTGGTCCATACGTGCATGAATATCGCAACGCCACCGTGGGAATACCGACCTGTTTCCCCCAAAGAAGCACCAATCTCTCCTGATCAACCTTCGTCAGGCCGTAAACGGTCTCGCCGGCGACCGGCGCGTTTTCCGGCGTCGGAACACTTTTTGTGGTCGCGCCGCAGATCGGGCAACGCACTTCCCAATCGCCTTTGCGCAGTTGCTCAATGGGACGCACAGACGGAAAAACCAATCCGTGATTCGGGCATTCGCCTGCGCCTTCGCTATAAACAGCCTGCGAGCTCGCAACGACAACTTTCCTAATTGGCAGATGTTTTTCGCGAATAACTTCGAGCATTTGAGCCGTGCCGAGTGAATTCACGTGCACAAATTTGACGATCTCCGGCATGTAACCGCCATAGGCAGCCTGGTGAAAGACGACGTCGATCTTGTCCAGTGCAGCCGTAATGGTTTCGCGATCGCGCAAATCGCCTTCGATGAATCCCGCGTTCGGGTTAATCCACGCTGGCTTGCCGCGTTTGTGCGTATTCGGCTCAAGATTATCGAGCACGCGCACTTTCCAGCCCTCACCCACCAGCAGATCCGTAACATGCGAGCCGATCAGGCCCGCGCCACCGGTCACAAGGGCGCGTTTTCCATGCTTCGACATGACACGCGCAGCGTAAT
>WNFW01010397.1_pt1 | contig 13459 bp, 14 predicted proteins | sample 5400131 | NCBI WGS metagenome assembly WNFW01 (sample SAMN13153362, study PRJNA577476) | soil metagenome | isolation source: 20 cm soil or saprolite under grassland replicate 1 | place: USA:California | collected 2016-06-15 | reverse complement strand
GTCTACGGCAAGTCGTCTGGTGACCATGCGGCCGAGATCGGTTACCACCTCTACCAGGCAGGCACGGCAGCCGATCCGTTCCGCACCGCGGGCTTTCTCGGCCACGCGGCGTCGAACGCGCTTGCCGTCGGCGCTTTTGAAGAGGTGCTGCGCCTCATCGACTCGACTCTCCAGCTGCTGCCGCCCGACAGGACGCGCGAGCGCGCAGAAGCACTCGACCGCCGCGCCCAAGCGTTGTGGGGCCTGGGGCGGATCGAAGACGCCAAGGCGGCATGGAAGGGCGCGATCGAGCGCTACGACGAGCTCGGCGAAACCAAGTTGGCGAGTGCCATGCACCGCCGGATCGCTCATCTCGAGACGAGGCACGAATCGCACGACGGCAACGGCGCAGCCCCGGCCGACATCACCGCCGGGACAGAGGTCGAGCTCGCTACTTCTTAGCTAGAGCTAGCTTGTGATCCGGCTGGCCGGAGGCACGGGCGCGTAGTTCGCGCTGAACGACATGGCCGGCAACGATCCGGTGAAGCTGATCGTGTTGGCGATCATGCCACCGGTCCGAGCCTCGGACACATATTGGGATGTGACGCTGATCGAAGCCGAAGGGCAGTAGACAAGGCCGATGAAGGCACTGTTGCTCATGGCGCCAAGCGTGTTGGAGCACGTGTTGGCCGCGGGCTCGTAGATGCTCACCCAGTTGTATTGATAGCCGCTGAACAGGTATGTGTCGGCGCCGTTGCCGGTGGTGAGGCATCCGCCGGCCGGGAAGCTCAGCTCGACCGCGCCAGGTGTGATCGGCCCGGGACACGTCACGTAAGCGTTGGCGACGGATTTGCAGTTGTTCTCGTTGGCGCGGTCACCCGCCGCGACTGCGCCACGCCCTGGGTTCTGGTTGGGCAGTCCCGCGGCGAATGGCGCAGTCTCAGAGTCAGGGGGGTAGGCGCCGCTCGTCCCTGGCGCGGCGCCGGCGTTGGGCGCGAACGGGGAATCCAGCACCGACGAAAGGCTTGCAGACTCGTTGCCGAGCGTGCACCCGTTGCCGTTGACGTTCGGACATGGGGAGAGATTCACGTTGGTGACGGAACCCACGACAGGGATGTTGGTCGCCAGGCCGAAGGGGCCGCTGCAGCTGTTGCTGCTGGGCGGAGCGGCGTACACGTTGAATGATGTGGCGCCGGGCACGTTGCTGATCAAGATCTGGACATCGTCAAAGTGGTTGTTCAGGTTCACGAAGCGGCACATCGAAGGTGCGCTCTCGCGCGAATAGCTAACCCCGTTGTAGGTGTCGGTACGCACGGAGGTGAGCACAAACGACCACTGGCCGGTGGGCAGATCGCGGGGCCCGGTTTGTTTGGTCACGTCGAACGCACCGTCACACTGGGCCCCGCTCGACCTCCAGAACTGGTTGGTTGCCCGGACCTGGTTGTTCGACGCGTCGGGCTCGTCGGGCGGCTTGAGCTCGTTGCTGACGAAGTCGCCTGTGTTGATCGCACCGGCCTGGAAGGTGTAGACGCCACCCGCCAGGAACCAACACCTGTTTCCGTTGAGCACGGGTAAGGCCGAGTAGATCCCGGGCAGCACGACAACATTGCTTGAGGGAAGGCCCTGGCTACCTCCGAGCAGAGAAGGGGCCGGAAAGTTCGGATCCGCCAGATGGTTGCCCGAACGGGTTGCGCCGATGATGTCGGGGTAGGTGCAAGGGCTGCCGGCGCCGCTTGGATAGCAGGCGTTCGTAACCGATCCCGCAACCGTTGACTGGCAGCGGGAATAGATGTCGCCCGCGACGCGAAGGCTCCCCGCCGCGACCGAAACCGCGCCGTTCGAGACGACGTCGCCGACGACATTCAGCGTGCCGCCGCCATTGATGCTGATCGCATTTCCACCGGTGCCGCCGCAACCTGCGCCATCCAGCGCCGCCACCGTTGGCGTGTAGAGGAGGTTGTTGACGCTGCCGTGCGCGCCCGCGCCGAGCGTGGGGCTGGTGCCATTGGTCAGGACCCGGCCGAACTGCAGCTGGAGCGTTTTGGTCGCCGTGAGCTGAAACCGGCTCCCCTGGGAACCCATCACGCGCGCGATGTCAGTCAGGACCGTGCCGTCGGAGAAGGTGCACGTGACGGTCCAGGGCGACGCCCCCGGGGTTCCGTATCCGGTGCACGAGGGCGCGGAGTAGACGTGCAGGTTCGTGCCGAAGATGCTGGTGGCGGATTGCTCGGCGGTGACGTAGCTTCCGGTCTGCTGCATCTTGTCCGCCGCCGCCAGCGCGGCGGCGTCGGTGGCGGCCTGGAGGTCGCGGCGCACGGTGTAAGCGCGCGATCCGTCGATGGCGATCGCGACCATGCCGATCAGGACTGTGAGCATCAGCGCGATGAGCACGATCGCTTGACCCGACTGGTGCGGGTGTCTTGTCCCCTCGCCGGCCCTCCCCAGCAAGTGGGGAGGGTGACCTGGCATGGCCACCGCTAGTACTCCGTTCTGAACACCGCCGCCGCCGACATCACGATGTGATTGGCGGTCGCTTGCGCGACGATCGGCGTGATCAACACCAGGTTGAAACGAATCGTGACTTGCAGCTGATCGTTGCCGACCGCGGGATTGACCGCGCTGCAGCCTCCACCGGCGGTCGCCGGGTACTCGCCCCCTGGCGCGTTGGGCGGTGGGGTGGTCTCGACCGAGCCTGGCGCATTGGGCTCGGTGATGTACATCCAGGCCGAGTTGGGGGCAGGCGTGGCCGCGCTCACGGGGCCCTGCGGACATGGCGCGGTCACCGGCGCGCCCTGCATCTGTCCGGCGACGGCGTTCAGGACGTCGGTGTTGGTGGGTAACGAGTTCGACGCTCGGACCGCCACGCGGGCGCCTTCCCGCGCGGCGTGGTTGATGGTGTCGTAGTAGAAGATCGCCCTGCCGAGGTCGATGACTCCGAACAGCAGGAGCAGGAGGACCGGCGAGACGAGAGCGAACTCGATCAACGCCTGCGAGCGTTGCCGTGACAGTCCGCTCCTCAACTCCTCCCCATTCATGGGGAGGTGGCCCGAAGGGCCGGAGGGGCGCCGGGGGACCTCCCCATTTATGGGGAGGTGGCCCGAAGGGCCGGGGGGGCGCCGGGAGCGCATCAACTTCCCTGCACCGTCATGTGGACATTTGCCGCAACCTGAAACAGCCCGAACTGCGACTTGACCAGCGGCGTAAGCGGCCCGTAGGTGTAGAGCACGATCACATTGAGGTCGAGCTGGCCCTGGTTGGTGGCCGGGGAAGTGAAGTCGAGGCCAGGCGTGTTGTTGTAGCAGACGTAAAGCCACGGCTGATTCGCAGTCGCGGGATAAGAGGACGAGACGAACGGCGGGTTGTGGAGGCCGTTCCCGTCGGTGACCGAAGGACATGTGGTGCCCGGGTTCTTGAGCACCGACGCGGGCAAATTGATCGAGGCCAGCTCGGCGTCCACCGCAGCCTTGATCTGCGCGTCGTAGAGATACGGGTGCGAGAGATTTGGCGCATCGAAAAAGGCGCCCTGTCTGGCGCCCTCACGGGCCGCGTTGGAAAGCGCCTCGGAGACATAGATCGAGCGGCCTATGTCGACCAGGCCGGCCTTGCGGACCTTTAGCGCAATTACTTCGCGCCGACCATTCACCATCCTGGGCATCCTCCTGGCACTGCTCGTCATCGTCGCCTTCGTGCTCGTCGCCCTCAACGCAAGCACCGCCAACGCGACGGCCCAGCAGACCGTGGTGGTGGCGAGCAAGGACCTGCAGCCCCGCGTCCCGATCACCGCGGACGCCCTCTCCATGCAGCGCATCCCCACCGGCGCCTGGGCAAACTACTTCACGAGTCGAAACCAGCTCCTGGGCATGGTGCCGCTGGTCACGATCGCGTCAGGCCAGGTCATCACAGCCAACGAGGTGGCGCGGGCCAACCAGGCCCTCGGCTCGCAGTCCGAGTACCTGGCGATTCCGACCGGCTACGTCGCGCTCACCATCCCGACCAGCGAACAGCAGGGCGTCGCCGACTACATCCAGGGCGGTGACTACATCTCCGTGATCGCGACAGTCTCCACCGCGGGCAAGGTGGCCTCCAAAACCATCTTCACCCAGCTCCACGTGATCAAGGTCGGGACCCAGACCTCGACGTCCGGGGCGAGCGCGACCAGCCTGACGGTCATCATCACCCAGTGCCAGGCGGAGATCATCACCTGGTTCCTGACCTACGCGGCGCTCAAATACTCGCTCGAGTCGTACCACGACTACTCGCCGGGTGAGCAAGCGCCCGACCCGAAGTGTCCGAACGTCGGCTCCGCCCAGGGCGTGACCCTCAAGACCATCCAGGCCGCCTACCCAGGCCTCTTCTAGGCCTCCATGGTGCTGCCGCAGGAGACGATCGTCGCGTTGCCGATGGCCGCGGCGATCATGGTTTTCTTCTGGGCCCTGGACCGGGTGCGCAAGGAACGCAGGGTGCGGTCGACCGATGTGCAGGCGGCCCGCGCGACGCCGCGCGAGCTGGTCGACCGCCTCCTTAAACCCGCGGCCGAAAACCTCAGCCAGCGCCGAAGGGTGGCCGGCAAGCCGACCCTGACCGAGGACCTCGCACGCGCCGGCCTGAACGTCACCGCGCCCGAGTACCTCCTGGTCCGCATCGGGGCCGTCGCGTTGGGCGCCTTGATCGGCCTGTTCCGCTTCGGCTTCACCCTCGGCCCGGTCATCCTCGGCGTGGTCGGCTTCCTCATCCCACCGCTCGTGATCGCGTACCTGCAGCGAAGGCGGCAGCAGCAGTTCAACGAGCAGCTCGCGAGCATGCTGCAGCTGCTGTCCAACTCGTTGAAGACCGGCTACGCGATCGATCGCGCGCTGGAAACGGTCGCCACGAAATCGCAGCCGCCGGTTTCGACAGAGTTCGAGCGGGTGACCACCGAGATCACGCTTGGCACCTCGGTCGAGGATGCGCTGTCCGCCCTGCTCCTCCGCATCAACAGCCCCGACCTCGAGTTCATCGTGACGGCGATCCTGCTGCACATCCGGGTCGGAGGAAACCTCGCCGAGGTCCTGGACAACATCTCCGATACGCTGCGTGACCGGCTGCAGACGAAGCGCGACATGAGCGTGCTCACCGCGCAGTCGCGCGCGTCCGCGAGCATCATCACAGGCCTGCCGATCCTGCTTGCGCTGGGCCTTTACGTCTTCGTGCCTGGTTACTACGCGCCGATGACTAGCACGTGGGTCGGCTACGCAATGCTCGGCTTCGCCGGCTTCATGATCCTGCTGGGCAACCTGATCATTCAGCGCATGACCGCGTTGGAGGCCTAGGTGCTCCAGATCGCGGTTGCCGCCGGCCTGATCTGCGGCGCGATCGTGGTCGCCTACTTCATCGCGATCGACCAGTTCCGCGCCGCGGGGGCCAACGGCCACGTGGTCGCCACCGGTCCTCGACCGACGTTCGTCAAGCAGCTCGAGACTTGGTTGCGACCGGTCGCCAAGCTTCCGGCCCGGACGGCGGGTCAGCTGCGGCACAAGCTGAGCCAGGCCGGCAACCCAGGCGGCCTGACGCCCGCTGGATTCCAGGCGGTGCGCTACAGCCTCGGCGCGCTCCTCGCCCTGGCCGGACTTGCGCTCGGCCTGCTGGTCCCGCTCGGGATCCAGGACTTGCTTGCCGCTCCACTGGCGGGCGCTCTCTTCGCGGCTGTGGGCTACATGGCGCCGATGCTATGGCTGGAACAGCGAATCGGGCTGCGGCGCCGCCAGATCCAGCGCTCCCTCGCCGAGGCGACCGACCTGCTCACCCTGGTGGTCGAGTCAGGAATGAGTCTCGACGAGGGGTTGCTCAGCATCACCGAGCGCTTCCATAACGCTCTCGGCGATGAGATCGGCAAGGTGCTGCGCGAGATCCGCCTTGGCCGGCCCCGCATGGCCGCGCTCGAGCACATGGCAAACACCGCCGGCGTGCCCGACCTCCATCACCTCGTCGAGTCGATCGTGCAGTCAGATCAGATGGGAGTCCCGATCGCCAGGCTCCTTCGAGTCCAGGCGACGGAGATGCGCCGCCGGCAGCGCCAGGGCGCGCAGGAACGTGCGGCCCAAGCCTCCTCGCGAATGGTCTTTCCGATGGTGGGTTGCATCTTTCCCGTGCTGTGGGTCGTCCTTCTTGGGCCGGCCATCATCCAGGTGTTGAACTCTCTGCGGTGAAGGTCTTGAGCCCCCGAGGCCCGCGCATGCAGCATCAGTCGTTCAGTGACATGGACAAGCCGCTGTACACGATCAGCGTCGCGGCCGAGATCCTGGAGACCCATCCGCGCACGTTGATGCTCTACGAGGATGCCCACCTCATCGAGCCGCATCGCACGACGACCAACCGGCGCCGCTACTCGCAGCGCGATATCAGCAAGGTGCAGGTCATCCAGAACCTCACGCGAGAGAAGGGCGTCACCCTGGCAGGTGTGCGTCACATCCTGAGCCTCTTCGACGTGATGAAGAAGCACCGCGTAGAACCGCCCGCCGACCTGCGCGAAATCTTCGACCGCTACGCGCAATTGATATGAGAGGGAACCCAGATGGTTCCCTCCGCCAATGCAACGCTGGTTTCACCTCCCCGCTTGCCGGGGAGGTCGGCGCGAAGCGCCGGGTGGGGGCTTGAAGCGGCCCTAAGCCGACGCTGCTCTTCGTCTTCGCTTCGCCGCCGGCGCCCACAAGCTCTCCAGGTCGTAGTACGACCGCTCGCCAGGCAGGAAGACGTGCGCCAGCACGGAGTCGAAGTCGAGCAGGATCCATCCGGCGTCGTCGTAGCCGTCCACCGCGAGCGGCCGTAGGTCGCGCTCCTTCGCCGCCTGCACCATCCCGTCGGCGATGGCGCGCACCTGGCGTCGGCGATGGCGCGCACCTGGCGGTCGGTTTCGCCCTCGCAGATGACGAAGTAATCGGCCACCGAGGTCTGGTCGCGGACGTCGATCACGACCGAGTCCCACGCCTTCTTCTCGGTCGCGGCCGACCGCAGCAAACGCGCGAGCTGCAGGGGCGTGAGTCGCCTTTTCGCTTCAGCCGCCAATCTACCGATTATCCATGTAGAGGCGGTTCTTGGCGATGTACCGCTCGACCGATTCGGGAAGCCTGTCACCGACGGGCTCGCCGCCCGCGATGGCTCGCCGCAACGCGCTTCCCGAGATGTCCGGAGTCGGCCGCGCGCACAGGGCGGTGGTTGCGGGATCCAGGCCCGCGTCTTGCAATGCAGCGGCATCGGGCGTCGCGCTTCCCGGACGTGTCACGACGACGACGGAGGCCAGGCGCAGCACCACGTCTGGTTGGTGCCAGGTCGCGAACAGACGCGCTGCATCCCACCCCAGCACGAGATAGAGCTCGTCGCCCGGATGCTCGTGCTTCAACTGTTGGAGAGTGTCAGCCGTGTACGACAAACCGTCGCGACGGATCTCGACGTCTGAGACCGCGAATCGTGGGTCGCCGTCGATGGCGAGACGGCACATCTCGAGTCGTTGATCCGCACTCGCGACAGCGCCTCGGCGGTGCGGCGGCCGCCCGGTGGGAACGAGCAGCACGCGATCCAGTCCAGCGCAATCCATTGCTGCGTGAGCGGCGGCCAGGTGGCCGCGATGGATGGGGTCGAAAGTGCCCCCAAGCACACCGACTTTCACGGCTGATACTCGAACTCGACGCCCGCGATGCGCACCGTGTCGCCGGGCTTCACACCGGCCGCCTCGAGGGCAGCGTTCACCCCAAGCCGGTCGAGCTGCGACTGAAATCGCGCGAGCCCGCCTTCCGAGTCCAGGTTGGTTCGCTCGATCAGATGCTCGACGCGCTCCCCCCGGACGACGTATCCGGATGGCTTGCGCTCGACGAGGACCTCGCCGCTCGGACGGATTGGGAGCTTGGTCACCTTCGGCGTGATCGCGACGGTCGGTGCAGGTGCCAGAGCGACCAGCTTCGCGATTTCTTGCGCCAGAGCCTCCAGTCCCTCTCCGGTCAGAGCGGAAACGAAATGGATGCCGGCTCGCCGCGAGCGCGCACGCAGCTTGCGCGCGGCCTCGAGGTCGACCTTGTTCACGGCCACGATGTACGGACGCTGGATGAGCACCGAAGAGAACTGCGAGATCTCGGAGCGAACGGTTTCCAGGTCGCGCCACGGGTCGGGCTCAGAACCGTCCAACACGTAGATCAACGCCTTTGTCCGCTCCACGTGACGAAGAAACCTCTGGCCGAGACCGGCACCCTGTGCCGCGCCTTCGATCAGACCCGGGATGTCGGCGAGCACGAAGCGAATGCCATCGACCTCGGCCACGCCAAGCTCCGGATCGAGCGTCGTGAAGGGATAGTCGGCGACTTTGGGGCGCGCGGCGGTCAGCGCACGCAGGAGCGAGGATTTGCCCGCATTCGGCGGCCCGACGAGGCCGACGTCGGCGATCAACTTCAGGTCGAGCGTGATCTCCAGCTCGTCGCCTTTCAGCCCTTGCTCCGCGTAATCCGGGGCGCGCCGCGTGGAGCTCTTGAAGTGGACGTTGCCGCGGCCGCCGGCACCGCCTCGCGCGATCACCGTCTTGGCGCCTGGTGTGTCCAGGTCCGCCAGCACCCCGCCGTCAGCGGCCACGGCGATCGTTCCCACTGGAACCTTCAAGGTGACGTCGGCTCCGCTGCGGCCCGTCTTGCGGCCGCCGGCCCCCGCTACGCCTGCCTCGGCGTTCCAGCGAGAGCGGCGCTTGTACAGCGACAGATCGCTGACGTCCGTTGTCGCGTGGAGGATCACCGAGCCGCCGCGCCCGCCATCACCGCCGTCAGGACCGCCTCGAGGCACAAACGGCTCGCGCCGGAACGAAGCAGAACCCCTGCCGCCGTGACCGCCGCGCACGACGATGCGAGCGGAATCGACGAAATGCCGACCGTTAGCCTTTGTCGTTCTGCTCGGTCTGCTGAATCGTGACGCGTCGGCGGTCTTTACCGACTCGCTCGTACTTCACCTGGCCCGCGACCATCGCGAACAGCGTGTCGTCGCGGCCGAGTCCGACGCCGGTCCCGGCGCTGATCTTCGTGCCTCGCTGGCGGACCAGGATCGTGCCCGCGTTGACCAGCTGGCCACCATAGATCTTCACGCCCAGCATCTGCGGATTCGAGTCGCGCCCGTTGCGCGACGATCCGCCACCCTTCTTGTGCGCCAACTACTTGGTCTCCTTCTTGGCTGTGCGCCGAGTCGCCTTCTTGGGCGGCGCCGCTACCGTCTCCTCAGCGACCGGTATCTCCTCCACGGCCTCCGCCTTTGTCGCTGCCTTCTTGGGGGCCTTGGCCCGGCCCTTCGGCTTGGCCGTTTTGGAGGTAACTTCCTTCTCTTCTTTCTCGAGCCCGACGCCGCCTATGGCGATGATCTCGAGCGCGGTCAGGTGAGCGCGGCCGCCGTGATGCACGCGCACGCGCTTTTTCGACTTGTAGCGAATGCTTTCGACGCGAGGTCCGCGCCGGTGCGCGACCACCTTCGCGTCGACGTCGAGGCCGTCGATCGCGGGGCTGCCCACCCTGATCTCGCTGCCGTCGTTGACCAGCAGAACTCGTCCGAGCTTGACCGAGGAACCCGGCTCCGCGGCGAGGCGGTCGACCAGGATCTGGTCGCCGGGCGCCACGCGGTACTGCTTGCCGCCGCTGACGATGACAGCGGACAGCGAACTATCTGGCTTGGGCACGGCGAGAGATTGTACCAAGCCCCCAAACGTCACCGATGACTCCAGGTCCCTCCCCATTTCATGGGGAGGGCAAGGGAGGGGCTGACTCGCCCTCCCCATTCATAAGGAGGCAAGGGAGGGGCCGGTCGGGCTTAACGCATCAGCACCGCCGTCACGACCATGACCGCGACCACCAGGCCGGCGAACGGCGCCACGGCCCGCGTATACAACCCGCGCACGCCGGCCTGACCCCGCCGGCGCATGAACATGCCGAGACCGATCACGACCGCCGCGGTGAGGAACGTGATCCCGAAGAACCATACGAAGCCGAGGGCATCGTCGGCCGGCGGCGGCACGAACAAGGTTGTGAACAGTCCGCAATAGGGAAACCAGGTCAAGATCCGCGCGGCGTCGAGCCTGGGCTTTTCGCGTCGGTCGGCCGGAGGCGAGAGCGGCCACAAGCGCATCAGGGCCGGCAGCGCCAGTAGATAAAGGATTCCACAGGCGACCTTGACCGGCAGAAGGCCAGGCACCAACACGTTGCCCAGGACCTGAGGGCGAAGGCTCTCCGGCTGTACTGCCGGGCCGAGAACAGCCAGCAGCCAGCAGAACTGGACGATGAGGAGGAGTCCGGGCGCGGCCATAAACTCGACCGTCAGCGCGAGGTCGGCCCACGCGGTGAATGCCAGCCCGACCGCCGCCAGGACGACGCTTCGCTCTGCGCCGGGGACCGGGTTGATCGGCACGGCCAGCTGGACCGAGGCGAGCACCGAGCACAGCGCGATCGTGGCCAGCACCGGTGTCACGCGGCGGCGCGGCAGATCGGGCCGCTGCCAATCCTTCCTGCTGGCTCGCATCCACCCCAGCTCGACCAGCGCGCCGAAGCCGACCATGAGGAGCAGACCGGGATAGATGAGGAGCGCGACCGAGTGGGTGGCGATCGACAGGAGGAGCTGGATCAAAGCTTCGCCGCCGCCAGCAGAGGCACAGGGTAAAGACCAGCGGCGACGTTGACGGCGACCGCCAGCGCCACGCCGAAGGCCAGCCGGCCGCGCGGGCGCCCCAGGCTCCGGCCAAGCCGCAGTGACCCGGGAAGCCACAGCAGCATGCCGAGCGCAAGAACCAGGGCAAGTGGCCAGAAGAGCTGGGTCGCGCCCCGGAGAAGAAGCACCCTTGCAGCGAATCCGACAAAGGGCGCCGACCCGGCCAGCACGGCGGCGACGACGAGGTTGATCGGCCCTTCACTGCTCGCCCGCTCGGGTCGAGGCTCACGCGATACCAGGTACAGGGGCAGCCGGCCCACAACGATGCTGAACAGCATGAGCAGCGCCGCCCGACGCCCGTCGCTCAAGGTCAGCCCAAAACCGCAGAGCACCAGACCCCAATCAGCAAGAAATGAGTAACGCCACGCCGCAGCCGTGTCGTCGGTCAACCAGGACCCCATCGAGCCCCATGCCATGTTGATCACGCCAAGACCGATCAGCATCGCCGCCAGAGCCTGGCCGGCGTCGACCGAGAGGAGACCTTCGGCCCGACTCAGGACAACCGCGGCGAGCACCGGGCCGACGAACGCGATCCAGACGATCGGCGATGCGGCGACCGGCTCGTCGGGCGCGAAGGGATGGATGTACGGAAACAAGCCGACCGCGGCGGCCAGCCCCGCCACGAGTCCCACCGCGGCGAATCGCTCGAGCACGTCGGGCCCTTCCACCCGCAGGAAGACCAGCGCAAGCGCCAGGATGGCGGCCGCCAGCACGGGGGCGCGCAGCCGGACGGCAAGCGTCCGCTTGCCCGCAATCCCAGCTTGCATGACGCCCAGGCCGACGATTGTCAGGAGCGCGAGGTCAAACGTGGGCACGACCGCGATCGCAGCGGTCGCGACCATCCCGGTGCCCCCCTGCACGAGGAGGGTGCGGCGAGGCGCGGCGGCAGGAGCAAAGACGAGCGCAAATAGCAGGGCCGCGGCTGCGAGTACAAGAAGCTCCGCCGATTCAGGCCGCACGCGGTGCGCTCTGTGGTAACCATCCGACACCAGCCGCGATCGCCGCCGCCACCGCGTAGGGCCAGATCGCGGGCTCTCCCTCTGTCAGTCCCGAGGCGGCAGCCACAGCCAGTGCGAGCAGGGCGACGGAGGTGAGCAAAACGGATGACTCGTCGCTGGAGAGCACCCTTGCCCCCGCAAGGCCCGCCACCGTGATGACAGCAAAGCGCAGCGCCGAGCTGTGGCCGCTCGTCACGCCCAGGGCGATCCACGACGCGAGCAGCCCACCGGCGACGCAAAGGATGAATCTTGGGGTCGAGCCAGGCGGCATGATCCCCCATCCGGCGACCCCCACCGTCAGCCGTCGCGCGGCGGCGGCGAGCCCGCCCACCCCTACGGCAATGGCGGCGACGGGCCCGGCATCGGAGAGCACGATCGCGGCCAGTGCCAGCGTGGACAGGGCCGCGCCGAGGGCCAGGCCGCGCCGCCCGTCAGAGAGGACGACCACGGACGCGCCGAGCCACGCCACGAACCCTGCGAAGCCCTCGATCAACGCGTGACCGCGAACGCGAGCGCGGCCAGTGCGGCCAGCCACAACAAAGGCTGTCCCCCGACTGCCGCGATTTCGAGCTCGCGAATATTCAAGATGCTTCGGTACTGCTCGGGCACCGTAAGTGCTCGCACAGTTTCACGCGCGCGCTGCCATATCCCGCCCTCCGGCAGCTTGAAGAGCGCCGCGCGCGCCTGCGTATGGATGGCAGAGGTGCCCGCGACGGCGTAGACCAGGATTCCCAGGATCAGCAGCGGCGCGAAGAGCGTCACGGCCGGCAGCACGCTCGAAACCGTGACCACGGTGGTGAGCCCACCGCCCAACGCGGTGGTCGACATCACCTCAGTGGCGACGGGGTTCGCGAACCCGGTCTGGACGGCGGCGATGGCCGGCCCAGCGAGCAGAGTCAGGAGGGCGATCCCCATCGAGACGCCGGCGAAGGTCTCGCTCGCCGGATGGCCGCGGCCGCCCGGCAGGCCGATCGCCCGAGCGCCTCCCACCATGAGGACGGTCCAGGCGGCCGCAGCCGCGACGCCGATGAGGCCCAGGAAGTCGCCCGCCTCGAATGTCGCTTCGATGCCGATCACGCGTGCCCCGAAGGCGAGGCCCGGAGGCAGGCCGACGGCCGCCGCGATGCTCACAATCGCCGCCAACCCGGCGCGGTCCGGCAGCAGCGCGAGACACGCCACGATGGCGGCGGCAGTCGCGAGGAGCACAAGACCGGCCACCAGCCCGAGCGCCGTACCGATCGCGATCGATGCAAGCGCGAAGCCGCCGAAGAACGGGATCACCTCGCCGAGGAACTCGCGGCGTGTTGCAGCCGCCTGAGCGCGCGCCGCGGCGGCAAAAGCGGCGGTCACTCCCAGGATCGCGAGCCCCGCATGGAACAACGGGTGCGGATACCGGCCGTCGCCGAGCTCATACGCTCGCACAAGCAGATAGAAGCCCAACGGGAACAGGATGGCGACCGTGACCCCGGCGGCCCGCAGGGAGGGTCGCGACCACAGGTCCGCCGGCCAGGTCCGCCACGGAAAGAGATTCGAGACAAGCAGCGCGGCGACCGCAAGGACAGCAAAAAGTGGCGCCGTCACCGTGGCAACCGGGACCGCGGAGTACACGGCGGTGCCGCCTCCGACCTGGAGCATTACGCCGACCCAGCTCAGCGCAAGCCAGCCCGCGAGCAACGTCGCCCAGCTGGGCCGGGGCGCGCGCGGATCCTCGGTTTCGAGCAAGACGATCGCGACCGTCGCGGCGGTGCCGCCGGCAATCGCCGTGAGCACGACGCTGCCACCTTCGA
>WNFW01002140.1_pt1 | contig 13471 bp, 9 predicted proteins | sample 5400131 | NCBI WGS metagenome assembly WNFW01 (sample SAMN13153362, study PRJNA577476) | soil metagenome | isolation source: 20 cm soil or saprolite under grassland replicate 1 | place: USA:California | collected 2016-06-15 | reverse complement strand
GCCGAGCTCGAGGCCCAGGACCGCATCTCGCCTGCCCGCAAGCTGGTGGACGACCTGCCGCTGTTCGCCTCGGTGCGGCGCGCCGGCGCCGCGCCGCCTTCGGTGCGCGCGAGCGCCGCCGAAGCGCTGCTGGCCGAGATCGCCGCCCTCGATCCCGACGAGCTTTCCCCGCGCGCGGCGCTCGAAGCGCTCTATGAGCTCAAGCGCACGGCGGCGAAGCGCGAATGATCGCGATTACCAGCCGCGGTGGCGGTTGGCCCACAGCGTCAGAGTCCAGCCGATCGAGACCGCGAGCGCCAGCATGAGCGCCGCCGCATTGCCCAACGGCACCGCGGCGACATGCAGCGCCAGCACCGCGACCGCAAAGCCGACGAGGCCCGGCAGCGTGTTGGCGAGGATCGCCGCGGTCGCCGGTCCGCCGATGCGCGGATGAAAGATCAGGATCAGGCTGGTCAGCACCACGGGAAACACCGCGAGCATTCCGGTCAGCGTCGGCCCCACCCGGGCGCTCAGGCCCACCACGGTCGCGACGAGCACCGCCACCAGCCCGGCGCGCAGCGGCACGTCGTACCAGCGCCGCCGCGGCGGTCGAAATTTTGCGCTGCGGAACCGGCGCGCCACCGGCACCGCCACGAGATAGCTCGCCGCATTGATCGCCAGCGCGCCGGGGAGCGTCCATTGGAAGCTGCGCACCGTGAAGATCGCCGCGAGCCAGAACCCGAGCGCGACCGCAAGGCTCGCGAGCGGTCCGCGGACCTGCGCGACCAGGATATAGATGAGCGCGAAGAGCCCGGTGACCGCATTGGCGGCAAGGCTCGCCATCGCGCTCGCGGCGATGAAGCGCGAGTCATGATCGAGCGCCAGGAACAGGTAGACGGGTCCCGCGGAAATCGGCAGCGTCGCCACCAGCCCGCCGACCAGCGGCCCGGCGCGTTCGGCAATCGCGGTCGCGGCGACCAGGAACGCCGCCGTCACCGCCATCTTGGTCGCAAGCTCGAGCCAGAACATCGCGTCGGGGGACATGGCCGGCACTGAGGGTGGCGTGGGCCGCAAAGGTCAAGCCCGCGGCGCGGCGCGGACCGTATGCGAGCTGCCCCGTAGGCGCAGGGCGATCTCACTTCGCTCCGAGCGAGCCGCAATCTCCTCCCTCCCCTTGAAAAGGGGAGGGGTGGGGTGGGGATCGCGACCCCCTCCCGACCGCTGCGCGGGCGACCTCCCCCTTTCAGGGGGAGGTGTTCGGAGCCAGCCGCGAGGCATATGCGACGGCCGCAGCGCTTTCGTCGGAGCTGTCGGCTGTTCGCTGAAAAGCATTACCAAACATGGCGCCAACTCCCGCCGTGACATGCCGGCTCGGCTCGGATATCCGGATGCGGCGATGTCCGTCCCTGCCGACCATGCCGATGCTGCGGTTCATCCCCCGCGCGGGGCCGCGGCCATTTTCGACGCGCCTGCGGTCGCCGCGGAGCTCAAGCGCCTCGGCGGCCTTCACGCCGGCCGCGAGCGCGAGCTGCGCTCCGCGGTGGCGCAATATCTCAAGGGCGTGCAGGAGGAGGGCCGGGCGGCGACGGAACGCATGCTGCGCGAGGATCGCCACGGCCGGCTGTGCGCGGAGCGCCTGTGCTTCATGCAGGACGAGCTGATCCGGCTGCTGTTCGAGTTCGCCGGGCAGCAGCTGTATCGTTCCGACAATCCCTCCGAGGCCGAGCGCATGGCGGTGATCGCCACCGGCGGCTACGGCCGCGGGCTATTGGCGCCGGGCTCCGACATCGATCTCTTGTTCCTGCTGCCGTACAAGCAGACCGCCTGGGGCGAATCGGTCGCCGAGGCGATTCTCTATTGCCTGTGGGACATGGGCCTGAAGGTCGGCCACGCCACCCGCTCGGTCGACGAATGCATCCGCCAGGCCAAGGCCGACATGACGATCCGCACCGCGGTGCTGGAGGCCCGTTATCTGGTCGGCGATCGCAGGCTCTACGACGAGCTCGTCGCGCGCTTCGATCGTGACATCGTGCAGCACAGCGCCGCGGAGTTCGTCGCCGCCAAGCTCGCCGAACGCGAGGAGCGCCACCGCCGCGCCGGGCAGTCGCGCTACCTCGTCGAGCCCAACGTCAAGGACGGCAAGGGCGGCTTGCGCGATCTGCACACGCTGTTCTGGATCGCCAAATACGTCTATCGCGTGCGCGAACCCCAGGAGCTGCTTCAGCACGGCGTGTTCGACGAGCAGGAATACCGAATTTTCCGCCGCTGCGGGGATTTCCTGTGGTCGGTGCGCTGCCACATGCATTTCCTCACCGGCCGCGCCGAGGAGCGGCTGTCGTTCGACATCCAGCGCGAGATCGCGGTGCGGCTGGGCTACACCGAGCATCCGGGCCTGAAAGACGTCGAGCGGTTCATGAAGCATTATTTTCTGGTCGCCAAGGACGTCGGCGATCTCACCGCGATCCTGTGCGCGGGCCTGGAGGCGCGCCAGGCCAAGCCCGCGCCGGTGCTCAGCCGGGTGATGGCGCGGCTGCGGCCGCGCGGCCGGCGCAGCTTGAGCGAGAGCGCGGACTTCATCGTCGACAACAACCGCATCAACATCAGCGACCCCGACGTTTTTCGCCGCGATCCGGTCAACCTGATCCGCATCTTCCATCTCGCCGATCGCCACGCGCTCGCGTTCCATCCCGACGCGCTGCACGCCGCCTCGCGCTCGCTCAGGCTGATCGACGCGGAGCTGCGCAAGAATCCCGAGGCCAACCGGCTGTTCTTTGAGATTCTCACCTCCCGCAGCCATGCCGAGACCGTGCTCCGCCGCATGAACGAAACCGGCGTGCTCGGGCATTTCGTTCCCGACTTCGGCCGCATCGTGGCGATGATGCAGTTCAACATGTACCACCATTACACCGTGGACGAGCACCTGCTGCGCTGCATCGGGGTGCTGGCCGAGATCGAGCGCGGCGGCAACGAGGAATTCGCGCTCGCCGGCGAACTGATGCGCACCATCCAGCCGGCGCATCGCGCCGTGCTCTACGTCGCCTTGTTCCTGCACGACATCGCCAAGGGCAGGGTCGAGGATCATTCGATTGCCGGCGCGCGGATCGCGCGGCGCTTCGGCCTGCGGCTCGGGCTCTCGCCGGCCGAGACCGAGACCGTCGCCTGGCTGGTCGAGCAGCATCTGGTGATGTCGATCACCGCCCAGTCGCGGGATCTCTCCGATCGCAGGACCATCGAGAATTTCGCCGCCGTGGTCCAATCGCTCGAACGGCTGAAGCTGTTGATGGTGCTGACCACCGCCGACATCCGCGCCGTCGGGCCCGGGGTGTGGAACGGCTGGAAGGCGCAATTGCTGCGCACGCTCTACTACGAGACCGAGCCGGTGCTCACCGGCGGCTTCTCGGAGGTCAACCGCGCGCAGCGCGTCGCCGCCGCCCAGGCGGAGTTCAAGGCGCAGCTCGCGGACTGGCCGCCGGCGCGGATCGATGCCTATGTGGCGCGGCACTATCCGGCCTATTGGCTCAAAGTCGATCTTAAGCACAAGCTCGCGCACGCGCGCTTCGTCGAGGCCGCCGAGCGCGCGGAAAAAACGCTCGCGACCGAAGTGCATTTCGACGCGGGCCGCGGCGTGACCGAGCTCACCGTGCTCGCGCCCGATCATCCGCGGCTGCTCTCGATCATTGCCGGCGCCTGCGCCAATGCCGGCGCCAACATCGTCGACGCGCAGATCTACACCACCACCGACGGGCTGGCGCTCGACACCATCTCGCTCTCGCGCGAGTTCGATCGCGACGAGGACGAGATGCGCCGCGCCGCGCGCGTCGCCCAGGGCATCGAGCAGGCGCTGCACGGCGAGGTGAGGCTGCCGGACGTGATCAAACGCGCGCCGCCGAAGGGCCGCATCAAGGCGTTCGCGATCGAGCCGGAAGTCCAGCTCAACAATCAATGGTCGAACCGCTACACCGTGATCGAGGTGATCGGGCTCGACCGCCCGGGTCTGCTCTACGAGCTCACGTCGACCATCTCCAGGCTCGGGCTCAACATCGCCTCGGCCCATGTGGCGACCTTCGGGGAGCGCGTGGTCGACGTGTTCTACGTTACCGATCTGATCGGCGCGAAGATCGACCAGCCGTCCCGCCAGGCGGCGATCAAGCGCGCGCTGATCCAGCTGTTGGGGCCCGCGCCGGAGCTCCCGCGCGCGGTGCGGGCGGCGGGGTGACGGAGGAGCGAGAGAGCAGAGAATTCCTGAGAGGCTGGCAAACCCATTGCGCGGTAGGCCGCAACTATTTTGAGGAAGCCGCCGGAACAGAAACGGCCAGCGGGGGATTGGGCGACAAAGCCCTGGAGCGGGAGGTCCTCATGAGCCCATCATCTTGGTCCCGAGAGAAAAGTAAATCTTCGGGAGCGACCATCAGCGCCGCTATCCTGATTGCCTTCGGACTTGTTCTGTCGCTGCCGAATTCCTCCTACGCTCGCTCCTCCTACTGCGCGCAAGTACGGCAGGCGGTCGCGACCTACGGATACGCCGCCGCTAGGCGGCACGCCATGGCTCACTACGGAAGAAAGGCAGTCAGAGCCGGTGATCGGTGTCTCGCGGGAGGGCACCACCGCAGAGCATGAAGGTTGTCGCGCGCGGGCCGGCAATCCGCGCATTGCTCCTAGTGTCTGATCGCACAGCGCGGCGCGCGCAAGGTTCAAGGCTCGCATCGGTGCGTTCTTGGTGTTTCGTGGGCTGCCCGCGATCCTCTCTCGTCCTTGGTCCATTCCCCGGCGTCCATCCTCCGATGGTTAACCCCGCTTTAAACCGCGCGCCTTAGCGTTCGCGCGAGGTCCCGCGCTGCGGGGCAAGACGCGGCAGGGGACATGGCGCCGGGACGAGAACATCGAGCGCGCCGCAAACCCGATTCCTCGCGCATCGCCGCGGAGGCGGGCGAGACCGGCGAGCCGACCCGTGCCCCCCGCGCCCCGCGCGTGCGCGGGGAGCGCCGCCCGGGCAGCAAGAGCGAGAAAAAACGCGCGCGCGGACGCGGCGAGGACAGCATCCGCGAGGCGGCGCCATGGCGCCGCGCGGGCGGCGGCAGCTCCGGCCGCGGCCGCGGCCGGCGCGGTCTCGCGCGCCTCTTCTATTGGGCGGTCGTGCTCACGCTGTGGGCCTTCATCGCCGCGATCGCGGCGATTGCCTGGGTTGGGGCGCATCTGCCTCCGATCCAATCGCTCGAAGTGCCGAAGCTGCCGCCCGCGATCGAGATCGTCGACCTTTCCGGCCGCGTGGTGGCGGCCCGCGGCGATACCAGCGGCCCGCCGCTCTCGCTCAAGGAATTGCCGCCGTACCTGCCGCAAGCCTTCATCGCCATCGAGGATCGCCGGTTCTATTCCCATTACGGGGTCGATCCGTTGGGCATCGCTCGCGCGCTGGCGATGAATCTCGTGCACCGGGGGGTCTCGCAGGGCGGCTCGACGCTGACCCAGCAGCTCGCCAAGAACCTGTTCCTGACGCAGGAGCGCACCATCACCCGCAAGCTCCAGGAATTCGTGCTGGCGTTCTGGCTCGAGCGCAAGTTCTCCAAACAGCAGATCCTCGAGCTCTACCTCAACCGGGTGTATTTCGGCGCCGGCGCCTATGGCATCGAAGCCGCGGCGCAGCGTTATTTCGGCAAATCGGCCCGGCAGGTGACGGTCGCGGAAGCGGCGCTGCTCGCCGGCCTCGTCAAATCCCCGTCGCGTCTGGCGCCGACTCGCAATCCGGACGGCGCCGAGCGCCGCGCCCAGATCGTGCTGGTGGCGATGGCCGAGACCGGCTTCATCACCGAGCGCACGGCGCAGCTGGCGATCACCAATTCGCCGCGCATTCTCAAGCAGACGCCCGGCGGATCCGGCAACTACGTCGCCGATTGGATCATGGACGTGCTCAACGACCTCGTCGGCCGGGTCGACGAGGACATCGTCGTCGAGACCAGTATCGATTCCCGGCTGCAGACCGCGGCCGAGAAGGCGCTGGTCGACGAGCTCGCGCAGAAGGGCGAGAAATTCGCCGTCGGCCAGGGCGCGATCCTGGCGATGACGCCCGAAGGCGCGGTGCGCGCGCTGGTCGGCGGCCGCAATTACACCGAGAGCCAGTTCAACCGAGCGGTCGCGGCCAAGCGCCAGCCGGGTTCGGCCTTCAAGCCGTTCGTGTATCTGACCGCGCTCGAGCGCGGGCTGACCCCCGACACATTGCGTGAGGACCGGCCGCTCGACGTGAAAGGCTGGCGGCCGGAGAACTACAATCGCGAATATTTCGGGCCGGTGACGCTGACGCGCGCGCTGGCGCAGTCGCTCAATACGGTCGCGGTCCGCCTGACCCTCGAGCTCGGCCCGCAATCCGTGGTGCGCACCGCGCATCGCCTCGGCATCGCCTCGAAGCTCGATGCCAATCCGTCGATCGCGCTCGGCACCTCCGAAGTGTCGCTCATCGAGATGATCGCCGCGTTCGCGCCGTTCGCGAACGGCGGCATCGCCGTCGTGCCGCACGTGGTCGAGCGCGTGCGCACGCGGGAGGGCAGGCCGCTCTACGAGAGCGCCGAGTCAAGCCTCGGGCGCGTGGTCGAGGAGCGCTACGTCGGCATGATGAACGCCATGATGGCGGAGACGCTCGTCAGCGGCACGGCGCGCCGCGGCCAGCTCCCGGGATGGCCGGCGGCGGGCAAGACCGGCACCAGCCAGGATTTTCGCGACGCCTGGTTCATCGGCTACACCGGGCACCTCGTCACCGGGGTGTGGCTGGGCAACGACGACAATTCGCCCACGCATCACACGACCGGCGGCAGCCTGCCGGTGGAAATCTGGAGCCGGTTCATGAAAATCGCGCACCAGGGGGTGGCGGTCGTCGAGCTGCCGGGCGTATCCGGATCGGGGCTCGAGCCGGCGCCGGTGCCGCCCGGAGCGCTGCCGTGGGGTTCGCAGGCCGTCGCCCGCCAGCAGGGCCGTCCGCCTCCCTCGAGCATGGACGGCTGGCTGCTCGATCGCCTGTTCGGGCGCTGACGGCGACAGAGCGCAGACGGCACAGGGCAGACGACGGAGCACAGAACGAGGAAGCCGGCTAGACACCCGGGCCGATCGTGACCGGGCTGCTTGCTGTCTGTCGTCCGTCGCCTGTCCTGTGGCGTCTCGCCTTCAGAAATCGCGATTGTTGAACTTGCGGCCCCGCAGGCTGCGCGGCAGATGCGCGCCGTCTTCGGTCTCGCCATAGCGATGCAGGTCGGTGCCGTGCACGTCGAGCCAGATTTTTGCGCGCTGCATGTCGGGGCACAGCCGTTTCAGGAGCCGCCAGAAGCGGCGGGAGTGGTTCATCTCGATGAGGTGCGCAACCTCGTGGGCGGCGAGATATTGCAGCACGAACGGCGGCGCCAGGATCAGCCGCCAGGAGAACGACAGCACGCCGGTGGTCGAGCAGGAGCCCCATCGGCTGTTCTGGTCCCGCACCGAAATGCGCTTGATCGCCGCGCCGATTTGTCCGGCATGATCCCGGCTCGCGGCCTCGAGATCGCGCTTGGCCTCGCGCTTGAGGAAATCGCCGACGCGCCGGGCCAGGTGCGGCCCGTCGCCGGCCACGCACAGCAGGCGGGCGCCGTTGCCGTCGCGCTCCGTCCACACCGTGCCGCGGCTGTTGGGGCGATGCACGATGCGATGGCCAAGGCCGCGCAGCGGCAGTTCGGAGCCGTGCGCGAACGGGGCCGCTTCCGGCAGCCGTTTGAGCCGCGCCGCGATCCAGCCGCCGTGCTTGTCGGCGAAGCCGCGCGCCTCCTTGAGGCTGCCGCGCGGCGGCATGGTGAGGATGACTTCGCGCGTCGCCGCCTGGATGCGCAGCGTATAGCGGCGCGCCTGCCGATGCCGCCGCAGCCGAATGAGATAAACCGCTCGATCGAAGTAAACTTCGATCGCCTGCGGTTCGGTCGGCCGACGATAAAGCAGGGCACGCAGCGGCATTGCAGTCGGGGTCCAGCGGAAGGGACGCGCCATAGTGCCACATCCGCGCCGCCGTACAGCCCCTTTGTAGTCAAATCGTTAGAACCGCAAAGGCATGGGGCGACGGCCAGCCGCAGCCACAAATCCTTGTGGCTTCAAAAATGGAATAGAGATTCACTTTTTGCACGGCCGCGCCGCGAAGGCGGTCGAACGCCTCGAATCAGCGGCAGGGTGCGATCCAAGGGGCGGACCCGGCGGGGGCCCTGCGGTTAGGCGCGGGCGGCGACCTTGCGCCACGTCCGGCGCGCGACAGCGCCGTCGTTCGAAAGAATGAAATCGGCGATCCGCGGCGCGATCTCGGAGCGGAATCGCGATCCGTTGAACACGCCGTAATGGCCGACGGCGGGCTGGAGATAATGCGCCTTGCGATCGGCCGGGAGATTGACGCACAGGCGTTGCGCCGCCTCGGTCTGGCCCACTCCGGAGATGTCGTCGTTCTCGCCTTCGACCGTCATCAGCGCGACGCGCCGGATCTGCGCCGGATCCACGCGCACGCCGCGGTGGGTGAACTCGCCCTTCGGCAGCGCGTGGCGCACGAACACGGAATCCACCGTCTGCAGATAGAACTCGGCGGCGAGATCCATCACGGCCAGATATTCGTCGTAGAACTCTCGGTGCTTCTGCGCGGAATCGCCGTCGGCGCGCACCAGATGCATGAACAGGTCCTTGTGCGCCTCGATGTGCCGGTCGAGGTTCATGGTCATGAAGCCGTTGAGCTGCAGGAATCCCGGATAGACGTCGCGCATGAAGCCCGGATGCGGAAACGGCACCTTGGTGATGACGTTGCGCCGGAACCAATCGATTCCGCGCTGCTCGGCGAGGCGGTTGACCACGGTCGGATTGGCGCGGGTATCGATCGGGCCGCCCATCAGCACCATAGATTGCGGCACATAGGGGTCCGCGTCGGCTTCCATGCGCGCTACCGCGGCGAGCACCGGCACCGAGGGCTGACACACGCCGATGACGTGGACCTCGCCGCGCAGCACATGCAGGATGGAGATGATGTAGTCGATGTAATCATCGAGGTCGAAGCGGCCCTCGGCGAGCGGCACCATGCGCGCGTCGACCCATTCGGTGATGTAGACGTCGTGGTTGGGCAGGAAGGCCTCGACCGTGCCGCGCAAGAGCGTGGGATAATGGCCCGACATCGGCGCGACCAGCAGCACCCGCGGCTGCGGCCGCCGCGGCGGGCGCTCGAAGATCCGCTCGAAATGCAACAGGCGGCAGAACGGGCGTTGCCAGACCGCATTGACGTGGACCGGAACCCGCTCGCCGCCGACTACCGTGGCGTCGATTGCCCATTCCGGCTGGCCGTAGCGGCGCGTCGAGCGCTCGAACAATTCGCACGCTGCGGCCACCGATTTGCCGAACGTGGTGTAGGACAGCGGATTGATCGGACTCTTGAAATAGATCTTTGCCGCATCCGCGAACGCGCGGGACGGATTGAGCGCCGCGTGGCTCATTTCATAGAACCAATACATCGGCGCGGCCAAAATCGGCCCGGCCTGGCCCGGCGGCGCCGGCGCGCCGCCGAATTCCCCGATCGGCATGTGCTGAGGCCCCCGCCCCTCTTGCTGCAGTGCAGCACCCTGGTCTTTTTTCTTCATTCGGTCAACCGAGGAAAGACCATTCTCCGCAGTTACTTCGATGCGGCGAATCTCGTCTCCGAGCGTACATCTATGAACTCATTTCGCATATGCGAGGATCACCGGTCCCTCGCGCGTTCACGAACGCGCGCCCGGTTCGGTCCCGATCATTCTCCGGTCTGCAGCAGCGAGCCCTGCCGGCGCGCGCTGTCGAGCAGCGCGATGAAACCGGCGATGGCGACGGCGAAGAACACGGCATTGAGCGCCAGGGCGCGCACCATCAGATCGGCGCGGAACACATGGTTGATCAGCAGCTCGCGCATGCCTTCGAACACATAGGTCGGCGGCAGCGTCCAGGCCACGGCTTGCAGCCAATGCGGCAGGATCGTCACCGGGTAATACACGCAGGTCAGCGGCAGCAGCAGGAACATGATGGTCCAGGCGAGGCTTTCGGCGCCCAGCCCGTTTCGCAGCACCAGCCCCGACACCAGGATGCCGATCGCCCAGCTGGTCAGGATCAAATTGACGAAGAAGGCGGCGAGCGCCAGGCCGAGCCCATAGAGATTGAAGCCGAAGAACGCGATCGCCAACAGCGACACCGGCCCCATTCCGATCGCCAGCCGGATCAGGCTCATGATCATCAGCGCGCCGACGAACTCCAGCGGGCGCAGCGGGCTGATCATCAGGTTGGCGAGATTGCGCGCCCACATTTCCTCGAGGAACGAGATCGAGAAGCCGAGCTGGCCCCGGAACAGGATGTCCCACAGCAGCACCGCGCCGATGAAGGTGCCGCCGGCGCGCGCGAAGAAGCCGGCGTTGCCGGCGATATACAGCTGCAGGAAGCCCCACATCAGCATCTGGACCGCGGGCCAATAGATCAGCTCGAGCAGCCGCGGCCACGACGAGCGCAGCAGGTACCAATAGCGCAGCACCATCGCGGCGATGCGGCGCGGGGAGAAGCCGAGCGGTTCGGCATGCGCGCTCATTGCGCGGCCTGCCTTGCTTCGACCCGGCCACGGGCGACGTCGAGGAACACTTCCTCAAGCGTGCGGCGCCCGTAGCGCGCGAGCAGCGCTTGCGGCGAGTCGTCGTCCTCGATGCGGCCCTTCTTCATGATGATGACCCGCTCGCACAGCCGCTCGACCTCGGCCATGTTGTGGGAGGCGAGCAGGATGGTGGCGCCGCGCTCGCGCCGGTAGCGCTCGATCCGCGCGCGCACCCAGTCCGCGGTGTCGGGGTCGAGCGAGGCGGTCGGCTCGTCGAGCAGCAGGATCTCCGGGCGGTTGACCAGCGCCTTGGCCAGCGAGACCCGCGTCTTCTGGCCGGCGGAAAGCTTTCCGGTCGGCCGATCGAGCAGCTCGACGAGATCGAGCTCCTCGGCGAGCGCCGCGATCCGCGCGGCTGTGTCCTCCACCCCGTACAGCATGGCGAACACGGTCAGATTCTGGCGCGTGGTGAGCCGCGCCGGCATGTCGACATAGGGGCTCTCGAAATTCATGCGGTGGAGCACGCGATAGCGCTGGCGCGGCATCTCGGCGCCGAGCACGCGCGCGGTTCCCGCGGTCGGGATGATCAGCCCCAGGATCATGGCGATCGTGGTGGTCTTGCCGGCGCCGTTGCCGCCGAGCAGGCCGGTGATCGAGCCCTGCGCGAGCGCAAACGAGATGCCGTCGACCGCGACCCCGCTCTTGTAGGTCTTGGCGAGGCGCTCGACGGCGATGGCGGGTTCCGCGGCCTTGAACGATGGGCTTGGCACGATTCCGCACAATTGGCCTTTGCGCGCGCATGGCGCAAGCCCATCGATCCGCGTGCGCGCGTGCGCGCCCCGAGCATTGAGCGCGGCGGGAGAGCCGATAGAGTGCGGCGATGGAAGCCCAGCATCCGCTGCATCCGCGCCGCAACGTGCGCCTCGACACGCTGGTGCGTCTGCGCTGGCTCGCCGTCGGCGGCCAGACCGCGGCGGTGCTGGTCGTCCATTACGTCTTCGATTTCACGCTGCCGCTCACCGCCTGCCTGCTGGTGATCGGTTGCAGCGCGGCCCTCAACCTCGCCTTGCGGCTGCGCTTCCGGCCGATCGAGCGGCTGGAGCCCGACCGCGCGGCTTGGCTGTTGGCCTTCGACATCGTCCAGCTGGCGTCGCTGCTGTACCTGACCGGCGGCGTCGAGAACCCGTTCGTGTTCCTGTTTCTGGGCCCGGTGCTCATCGCGGCCACCGCGCTGCCGCCGCGCATGACGCTGATGCTCGGCGCTCTGGCGGCGGCGTGCGCGACCGCGCTCGTGTTCTTCCACCTGCCGCTGCCGTGGGTCAGCGACGAGCCGCTCACGCTTCCCCCGATGTACCTGCTCGGGGTGTGGTTCTCGCTCCTCGTGGCGCTCGGGGTGATCGGCGCCTATGCGTGGCAGATCGCCGAGGAGGCGCGGCTCCTGACCGATGCGCTCGCCGCGACCGAGCTGGTGCTCGCGCACGAGCAGCATCTCTCGCAGCTCGATGGGCTGGCGGCGGCGGCCGCGCACGAGCTCGGCACCCCGCTCTCCACCATCGCGGTCGTGGTGCGCGAGCTCGAGCGCGCGATCGAACCGACCTCGCCCCATGCCGAGGACATCAAGCTGCTGCGCGAGCAGGCCCAGCGCTGCCGCGAGATTCTCGCCAAGCTGACCCAGCTCTCCGCCTCCAGCGAGCCGTTCGACCGCTCCAAGCTTTCGACGCTGATCGAGGAAGTGGTCGCCCCACACCGCAATTTCGGCGTCGCTATCGACGTGGTGCTGCCCGCCGCCCGCGCCGCCGAGCCGGTCGGGGAGCACAACCCGGCGATCATCTACGGGTTGGGCAATCTCGTGGAGAACGCCGTCGATTTCGCGCGCGAGCGGGTCGAAATCGAGGCGCGCTGGAGCGACAGCGAGGTGACGATCTCGATCGCCGACGACGGGCCGGGCTTCGCCCCGGAGATTCTCGACCGCATCGGCGAGCCCTATCTGACCAGTCGCAGCCGCCCGGCGGGCGGCGAGGGCGAGGTTGCGGGCCTGGGGCTCGGCGTGTTCATCGCCAAGACCCTGCTCGAGCGCAGCGGAGCGGCGCTCGGCTTTGCCAATCGCGCCGCGCCGGGCCACGGGGCGACCGTCCGGGTGCACTGGCGCCGCGAGGATTACGAGCGGGCCGGCCCGGGAATTGCCGCCGCCGCCCCTTGAGGCGGCAGCCCGACTGACTACCTAGATACTGGGGCGTCATTCCGGCCGGCCAACAGCCGCCGCCGGGGCACGCGTTGAGGGAGAACGACCCATGGCCGACATTGCGACCGCGGAACCCCCGGGTGACCGCTCGCTGCTGATCGTGGAGGACGACAAATCGTTCCTGCAGCGGCTGGCCCGCGCCATGGAGCAGCGGGGATTCACCGTCACCACCGCCGATACGGTGGCGGACGGGCTCGTGCAGGTGGAAAGGACGGCGCCGGCGTTCGCGGTGGTCGACATGCGGCTCGCCGACGGCAACGGGCTCGAGGTCATCTCGGCGCTGAAACAGCGCCGGCCCGAGGCGCGCGGCATCGTGCTCACCGGCTACGGCAACATCGCGACCGCGGTCAATGCGGTAAAGCTCGGGGCGGTCGACTATCTCTCGAAACCCGCCGACGCCGACGACGTCGCCGCGGTGCTGTTGGCGCGCGACGGCGGGAAGGTCGAGCCGCCGGAGAACCCGATGTCGGCCGACCGCGTGCGCTGGGAGCACATCCAGCGCATCTACGAGCTGTGCGGCCGCAACGTGTCGGAGACCGCACGCCGCCTCAACATGCACCGCCGCACGCTGCAGCGCATCCTGGCCAAGCGCGCGCCGCGGTAGAAACAAACAAACCCTTTCGAACGGTTCACTCCGCGACGTACCCCGCGCCCGGATCCGCAAGCGCCTGGAGGCG
>WNFW01002139.1_pt1 | contig 13472 bp, 10 predicted proteins | sample 5400131 | NCBI WGS metagenome assembly WNFW01 (sample SAMN13153362, study PRJNA577476) | soil metagenome | isolation source: 20 cm soil or saprolite under grassland replicate 1 | place: USA:California | collected 2016-06-15 | reverse complement strand
GAACCCCGAAAAGGTGGAGAAGCGTCGGCGCGATATCGATGATTTGGACCTTTTCCAGTTCCGCACCGGCGCGAAGATTCGGGCCGCGCGCAACCAGGATCCCATCTCGCCGATGCGTGCCACCCCATTCAGATTTCTTATTAGAAGCGGACCGGTGACGGACCACGAGTGGCGGTTTATCGGTGTCCTCCGGAAAGCTCGGTTTTTGGTGAAAAAGGCTGTCTTCACTCCACCAGTCCAGCGTGAGATCAGGAGCTTTGTGAGCGTAAGGACCTTGGAAAATCTCGTCGCGCCGATATACATGCGCGATCACGGCCTTACCCGTGCGCGGGTCCTTCAGTTCCCGTAATTTTTCGATAATGAAGTCGCATAGCGGTTCGTACTCGGCAGGGTCAACAATTCCGTAGCGCTTTACTCCTTTGAGGTTAATGCGAATGTTCGGCGAAGCGAAGCCAACGCCTTCTGTGCAATATGCTTTCGTTCGATTCCAATCGATTGTATTGAAGGAGGTGTAGGACAGCTCCGCTTTCTTCCGTAGCTTAGGCAAGATTCGGGCAAGGAATGCTTTCTGGCGCGATGTCAGCGAATTGTGCAGAATTGAGAAGCCCAACCGAATGGCTTTGCTAGCTGCTCGGTGTCGCGCAGAGTCTGATTTCGGTGAATAATTCAGTAGACCGAGTTGGGCGAGATACCGGTTTAGGTAGATCACTCGATCCGCTACCGGCCCGCCGCCGTGATCAGAGACGACGAACACAGTCGTCTCGGCTGGCAAGCTTTGTATGATATGTCCGGTCGCCGCGTCGAGGCGCTGGTAAACATCGCGCACAGCATTGCGAAGACGTGGCTCGGCATTGTCATCATACAGGAAATGGTTCGGGTCCATGTATTGCCAGAAGTAATGCTGGACAATGTCAATGGACATGAACACAAACATCATCAGGTCCTGCGGGTGGTTTTCGAGAAGGTAGAGAGCAGCATTTGTCCACTGAACATCGAGTTTCTCGAGCTCGGCTAGAACGCGCGCCCGCCGCTCGTTTGTCGACATGTAGCCAAGCCAACGAGCATCGTGCTGGAGGGCGCCGAGCTGATTGCGGAGTTCGTGGTGTAACGCGGGAGGATGTACGAAGGGACTATTGTCTGATGGAGTATCAAAGCCGGATATCTGAAAGCCGTTGAGCGGTTCGGGCGGATAGGTAAATGGAATGTTCATCGTACCAGCGCTGAAGCCCGCTTCATTCAGCAACTGGAACACCGTGGCGGCGCGCCGGTGCCCACCATTAATGTAATGCATGGAATATGAGCTGGTGTCTTTGCTTTGCATGAAATTGAAAACCCCGTGCTTTGCCGGGTTTTTGCCTGTCATGAACGAAGTCCATGCCGGCGGAGTGATTGGCGGCCGGACCGATTCTAGCGTGGCGGAGGCCCCTTCCTTCACGAGTCTGGCAAATGTCGGCATTCTACCCTCGGCCATCCAAGGTCGGATGAGCGTCCAGGTAGCGGCGTCTAGTCCAATGATGACAGCTTTGGGCTGTTTTCGCGAAAGATGGCAGTGGTTTGAGCTCAACGGATATGTAGTGCTGCTGGTGGAACAGCACGCCGATCTAGTATCTATCAAAATCCCAAATCATCAGCAAGTGTTTTTTTCCTCTTGTCAACTCAAAGCGCCAGCCACTTCGACAACCCTTCGGACATCGACAGACGCGCCATCGGGAATCCAGCCGCAGAGACATGCCGAGCGCATCGGTCGGAAGAGCGACACAATTTAGGTTCGCTCAGCCATCTTCCGGGCTACGCAGCATGGGAAATTCACCCGGTGATGAAACTGGAAGTCCAGTGATTCGCGTTCATGATGAAGCTGGAAACGTGATCGAAACGCATAAGCACGCGGGCGAGTTCAAAGAGTGGTGAGCGTTTACGCGCGTGAAACAAAAAGCTGCCATGCGGTGAGGCGCGGCGGCTAATTGCGAATTGCGGCGTGACATGGAAGGCGGGGTCGAGATCGCGTACTTCGGGTTGTTACCCGAATTTATCGGCCACGGTTTGGGCGGCGCGTTGCTAACGAGCGCAATCGAAGAAGCGTGGTCCCGCCGTGGTGGGATCGCACCCGCGCGCGTGTGGGTGCACGCGTGCAATCGCGACCATCCGCAGGCGCTCGCGAACTATCAGGCGCGCGGGATGGTCGTTTACAAGGTCGAACAAACTGAACCTTGAGGACAGAGCGCCGTGATCTGATTTCAAGACGACGCGGCTAACCTCATTTGCACACCGGCAACTGCCATACCTCCTTCGCAACTGCGGGCCGCGCACCGCTTCACCGAGCCGGAACGCACGTCGCCCGCTGCAAAAATTCCCGGCAAGCTCGTCTCGAGCGGACCAGGCTGATGTTTGCTGGCGCGCCAGGCTGGCGCGTCCACAACGGTCGAGCCGGTTTTGATGAATCCTTTGTCGTCGCTCTCGATTTCCGGCGGTAACCACTCTGTGCACGGTCGAGCACCGATCATCGAAAAGACAGCCGGGGTTTGAACCAGCCGGCGTTCGCCGGTTTCCGTATTTTCCAGCTCAATTTGTTCGAGCTTTTTCCCGCCAGACATTTTGCGGATCTCCGAGTTTTTGGCGCCGGATCAGGAGGCGTTGGGCAGGCTGATTCGCGGCCCGATGGCGCGGTGGCTCGAGGATGCCGGCGCCACATTCGATGCGACGGTGTTCGCTGCGGCGCGCGCCGATGCCTAAGGGACAGCCTTCTGCATCGCAACCGACGCGACGGATGTGTTGGTGCAACCTGAAGGGCGCGCGGACAAGAAGCGTCAGCCGTGCCGGCGCGGATATTTCTTCGTCCTCATCGCCGATCGCGACCACACATCCTGTTCATAGCGCGTCGACTCGTCAGGCGCAGCCACAGGCGGGCGGCGAGTGATGGCCTGTCCGTATACCAATGACTTACACCTGCCTGTTTAAGATCATCAAAATATCCATTGTACTGGCACATAAAAATCGTCCGAAATCCGTCCAGAACGCGCCGACCGGACAACCATGGAGTGGTGACCTTTCGCAAGATCCGAAACGAGAACCCGGCAATGTTGTGATTACCAACCCGAAATGTCGAAGAGACGTCGCGCCCTAGGGTTTTATTTACGGCTATTCCAAGCGCTCCCGCACCGACGATGAAGGTATGAGCGAAATCCCCCGTTTTGAAACGTTCCACTGCCGTATCGATTACATTTTTCAAGAACGGATGACGCGGAACGCTGCATATGAATGCGTTGAAGAGGAAACGAGGAATGGTTCCACGGGGAACTATGAAATCGTCATTTTCTCGAATCAGCTCGCGGAGAGGCCTAGTGCAGAGCGTATCGGCATCCGCGTAAACACCTCCATGTACATAGAGCGCACAATAGCGCCAGAAATCTGCTCGAAAGGTGCCTTTGCTTAGCGATTCATAACAAGCAAGCGTTTGTTCTCCAAAGTGCTCTTTTATTAGAGTCCTACGGTCGTCGTCATCATAAAATCTGTACTCGTACTCCGGATTCAGCTCGAACCAGGACCTGGTCGCTCCAAATAGACCGGCCGGTACTCTTCTGGTTTCAAACGTCTGAAATATAATCCGCGGAATCTTCTGGACCGCGCCCGAAGGCAAGCGAGGGACCACGTGTCGTTCTACCTCCTTAATTTCGCTCACCATGCGATATTCCATTTCGATAATTCTGGGCAGTGTAGCACGTAAAGTTGGATACCCGCCGAATTTCGTTTCACGGTTACTATCATCGATCCCAGATGTTCGCTGTGAGTCCGTAGGCTTTGGCGAAGGCATGAATTTTTTTCTCTCGCTCTCACCGCTTTTCCTTTTCACCGGGCCAAACCCTTTGCAGTTCGCTCTCAAAAATCATGCACGACTTTTTGTTATTGAGCACTTCGTGAATTTGTTCGGCAGGTGCCTCCACGGCCGGATCTTCAAAAATATTTCTAATAACGTCAAGCTTTTTATGTGTAAAGGCGTAAGCTATATAGGGAGTACGAACGTTTCCTGCGATCCATTTTGATGGCTTGTCCCGGCAACTAAACTTTGCTTTTCGCTCCAAACAGCCCGAAGCGCCGGTCGAATGCGCGCTCTTAGATCGGCCGAGCTTTGAAAGAGGACCCGGTGCCGAGTGTGCAAATGGGCGTGCACAGCGGCCGGTCAATGACGTAGTGGATGTGAACGGTCGGGCCAATGTCGCGGGCGCGCCGGGATCAACATGGCGCAACGCGTGATGCATTGCGACGATGCCGGTCAACATTCTTCTCTGGAACACGCCGGCTTCGGTCTTTCATTTCTCCTTCAGGGGAAGTTTGAAGAGGCCGCGGCGGAGGCGCAGCAAGGCTCTGGGCTACATTGAATGAAGCCCTGTAGCATCGCGGCGTGTACTGCTCCATCCACAGAAATCGGTTGAAGCGCTCAGCCGGGGTTCACCCGTCGGAAAATGGGACAGCGGGTCACTACCCGCGGACACCACCTGGACAGAGTTAGCCTGTTCCCGGATAGGCTAACATGAAAAACCGTGAACCTGATCCGAAGAAGACGGCAAAAGGTCGCATCGGCATTAACGCTTGCGACTCGCCTTTTCGATGATGTTGATTTATAGCTCGAGTGCTGCGACGCGGCAGTTCACATGAAGCGGCTTTGCGCGCGTGTGTTGACTCTTGCCTGAAAGAACGTGAGAAGCGTCAATCATGGGCGAATCGCCCAGTTCCGAAGAATCAACGCTATTTCACGGTACGACGTGAAGGTTTGTAGGTGCGTAAGGGGTTGGGATAGGAGTCGCGGTGGGGGTAGGTGTTGGCGTTGGCGACGATTGCGTCAGCAACCCGTGCGCGTAGTGAATAACGCTCGGCAATCCCACGATGTCAGCGTTGTAAATTTTCAGGTAATTCCAGCCATACTTTAAATTTCCCTACATCATGCGGATGTTTCTGAGACATTGATTTGCTGTACTGCGTTTTCCGATTGGGTTGGCCTGCCCTCGTGTGCTGCCCATAGGTCCGAATCCGAAGAGAGTCGCGAAAATCAGCAAAGGCGCAGCACTTTTTCATTATCCTTGCATCCGTGTGCCATGATGCTGCATTTCGCACGTGCACCGATTATTGTTTTGACTCTAGAGTTTAAAAAGTGTTTCATTAAATATCAGGAAAGTACCGTCCGCTTCATTGTGATGGCAGCCCAGGAGTCGGTCATCTTTATTCACGTACCAAAAGCTGCAGGCACAACACTTAATCCTTATCGAATGGGAATATCCACTCCTCGAGATCTACTCCGTTGATCCTTACTTCTTTGGATGGTCGAGCGCACATCTCTGGCGGCTACCCAAGAGGCGGCTAGAGCTGTTTAGTGTATTTAAGGGTCACATGCCGTTTGGACTGCACGAAATCCTTCCCCAGCCAGCCACTTATATCACCGTGCTGCGCCGAGCTGTGGAACGGGTTCTCTCCGCCTATTACTTCATGAATAACTATGTGTTGCATCCGGCTTATTGGAAATTCAGGCGAGAAGGCTGGACACTGGAGGATTTCGTGCGGCGTTCGCCAAGAGAAAACGTGCAAACGAAAATGATCGCGGGAGCCGACTACGATGCACCCTGTACAGAAAAGATCCTAGCGAAAGCGAAGGAAAATCTCCAATACTTCAGTGTGATAGGTCTTACGGAGCGGTTTGAGGAAAGCCTGGCACTAATGAAACTGCGTTTTGGCTGGAAGCTCGAGTCTTACTCCAGCTTTAATGTTACTCGGACGCGCCCCAAGAAGAGAGACCTGTCGCAATCTGCTCTCGACCTAATTGCCGAGCGAAATCGTTTCGACATTGAGCTTTATGATTGCGCCGCCAAACTTTTTCAGGACGCCGTCACCAAAAACGCCGGTGAAGTCAGTCGTATCGTTCGTGAGCTCCAAGCGGCGCGAACCCAGGACCGCTTCAGCTCGGCGCGTTTTTTAATCTGTTCGGCCGGCAGAAAAGCGATTAGCAGAGCCTATTCGGCGTTGTAGCCTGCTGGCAGGTTCACTGGCTGGCTCTCTCTGCCGATGAGCAGGACCTTGGTGCGGTAGGACTCAAAGACAACCTTGGCATGTTCATTCAAATATACATTCGCTTCTGGACTGAACGTCGCTCCATACGACCCAATTAGCCACGTGCGCCGGCCCCGGCTAGTTACTTCACGCAACTCCTTCAAACTACGAATTGCGGGTAAACCACGAAACTTGTCCATAAAACGGGGTTCGGCGAATTTCTCATTGTAGGTTATTTTCTTGGCTAAAACGGTATCGGTATAGTAATCACCGGACATGCCGGCGTAGTATTCAAAGACATGAGGGATAACCGGGATGATGATATCACCTGGCTGGAAGTGGCTTCTCACGTATTGCGCGGCGCCGCGGTAGTCATAACGATACGTGCCGAGGCGTGTCATGAGCCCGGGGGAGGCGTCGGGGCTGGAGAGTGAATAAACCCGCATCAGCCACTCGTTGCTTTGAATAAACAGCAGAAAGAGCATGGCTACTCCGGCCGTATGAGCAAAACTGATGGCACCGGTGGAGTTAGCTTCGCGGCGGGCAAGTAGGAGCAGGCGGTCGTACAGGGCGACAGTCGCAGCTACTCCGGAAAGAATAAGGAGCGGTTGATAATAGATGCCGTAGCGCGGCGATAGAACTGCAATCAAGTTCGTGTGGCAGAAAACCAGGGAACCAATCAGCGTAACGACATAGCGGAAGGCTGGCTGACGCCAGTAGAATGGGATTGCGACCAGAGTCATGAGAGTGAAAAAGACATGGTTCTCCGACAAGAGCAGCTGGTTGACGTAAAACATCGGCTGCCATCCATACTGTAGAAAAAACAGTGAAGGTCCAGCGACTGCGGCAAGCCCGAAGCCTATTTGCAGATACGTGGACGAAGGAAGCGAGCGCCAGCACAGCTGCGCGATCACCAGCACAGCTATAAAGAAGACGCAACGGTAAAGATGCCAGTCCTTTAGCCACCACCATTCGCCCCAGCGCACAACGAGCAACGCAAGGAATAGACTTGGGAGAATGAAGACACTTCCCTCCCATGACAGATAACCTGCGCAAAACGTGACCGCGGCTGCGGTCAGATATTTGTGATTGAACGGGCGACCTCTGATCGCCTCGTAAAACAGCCAGAAGGTAAGCATCGCCATGAACTGGCATTGCTGCGGGTGAAAGCAATTCTGCGCCCACAAAATATTTCGTGGAAGACAGGCGTATACGAGCGCGGCGATCAAGCCGGTTTTCCAATTGAAAAGCCGGCGACCCATCAGCGCGATGATCCCGATGCAGAGTGTGCCCATGATGAGAGAGGGCAATCGCATCGACCACTCGGAAATGCCAAAGACCAAGCCCGTAAGGGCCAGTGGGTAAGGAACTAATTCATAGGTAGTGGCTGGCTTGATCTTTCCCGCAATCCTGTTAAATGGGAAACCAAGTTCCCAAATACCTTTCGATTTCTGAACCAGACCGTACTCGTCATGGTCGAACGACATGGCGCCGAAATTATGGTAACGGAACGCGAAGCCCAATCCTATGATCGCGGCCAGAAGAAGATAAGGCACGACATCGCCAGCCACGGCAGTTTTGATTTGCCGAATTCGTGCGCCCAGATCTGCTGTTGTCCGCCGGCGCGGGATGAAGTGGAGCAAACGACCTGCAAGAAGCGCGACAACTGCCAGCGCGATAATTTTCGGCTGGAATGGCCACCCTATCGGAAACCGAACGTCGTATTTTGGGAGGATTAGGAAAAGCAGGCCGACGGTGATCGGGGCATGGAATAGCGCGTCGCGAGCGAGAGCGTATCGAAGCGGCTCGTTTCTCGCAACGGCCACAAACCGTGAAGCCAGCAACCACAGGGCTATGGTTCCCACCGTAGCTAACAAAATGACAGCGACAGGCTTGACCACGGCATCAAAGTCAGAAAGGTTTGGCGGTTTCCCTAGCCGTTGCGTAAGGTAACCCCACGGTGCGGATCCGTTCCTACCGGCTTCCACAGCGCGCTGCTTTTGCACGCCTTGCTGATCGCCCACTTGCCAGTCTGCATTCGTCTCAAATCCGATAGTGCTACCATCTCTTCGAACGATGAAGCCGCTCGCGAGAAAGCTTGGCGGCCCCTGATAATCGCGGACCGCGGCCACAATTGTGTTAGAGCCTTTTTTGATCCAGTAGCTGATGTCATACGCATCAAGAGTCGGCTTCTCCAACGAAGCGGCCATCGATTCGGAGACACTTTCCGAACGCCCGGGGGTGGGTGTTGCGGTACGACTCACGGAGGGGCTAGGAAAAGGCGGAGGTTTCGCGTTCTGGACCGGCCTAACCACTGCCGGTGGTGGAGTTGCCACTGTGACCTTCTCCTTCTCCAACGGCTCAGTCATCAGCCTTGGCAAACGAGGCACCTTCGGTTCCTTGGGGTGGGAGGTCGCCACGCCGGTGATGAGCTTACCATTCACGAGAAGATCGAGGCTTCCTGAACTGGCCACCTGAATCCATGTCTCCGGATGAGTTCTTTCGGCGTTCACGGAAGTAGAAAAGATCGCCTCTCGCGACGCATTTTCTGCCGTAATCCATCTGCCAGAGAGCGGTAGTCGAAGCAAAAGTGGATTCGTGTCCACCCAGGTGATGTCGATTGGGTGTTCAAGGATGGTGGCTCGACGCGCTCTCGGCCAAACCTCTTCCTGCACCAGGGGAGACATCCATTCCTCTGTACCTTGTACGATGCCGGTCCTTGGAGTAACCCTCCAGCGTTCGTCCGAAATAAGGGTCTCCGTTTTACCGCCTGGTTCTTTAAAGCCGCCACAAACCAGAAGCTGCGCCGAACCTGGATAGGTATCCCGAGTAACCGAGATAGCAATGACGTTTGTGCCAGGCTTTAGAAATCTTTTGACGTCATAGATTTGAGCTACCCGCGTCTTTAGATTGTCTTCAGTGCCGACGATGTCTTCATTGATAATGACTTTGAAGGAGTCCGTTGCTGCGACTTCCAGCCAGGCCTGCTCGGGCGCAGCATTTAGAAAAATTTGCCTTCGAAAGTAAGCCACCGGAGCAAACTCGGCAGGCTCTATCCACTGCGCAGCGCCAAAGTCCAATTGATACTGCCGATGCGCGGGACTGGCGAACGTGCGAAGCACGAAGTAACCAAGCAACGCTCCACAAAACAGCACCAACACCAATGACCACCGCCGCGTGCGCGGCGGTAAATCTCGAAGTGGCTGCAAGAAAGCGCCCATCATGATAGTTCCTAGTTGCCGGTCAACCGACTCATTCCCCAGAAATTCGTATCCATGTCCTCTTTAAGAGAAAGTTTGTAAGACGTGCGGGCATCAAAGTCCTGACCAAGCTTCGCGTAACAATCTCCTGCCATGGAATAAGCATTGGCCCTTATGGGGATATCAGCGCTTGCCCGAATCACCTCTTTCAGGACATCTAGTGACGCTTGGTAGCGGCCAAGATCATAATTTCCACGAGCTATCAGGAAAGTGACTCCTAGTTGTTGCACCGAATCCTCGGCAAGCGCCTGCTGCCACTGAGTTACGGCAGACCCAATACCTCCGCCAAGGTAGAGAGCGAGGCCGAACTCCACGCGAGTGCGCGCCGACTCACGTTTCGCGACTGATGCTATGGGGCCAGTCCAGTCTGCAGCGCGAGCTAGCTCGAAAAGTGCGAGGTCATATTGCGTTGCTTCTTTAAGTTCCCGAGCCTTGCTGATGTGCGCTTCCGGCGAATCCTTGCTTGAGGGTGACACTCTTTTAAGATCTCCAATAGCCGCGTAGATATTGATGTCCTGCGCGTGCCATCGGTCGAACCACATCGCTGTACGATAATACCTGATTGCCCTTTCCGCAGCGCCTTGAGCCTGCGCAATGCAGGCCTTGGTAAAATAATGCTCGCCGATCAGCGACGGGGTTAACAGAATAATAACTACCCCTGTTGGAATTAAGCTCAGCGCCAGCGCGCTCACTCTTTCACCCGCGGGAAGCCGCGCGATTAAAGAGATCGCAATCAATAACGATCCGATCCCAAAACAATACCATCCAAGACCGAGGAAAGAATACGCGGCGAGAAAGCGGTCCCAAATGGTATCAAATTCGAACTTCTTCGAATACGTTTCAGCGGTACCATAATTCACGGGGAGGTAAGTCTTTGTAAAACCTCTGATCATCGAGAGCTCTTGGGTCTCGGCAACGAGCCGGCCAAGCAAAGCCGGCTGCTGAAAAGCAATCCGGCATGGCGCTGCCATCCATAACGTGATTAGGAGGGCGGCCGCAGCCAGCGCAGGAAGTGTGGCGGAACGCCAAACCAAAACAATGCCAATCGTTAGAACAGCGATTCCGCCTATTCCGTAGGAGAGAAGAGAAAAGTGTGGAATGACTTCGAGGTTTCGCAGGAGGGGCACCTGCAAGCCGACAGGGTGACGGCTGAAAGGAAAATTGACCCATTTCAGGATTGCCGAAGCAAAAACCAAAACACTGCCCACGATCAGTAACCAATGCGTCATCCAAAAGCGCGCGGCTGCATCGGCTAAAACTAGAGCACGGCTCGTTAGTTTCATGTGTCACGTCTAAGCTTCCTTGTCCAAGATTCAATGAAGGGCGAGACAAAGCCCATCCCTTCACGGACGTGATGCAGCTCTTTGCTTGAAAAAGTCTTTAGAGCGAAAAGCACGATGATGTAAACGCTTATCGCAAGTGCGGCGACACCGAGGCGCGCAACGATGGAGGGCGTGCCTTGCCCGGAAAAGAGAACAGCACACATGATTGCTCCTGCCAAAAGCGGTCGCCATATTGTGCTGGCGATGTGTGCCGGAAAACCGAGTCGCGCCAGCTGCACTATCCAGATGCTGACGGTCACAGTTTCAGCGCAAACAAATGCAATCGCCGGACCGATAAATCCAAAGAGAGGTATGAGAAGAAAAAGGAGGAGAAGGCGCAGACCAGATCCGACACATGTACTGACGAGAAAACGCTTCTGCTGGTCAAGCGCTGCGAAAAGGTATTGGAAGAGAGTCGAAAGAAAGAATGGGATCAGGCCCAAGCCAAGAAGCTGCATGGCTGGAATGGCCGGCAAATATTTTTGCCCCAGCGCTAGTCTAAGGATTGGTCCAGTCCACGCCATGAAAAACGAGGCCATAGGAATGCTGATGAGCAGAAAGAATTTGAGACTCATCCGGTAGACTTCTTCAAATCGGGTGGGAGTGAAATGGGCGGTGCGGGAAAAGAGTGGGAACAGGGGCAACGATAAGCTTTGTGGGATCATCCGCAGAGCCATACTAATTCGATAAGGCCCGCTGAATAATCCGACAGCGGTGAGATTGGAGAACCATCACGCCCGAGATGACCCAGATAAGCGAGAAGGTGGCGCCGGCCACCGGCACAAAACCTTCGCGGTCCTTCGCCACTTCGCGGATCAGCATCCGAGGCAATCCGGAGTCGGCGATGTTGTTAACGAACATGGCAAAGGCCAGGACAAAGGAATACTCGCCGAATTCTCTAACGCTGACCGCGCGAGCGATGATCAGGATTGTGGCCAGATAAACGAGGCCACCGATCAGCGAACCGCCAATTCCAAAAAAAGCGTTTTTTACAATCCGCTGCGACTGCTTCATGGAAGCCACTTCCACGTGCCGCCCATCGCCTTCTGCAGCTCGGCGTAAAGCAGGAGCAGCCTCGCTCGATGTATCTCCACCTCCTCCTGCTTACCGACAAGTGCCAGCTCCGCGTCAATTGCAGTCAATGGTGGCGCGATGCCCTGCTGCTGTTGAGATTGAGCAACGCGCAGATCCCGGTCGAGTTTCCCGGCCTCTACCCCCAGGTCAAGAATCCTTTCGCTCACTGTATAGATTTCCCGATAAATTCTGACGAGATCACTGGCCAGATCATTGCCAACAGCGCCCAGCTGGGCTTGCTCCGCGTTGTAAGTGTCCCTGCGCGCGCGCGCAGTATCAAGTTGGGCCCCGAAGTCAAAGATCGGGATGTCGACAGTGACTCCACCGACAAAGAGGTGGGCATCGCTGCTAAAATCGCTGACATCGACCGCTGACCCATGCAGCCTGACGGAGGGATAGAGTCGAAAATTTTCCAGCCGGTAATCCTCCTTTGCCTTCTTGATGTTTGCAATTTGCACTTGAAGCGACGGATGTCGGGCAAGCATCGTGTGAAACAACTGTGCCGCGTCCGGCGGCGCAGGCGGCTGTGGAAGTGTGCTGTCCAGGCGGATGTGGGCCGAGGATGGCAGGCCTAGAAGCCGGGCCAGCCCTAAGTAGCCTGCCGTGGCTTGCTCGTGAATCGTTTTCGAAAGAGATCGAGCGCTATTGAGCTGTTTTGTGACAACCTCGACATCGATCGGAAGGAGCAATCCCTTCTGCTGTTCTTCTCTGTGGATATCGACAGATCGCTCCAGCAGAGCTACTCTACGGTCGGACGGCTCCGCGCGGTTCTCCGCTGAAACGGTGTTAACGAAGACTTGCGTGAGTCGATAGATGACGTCCTCGCGAGTAAGATTGGCGGTCCAGGCGAGCGCGTTTCTTTGCGCTCTCTTAACCTCGACGGCCGGCGCATCATTGAATCCAAAAATACTCCCATCCTTAAAAAGGGGATACTCGAGCTTAAGGCCAAAAACACCTATCCCGGCGAGATTCACGTGCTTGTTCGCAGTGATTCCGCTTCCACTTGTCCCAGCGTTCACAATGCCAAACTTGCCAGTCCGATCGCCCGAAAATGCCTCCCCAGTGGCTGATCCAGTCAGGTTTGGCCAAAGTGAGGCCTGGGCGGCGCGAATCTCCTCACCTGCTGCCAGCAAATCGAAGCGAGTGGCTTCCAGTTTAGGACTTTCTCCCAACGCAATAGCGATGCAATCGCGAAGCGTGAGCGGATGTCGTGGAAGGTTTGGCCCGTAAGTCCTTACTTCTCCTGCTTGCAATCTCGAAGATAAGATTAGCAATAGGGTTGCTAGGAGGCCAATCGAGCTACTTTCCAAAAACAGATTTCGATGTGGAGTGAACTTTGTCATTTTCTTTTAGGTAGAGTTGACCGACTGTCACGACTTTTTCCCCTTCGTTCAGCCCGGATGTTACTTCAGTCATGGCGTTGGCCACAATGCCTAAATGCACCTTGCGCGTAGTCACATGCCCGCTGCGGTCAACAACAAACACCGAGGCTTGGTCCCCCGACGGATTCAGTATTGCCACGCTAGGTACGGCGGTCACATCTTTGGCAGTGCGACGGATATGCGCGAACCCCGATAACCCGGGCTTCAAGCGATAATCTTCGGCACGCAGCGTTAAAGGCACTTCGTAAATTTCCTTGGCAGCCTTGATGTACGGGCGATTTTCAATTTGTATGTAGACAGTGAAAGTGCGCGTCACAGGGTCGATGTTCGGATCGATCTTAAAGACGTTGCCCTGAAAGGTTTCACCCGGAAAGGCCGGGAAAGTGACTTCGGCTGGAAGA
>WNFW01002138.1_pt1 | contig 13472 bp, 7 predicted proteins | sample 5400131 | NCBI WGS metagenome assembly WNFW01 (sample SAMN13153362, study PRJNA577476) | soil metagenome | isolation source: 20 cm soil or saprolite under grassland replicate 1 | place: USA:California | collected 2016-06-15 | reverse complement strand
GCCACCAACGCGGTACAGCGCGGTGCGGTTTGCTCCCGACGGCACGCTTTACGCCATCTCCGCTGGCCCTTCGACTGTAGCGCAGGAGGGTTTATATCGGCGCGAAGGTAATGGAACTTGGACCCCACTTGGTCCGGACCAGGGGCCGTTGTTCGAATCCGATCTCGACACAATGCGCTTTAGTCACAACAATCCCAATTTGATCTTGCTCGGCGGCGCGGACTTTGGAGTAGCAGGTTTCGAGGGTACCATCTGGCGCAGTACTGACGCCGGGCAGAGCTGGAACAAGGTATTTGAGAGCTCGGCTGGCACGTTCGAGAGGGTAACTGACATTGAAATCGTAGAGGACGGCACCGATCAGAATATGGTCGCGGCTTGGACCAGTGAATCGGGTGACAATATAGGTGGCGCGCTGCGCTCAACCGATGGCGGTGCCTCCTGGTTTGACTCTTCCAGCGGTCTGCCAGCATTCTTCCGAGGTCCGCGATTGTGCGCCTCACCTACGGATCCGCAGACCCTTCTCGTATCTGCCTGGCTTAGCTTCCAGTCAGGTGGTCTCTTCCGCACGACTGACGCGGGTGTGACGTGGACTTCGACGGGCTGGACTGGAAATCAAACGGTCGGTGATGTTGCCTGTCATCCGCTCGATGATCAGACGCTCTTTGTCACGCAATTAAGCGGCGGAGATGCGGTGCTGCGCTCCCAGGATGCGGGCGCCACCTTCACGCCTTTCGCGAACGGGCTCGAGAATGTTGTTGCTCCACGTGAACTGGCATTCGCTGGCAGTTCCCGGTTGCTGTTAGCCAGTGCCAAAGGGAGCTATGCCACCGATCTGGGGGCAGCTACGCCAACACCTACCGCGACACCAACACCTACACCTACGGCTACAGCAACTCCAACGGCCACAGTGACTCCAACGCCGACGCCATCGGGGACACCAACACCTTCACCAACCGCTACGCCAAGGGCGACGCCGCGGCCTCGCCCAACTCCTCACCCGCGTCCGACGCCTCCGTAAGGACGTAGCTCGATAAATATCAAAGTTATGGAAAGTAATCTCAGAGAGATGCGTTGTTGTAGCTACGGCGCTGTGTCGCCGTGCCAACAAGCAGCGACGCCACCGAGGCGCCTCGACATAGCGAGGCGGCTACAACGTTGTGAGATCGCTTCGCTGTCAGCTCTACTTCAAATTAAGAACAATTAAGTATGAATAAACGGCCGCTTACTACTATTGTAACGCGCCTCCTCCGAGGCGCGTTGTTCCTCACTCTGCTTTTCATCGCGATCAATGTGGTGCGGCTGGCGCAGGCACAGCCGCAGAGAATCACGAAGTCTCAAATCAATTCCGAGACGTCACGCAGCAATAGTCTTCACAGCGCGAACGGCACAAAGACGATCGTAAGAGTTCACGATACTGCGGAGCGCTCGCAGATTTCGTCGCCACAACAAAATTACACCATCGCCAATCCTGGCGCTCCATCAGGTACTATTTGTGGCGTGGAGTCACGCGCCGCGCACGGCCAGCCTGCCCCTAACACGAATGGTGGGACGTTGAATCCCGTGGCTTTCGCCAATCCTACCACCGTTAATGCATCCGGGCGCGTCGCATTTAACTCGCAAGTCGATGGCTCAGACCGTAACCAGGGGGTGTTCGTTGCTGACTCAGACGGTACAATCACAGCAATCGCTATTGGCTGTGGTGGGCTAGGCGGTGGCGGAGACACAACTTCGATGTGCGGTGATGCTTCACCCATAGGTGGGCATTTCGGTGGCTTCTTTTCCGAAAACACCGTTTTCACACCTGATATTAATGATGCAGGCGACGTACTCTTCTTCTGCGATGTCAATGGCGGCGACTCACGACGAGCACTGTTCCTTTATCAGGCTGCTTCCGGGCAAATTGTCAAAGTAGCCGCTGTTGGGGATCCTTCGCCGATCGGAGGCACATTCGGGGCGGTTGGTCCAGGCTCGATCAATAACAAACGGAAAGGTTGTGTTTCTTGCGTCACCGGAAGGTGAAACGATCAACAGTAACCTATTCATGTGGGACAATGGTGTTGTAACAAAGGTGGCCGCCCTCGGCGACCCCGCGCCCGGGGGCGGAACGTATTCCGGCCTTGGCACTGAGAGCTTCGGCTTCCAAGATGGAACTTTCATTCCCACTGGTCCCGTTCCCGATATCAATGATTCGGACCAGATTGCCTTCCGCGCCATCGTGAGCGGCGGTATCACCGGGCGCGGCATCGTCGTTCGCATGGGTCAGGTGGATGAATGGTATGTCAAGGTGCCTGACCCTACCCCTATAGGCGGGACCTATCTTGATATGCAGGCCGCATCAATTAACAATGCTGGACAGATTGCCTTCTTTGCTGATTACCATCCGACTCCCGATACGATCAACTCCGGCTGGTTCGCGGGAGCTCCTGGAAATTGGCGGAAAGTCGTAGTGTTTTTCGATCCTATCGATGGCGGCCAATGCCTTGGTCTTGCATTCTCGCGGAATCCAATGCAGACAATCGATGCGGCAGGGAACGTCGTGTTCTGGACTAATCTTGATAGCAACGGTACATCCGACCGTCTTGTGCTTGGGTTGACTGACGGTAACCTTTTGATCGCCGCGCGCCGCGGTGATCCCACACCGATCGGTGGCACATTTGGGTCAATGGATGCCTGGCCGGCGGTGAACGGTAACGTTGGTACCCTTAACGTGGCGACGCCTGGCGCTCAAAATGGAGCGCTCAGCGCGCACATGGCTTTCAATCACTGCCCCAGCGGTACGCCTACCCCGACCGCTACACCAACACCTACAGCTACGCCTAGCACCACGCCAACACCGACGGCGACGCCAACTCCAAGCGTCACGCCAAGGCCAACACCAACACCCAGGAGGCGTCCAACACCAAGGCCTCGTCCTACGCCGCCTGGCTAAGACGCGAAATACTCAGCAATTTATAACAACAATTTTGACGAAAAATTAGAATGTGTTTGGCGTTATCAAAAATCTCAGCACCTCGCGTATCCTGGCAAGATGCGCAATGTTGCAGCCACGGCGCTGTGTCGCCGTGCGGGTAGCAACGCCCTGGGCGCCTCGACACAGCGAGGCGGCTACAAGAATGCCAAAACAGAGATAAATCATGAAGGTCACGAAAATCAGTTTATTGATATTAAGCCTTGCGGCTGTTTGCGGGACCTGTCTGGCGGTCATGACTGGCTATACTCGAAGCGGCGCTGTAATCAGCCAGTCGAATCATGTGAGCGCCGACTCGTCAGGTCCGGTCGCCGCGGCGACAAGGACTCGTTCTGCGGCGACGGCACGCTGGATCTGGCAGAATCCTCTCCCCCAGGGCAACACGCTGTACGGAGCGTATTTCACGGATGCCAACACAGGAACTGCCACTGGCGACAACGGAACCATCATCCGGACAACCGACGGCGGTGATAGCTGGAGCATTCAATCAAGCGGAACGACAAATACGTTGTACGGCGTTTCGTTTACTGACGCAGATCACGGAACAGCCGTTGGCTCTTCCGGCACAATCGTGAGGACTACCGATGGCGGTAACACCTGGTCCAGTCAAACCAGTGGAACCGTCGATGGCTTCCTTGCCGTTTCATTTACTGATGCCAACACCGGAACTGCTGTTGGCGAGAACGGAACAATTGTCAGAACGACAGATGGCGGTAACTCTTGGGTGGGCCAAACAAGTGGAACGCCGAATAATCTCAACGCCGTTTTATTTACCGATGCAAATAACGGAACGGCCGTTAGCTGGTATGGAATCATTCTTAGAACGACCGATGGTGGTGCTAACTGGGTTGAGCAGACCAGCGGGACCCAGAGCTTTCTCTATGGCGTTTCGTTTACTGATGCAAATAACGGAACGGCGGTCGGCGAAGCTGGCACTATCCTCAGGACAACAGATGGCGGATCGCACTGGGTCAGTCAGACCAGTGGGACCAAGAGCTTTCTGTGGGGCGTCTCGTTTACGGACACGGATAATGGCACAGCGGTTGGTAGCGATGGAACCATCGTTCGAACAACCAATGGAGGAAACACATGGGTCAGTCAAACGAGTGGGACCACCGGTACCCTTATTGCCGTTTCATTCGCCGAGGCGAACGCCGGTACGGTTGTTGGTTTCTCTGGGACAATCCTTCGAACAACGGATGGAGGAGCAAACTGGATAAGTCAATCACACGCAGTAACCACCCTTTCGCTGGAGGACGTTTCCTTTACTGATGCGAACAATGGGACCGCCGTGGGAGACGATGGAACCATTGTTCGAACGACAAACGCGGGCAACACCTGGGTCAACCAGACAAGCGGAACGACCAACACGCTTCTGGGAGTTTCCTTTACCGATGCCAACAATGGGACAGCTGTGGGTAACTTCGGCACAATCCTGAGGACAACCGATGGAGGGAACAACTGGGCTCCGCAGGTCAGCGGCACAGTCGATGATCTCTGGGGCGTCTCTTTTACCGATGTAAATAACGGAACAGCGGTTGGATTTGATTTTAACACTGTTACAGGAGTCATCTTGAGAACAACAGACGGAGGGAGCACTTGGACAAGCCAATCAAACGGGGCTTCCAGTCCCCTTGTGGGGGTTTCCTTTACGGATGTTAATACTGGAACGGTTGTGGGCGGGGCTGGTGTAATTCTCAGAACAACGGATGGCGGGAACAACTGGGTCCCGCAGGCAAGCGGAACAGAGTCTGATCTCACTCGGGTCTCCTTTACCGACACCAACAATGGGACAGCTGTCGGTCTATTCGGCACGATCCTTAGAACTACGGACGGCGGAAGTCATTGGGTGCCGCAGCAAAGTGGAACAACCGAATTGCTCACCGGCGTTTCCTTCACCGACGCAGATCATGGAAGTGTAGTTGGTGTTCTCGGTATCATCCTACGGACAACAGACGGAGGAAATACCTGGACACATGAGACGAGCGGAACAGGCTACGATCTTTCGAGAGTTTCCTTAAGCACAGCCGTGGGTTTTGGTGGCACGATTCTCAGGAGCGAGTTAGCAACACCATCGCCGACACCGACGGCGACTCCTCGGGCTAGTCCAACCCCAAGGCCTGTCCCCAGCCCCAGACCGCGCCCGACTCCGCCGCGCTAACACGCGGCTTTACTGGGATATGAGGGTGTGGATTGAGCGGGAGCTAACATGAAACTTCTAGGAAATGACTAGAATCTGTCCCATAAGATCGGAACGGCCTGAGGGCAGGCCGTCTTCACTACTGCCTGTCGATGGAGCTGACCCGCCCTCAGCCCGCCACAACCTGATGAAACTATTCATGAAATAAATCCATAAACATGCCAACAACCCATTATGAAAATAACAAACACTAGAATCCCGTTAACTATCCTTGGCCTTGCAGCTTCCTGCGGGCTCGCACTCGCAATCCACACCGGACAGGCTCGAGGTGGGGCAACCACTACCGTTTCGAGCAAAATCCCGAGCGGCGCCTCTGGGTCTCAATGGCACTGGCAGAATCCTCTTCCTCAGGGAAATAATCTTCGCGGCGCCTCCTTTGTGGATGCGAACACTGGCACCGTCGTCGGCGAAAATGGAACGATTGTGCGGACAACGGATGGCGGAAACACTTGGACAATCCAAGCCAGTGGCACAACACAAACTTTGTGGGCTGTTTCTTTCACAGATGCAAATCACGGAACGGCTGTGGGTGAAGCCGGCATCATCGTTGGAACAACAGACGGAGGCGATCATTGGGTCACGCAACCAAGTGGAACAACTTTTCAACTCCGCGGCGTTTCTTTTAGCGATGTAAATAACGGGGCGACTGTGGGTGATAGTGGCACGATTCTCAGAACAACCGACGGTGGCAACAGCTGGGATCCTCAATCAAGCGGAACCGCGAATACACTATTCGGTGTTTCCTTTGTTGATACGAATACGGGAACAGCAGTGGGCGGATCCTGCGGAATCGGCGGCGAAAGCACCATTGTCAGAACAACAGATGGCGGCAACACATGGACAACCCAGGCAAACCCCGGAGGCGTCTGTCTTTTCAAAGTTTCCTTTACCGATGCCAATACCGGAACCGCCGTCGGCGATGGAGGCCTGATTCTCAGAACGACCGATGGAGGCGACAACTGGTCGCCTCAGGCAAGCGGGACCACCAAAACCCTATATGGCGTTTCGTTCACCGACACAAATAATGGAACGATTTGCGGCTTCGAGCTGGGCGGGACCGGCATCATTCTCCGAACAACAGACGGTGGGAACACCTGGGTTGAACAAACGAATTATTCGCTTCCACAAGGCGCCAACGCTTTCTACGCCGTGTCCTTCACCGATGCGAACACCGGCACGATTGTTGGCGACGCTGGCATCCTCCTTCAGACAACCGATGGAGGCACGCAGTGGAATAGCCAGCCAACTGTCACGTTCAATTATTTGTACGGTGTTTCGTTTACTGATGCCAACACGGGAACTGCCGTGGGTTATCAGAATCCAGACGGCATGATTCTCAGAACAACAGATGGCGGTAACTCCTGGGTCCGGCAAAACAGTGGAGTAAGTGAACCATTTGCCGGGATAAACCTTTTCGGAGTGCACTTCGTCAATACCAACATCGGAACCATCGTCGGCGACACGGGAATCATCCTAAGGACAACAGACGGCGGTAATAACTGGGAGCAACAGACGAGCGACACAACTGACTTGCTTTATGCCGTACACTTCAGCGACGAGAATCACGGCGCTGCCGTCGGCTTCCTTAACGGAACAATTCACAGAACGACAGACGGAGGGCAAACCTGGACTCCGCAGAACACGCAAGCCACAGGCCTTCTCGGAGTCTATTTTGTCGATGCCAACATTGGGACCGTTGTCGGCAATGACGGTGTCATTCTTAGGACGACCGACGGAGGACAAAACTGGGTGCCGCAAACAAGCGGAACAACCAGTCAGCTTCGGGCTGTTTCCTTTACTGATGCCAACACTGGGACTGTTGTTGGTGGTGATTTTAATTTGGGAATCAGCACTATCCTCAGGACAACAGATGGAGGAGAAACTTGGATTGACCAGCCACATCCGGGTACTAATGTCCTTTTAGGGGTCTCTTTCACCGACGCCAATAACGGAACAGCCGTTGGTCAACTAGGCACAATCCTGAGAACCACAGATGGAGGAAACACCTGGACACTCGAGGAAAGCCACACAAATCAGGATCTTTATAATGTATCCTTTACTGAGACAAACACCGGGAACGCAGTAGGCGCCTTTGGGGCTATTCTAAGGATAACTGCTCAGGGTCCTACACCAACCCCGACGCCTAGCGCAACACCAACAGCTAGCCCGACGCCATCGGGTACTCCAAGTATAACTCCTACACCCAGCGGTACACCGAGAGCTTCACCGAGGCCCCGCCCTACTCCGCGTCCTCGCCCCACGCCACCGCAATAAGTCATCGTAGGATGACCCATAGGCTGTGAATAGCGAAAGTAGAGTGCGACCGCCGATGAAATTCAGATTAAACTCACGAATAAACCAACGATATGAAATCGACTTACATGGAAAACCATAAAACATTTTGTCTCACGATTTGTCCGCGAACTTTACGCGCTTATCTTTTCTTTCTCGTTGTGCTAGGGGTTGTCGCGACCACACGCGCCAACTTTATCGAAACTTACGATGATGGGACCGATGTCGGTCTATGGCACTGCAGTGTGAATGCGGCTCGAATTCTTGAGGCCAGTGGTGGGAACCCAGGTGCTTATATTCAACAGGGCGGTTTCAGCACCGCCGTGCCGACATGGGCAAGCATCTCGACGCGTTTTCAACCGGGAGTTAGCGACCCGTACAAAACCGACAGTATCTACACGGGCGACTGGACCACCCTCGGCGTTACCAGCATAGCTGTCGATCTGAACGTCATTCAAGTTGCCACCTGGGCGACCGATCGTGCTGTCACGCTTGAGTTGTTACAGATGGATGAGACTGGCTTTAACGTCACTTACGACGCGACATATACGTTACCTGACCTTCCCGAGCCACCCGTAGGCTGGCAGACATATTCGTTTCCAGTCGATGCCAATTCACCGACGATCCCGGCGGGATGGGTTTTCACACGGGGCGATGGGACACCTGGCACCGATGCAGAGTGGTCTCCGTTCCTTCACCGCGTTGATTTGACCAGTATTGGCTTTTACAAGCCTGGATTCGCTTATCCCAGTCTTGGCACTTGGATCCTTGGGATCGACAACATTGAAATCGATTTTCAGGCAGGTCCAACACCAACACCAACGCCAACTTCAACACCTACTCCGACGGTCACACCAACGCCCAGCATCACACCAAGCCCAACCTCAACGCCAACGCCGACTGCAACACCGCGACCTACGCCTGCATTCACGCCCAGGCCCCGTCCGACTCCGCACCCTCGCCCGACTCCGCGCTAGCTTGCAATCCGTGATCGTTGATCAGCTGTAGCCGGGGTCGCGGGCCCCGGCTGCGTGCGTGTGTTCTGTCGCAAAGTAGCGCGGACATTTGCGCTTGTGTCGTAATCTCACGACTCAATCGAGCCGTGAAACGTTGACACGCCAGACCGTATCTATTAGCATCGGCGCTCGTGAATCCGCCCTCCAGGCTCTTGGATCCGCGGCAACCATGATCCATGAAAAAGAAATCCACTTCCCGGCTTGTCCACCGTAGTCTCTCGACTCGCCGTCGCTTTACGCGAAGACTGGTTGGCGAAGGCGGATCCTTCAATCTGCGCGCATTAACTGCTCTTCTGGCCTGTGCGACTGCTGCCTGTCTGGTGGTACTCGGAACATCACTGGCTTTCATCCGGTCCGAAGCCCTCGCGCAGCCTCCCCAAAGAACTCTGACTTTTGAAGAACGCGTTTCGTATCAGCGCGCTATCGAAGAAGTTTACTGGCGTCATCGCATCTGGCCAAAAGAGAATTCTAATCCAAAGCCATCGCTCGATGCAGTGATATCCCAAGCGCAGCTGGAAAAAAAAGTCACGGACTATCTGCGCAACTCAAAAGCGCTGGAAGATTACTGGCAGCGCCCGATGAGGGCGGAGCAGTTACAGGCTGAGATGGACCGAATGGCACAACACACCAAGCAGCCGGAGGTGTTGCAGGAACTCTTCGAAGCGCTGGGCAACGATCCCTTTGTCATCGCCGAATGCCTGGCAAGGCCTGCGCTGGCGGCGCGTTTATTAACAAACTGGTATGCCTACGACCAAAGGATTCACGGCGACCTAAAGCAACGCGCCGAAGCCGAGCTGCAGGCGCATAACAGCATCGAGGCCATGCGGGAAACCAACGGGAAGTACAATCAAACTGAATTCGTCCGACGCGACGGCACGCGAAACGAAAGGAATCGCAACGCTGAACACAGCGTAAAGCTAAACAACCGCGAATGGGATACAGCTGTGCAAAAGCTGGCTGAAAGTTTCAGCAACACGAGACACAATCAGCTGAACGCGCAGCCTTGTAGCCACGGCGCTGTGTCGCCGTGCTCCCAGGCGCAAACGGCGCAGAACGCCTCGGCACAGCGAGGCAGCTACAGCAACTCGCCACAGACCATAAATGCTGACCTCCAAGCCTACCAAACCATTCCCATCGTAAAGCTAAGCTCATTACAGGAAAACAGCACTCAATACTATACGACGGCAGTAATTGAGAAAACCAAAGACCACCTGAAGCTAGCTACTGTTTCATGGCTCAAAGAGCCACTCGAGTCCTGGCTAGCTAGAGTTGAACCTCAGGCGCCCGTTTTGATGGCAGCGCCAAGTATCAGCTATAAGCTACCGCAAATATTGCAAGGAGACGAATGCGTTGAAGATACCTGGACGGCTACCCCTGGTCCACCCGATGGCCGATCAGTCCATACTGCAGTCTGGACTGGCAGTGAAATGATCGTTTGGGGAGGTCTCGGTCCAATCTACCTGAATACTGGCGGTAGGTACAATCCCAGCACGGACAGCTGGGCGGCTACCACAACGAACGCTGCAGCGAGAGGTTTTCACACAGCAGTGTGGACGGGCAATGAGATGATTGTCTGGGGGGGATTGGATGACAACAACCTTTTGAACAGTGGCGGCAGATACAATCCGACTACGGACAGTTGGATACCTACTACTATCACCAACGCACCTGATGCCCGATACATTCACACAGCGGTGTGGACTGGTAGCGAGATGATCGTCTGGGGCGGGTATAATGGCAACTACCTGAACACCGGCGGAAGATACAATCCTGGCACCGACAGTTGGACAGCTACCAGCACAACCAACCCGCCTGATGCTCGACAGTTTCACACGGCAGTCTGGACTGGCAGTGAGATGATCGTCTGGGGCGGCTATGGCAATGCAGTGTTCAACACAGGCGGGAGATACAATCCGGTTACAAACAACTGGACAGCGACTAGCACTACCAATCCGCCTGATGCCCGTTACTATCATACGGCAGTCTGGACGGGTAATGAGATGATCGTCTGGGGTGGCACCGACGGATTGAACGCATTGGGTGACGGCGCGAGATACGATCCTGGCATAAACAGCTGGACGGCAACCAGCGCTGCCAACGCGCCTACTGCCCGACAGAATCACACGGCAGTGTGGAGCGGTAGTGAAATGATTGTCTGGGGTGGCTACTTTGACTCAAACACCGGCGGAAGATATAATCCCTTGTCGGATAGTTGGACCGCTACCACTACAGTTAATGCACCTGCTGCTCGGAGCATTCACACAGCTGTCTGGACGGGCAGCGAGATGATTGTTTGGGGCGGCGAAAACTTTGATGTTGTCCGCTTCAACACCGGCGGAAGATACAATCCTAGCTCGGATAGTTGGGTGAACACCGGAACCGACAACGCGCCACCAGGCAGAAGGAATCACACTGCCGTCTGGACCGGCAGCGAAATGATTGTCTGGGGAGGCCAAGACGGCGAACCCGGGTTCCACGTGTTGGATACCGGCGGGAAATATGGTCCTGCAACTGATACTTGGACACCCACCAGCACGACCGATGCACCTAACGGCAGAGCTGTACACACGGCGGTGTGGACTGGCAGTGAAATGATCGTCTGGGGCGGTATCGATGAGAATCTTCTCGTGCTGGATACCGGCGGAAAATATAATCCCACATCGGATAGTTGGACCGCTACGACTACAGTTAATGCGCCTGCGGCCCGATTCATTCATACCGCTATATGGACCGGCGACGAAATGATTGTCTGGGGCGGCGAAGACGTAGCTTTCGTTGTCTTAAACACTGGCGGGAAGTATAACGTAGCGACCGATAGCTGGACAGCTACAAGCACCTCTAACGCGCCTGATGCCCGATACGGTCACACCGCAGTCTGGACTGGTAGTAAAATGATAGTCTGGGGTGGGTTTGGGAATTTCGATCCGTTAGACACCGGCGGTACATACGATTCGGGCACGGATAGTTGGATGGCTATCAGCCTCACCAACGCCCCCGAACCACGCTCGTCTCATACCGCAGTCTGGACTGACAGTGAAATGATCGTCTGGGGTGGCTACGACGGAAGGAACGTGTTCGGTGACGGCGCGAAATACAATCCAAGCACAAATAGCTGGACGGCAACCAGCACGTCGAACGCCCCCGAGCCACGCGCGTCTCATACCTCAGTCTGGACTGGCAACGAAATGATCGTCTGGGGTGGAACCGACGATAGCACCGGCGGCCGATACGATCCCGCAACAGATCTTTGGACACCCACCAGTACCGCAAACGCACCCGGTGCCCGATCCAGTCACACCGCTATCCTGACTGACAGCGAAATGATTGTCTGGGGCGGCGACCCAGGATTCTTTGTTAGCGGCGGCAGATACTGTGTGCAAGGCCGGCCTCCACCGACACCTAGTCCTACTCCAACACCTACTGCTACACCTAGAGTCACTCCGAGGCCTCGCCCAACTCCGCACCCTCGCCCAACACCGCGATAGAAGGAAAACTTGTTGCGCCAAAGTCCACCGATGAAGAAGAAATCTACTTTCCCGTCTGGCTTCTTCAATCTGCGCGAATTACTTGCTCTTCTGATTTGCACGACTGCTACTTATCTGCTACCACTCGGAACATCATTGGCTTTCTTCCGGTCCGAAGCTCTCGCGCAGCCTCCCCAAAGAACGCTGACGTTTGAAGAACGTCTGTCGTATCAGCGCGCCATCGAAGGAGTTTACTGGCGTCATCGCATCTGGCCAAAAGAGAATTCCAATCCCAAGCCGTCACTCGATGTGGTGATGTCTCAGGCGCAACTGGAAAAGAAAGTCAAAGACTACCGGCGCAACTCACAAGTCTTGGAAGATTACTGGCAACGACCAATTACAGCTGAGCAGCTACAAGCTGAAATAGATCGCATGGCGAGAAACAGCAAACAGCCGGAAGTGTTACAGGAGCTCTTTGAAGCGCTGGGGAATGATCCCTTTGTGATCGCAGAATGTCTGGCCAGGCCGGCGCTGGCGGAGCGCTTGATAACAAACTGGTATGCCTATGACCAAAGAATTCACGGCGAGCTAAAGCAGCGCGCCGAAGCTGAGCTGCAGGCTCACCCTTCGATCGAACAGACGAAACAGCTTGGTGGCAAGTATACCGAGATCGAATTCGTCAAAAGCGACGATGCGCGAAACGAAAGCAACCACAACGCTGAACACAGCGTAAAGCTAGACAGCCGGGGGTGGAACGAAACGGTACAGAAGCTGGCTGCAACATTCACCAAGCCTGGAAGCAATCAGCTGAACGCGCAGCCTTGTAGCCACGGCGCTGTGTCGCCGTGCTCAACAGCACAGAACGCCTCGGCACAGCGAGGCGGCTACAGCAACTCGCCACAGATCAAAAATGCTGACCTCCAAGCTTACCAAACCATTCCCGTCGGAAAGCTAAGCTCATTACAGGAAGACGAGCGCTGTTACCACGCCACAGCGGTGCTTAGTAAAGAAGGAGACCGCTTAAAGCTAGCGACAGTTTCATGGCTTAAAGAGTCGCTAGAGTCATGGATGACTAAGACACAAAGCCAGGTCTCCGTCGCGATGCCAGCGCCAGGTGGCAACTATACACTTCCGAAGATATCAGAGGGCGGATGTATTGAGGATACCTGGACGGCCACAAATGGCGCTCCATCTGCCCGAGCAGGTCAGGCGACGGTGTGGACCGGCACTGAAATGATCATCTGGGGTGGTAGCAGCGGCGATACAACCGGCGGGAGATACAATCCCAGCACGGACACATGGACCCCCACTAGTACGACCAACGCGCCCGAAGCTCGAGGCGGTCCTACCGGGGGTATGGACAGGCTCTGAAATGATCATCTGGGGCGGAGGTGCCGGCGGCGGCTTAGTTCCCCCCTACTATTTCATCACAGGCGGTAGATACAATCCCATTACAGATAGCTGGATAGCCACTAGTACCACCAACACGCCTGAAGGCCGAGCTTCGCACACGGCAATCTGGACGGGCAATG
>WNFW01007206.1_pt1 | contig 13477 bp, 9 predicted proteins | sample 5400131 | NCBI WGS metagenome assembly WNFW01 (sample SAMN13153362, study PRJNA577476) | soil metagenome | isolation source: 20 cm soil or saprolite under grassland replicate 1 | place: USA:California | collected 2016-06-15 | reverse complement strand
CCCCGGCCGGGGGGGGGAGGGCGCGCCGCACTGGCAGCCCGGGCGCCGAGCGCGGTTCGCCACACCGTGGGCATTATCCGCGACGCTCCTGCTCGCACTCGCGTGGGTGGGACTGGGGAGCCGGCGCGCGGCGGCTCCGTCCGCCGGACCAATCCGGTTCAACGTTGAAATGGATATGGGCGTGGAGCCCACCTTCACGCCGATCGTGCGCCTCAGCGCCGACGGCCGCCAGTTGTTCGTCACCGCCATGGTCGGCCGGCGTGAGGAGATTCTGCGCCGGCCGTTTGACCAAACGGAACTGGAGATCATCGCGGGCGCCGGTCAGGGTGAGCAGGGGACGCAGAACAGCCGGCCGTTCGTCTCTCCCGACGGGCGGTGGATTGCGTACGCGAAGCAAGGCAAGCTCTGGAAGGTGCCGGTCGAAGGCGGATCCGCGGTCGAGCTCGCGCGTGCCGACTGGGCGGGCGGCAGCTGGGGGAGAAACGGCAAGCTCGTCTATACGCTGGCATACAACACCGGCCTCTGGATCGTCAGCGCAGGCGGCGGCGACGCGCACATACTGACGGAACCAGACACCGCCAAGGGCGAGCTGGGGCACTGGTGGCCGCAGATTCTGCCCGACGGCGACCATGTGATGTTCACCGCCTATCGCGCTCCCACCGAACGTGCCACGATCGAGGTGGTCTCCATCAGCACGGGCGTTCGACACGTCGTGCTGACCGGCGGCGTGTTCGGCTTCTACGTTCCCGCCGGCTATCTCTTGTATGCGGCCGGCGAAACCATTCGCGCCGCGCCGTTCGACCTGCGCCGTTTCGCGGTCACGGCGCCGGCGATTCCTGTTGTGGATAGCGTTGCGATGAACCCCACCGACGGCGCCGCGGCGTTTGACGTCTCGGACAACGGGACACTCGCCTACCTGCCGCTGAATTCCTACGACACCGAGAGCGAAGTGGTGCTCGTGGACCGTCAGGGCAACGCCACACGCGCGCTCCCCACCCGGGCCCGCTACAATCACCCGCGCCTCTCTCCGGACGGCCGGCGGATCTCGGTGGATATTCGGTCGGCGGCTTCGTTGGGCGACGTGTGGATGTTCGAAGTCGGGCGGTCGGGGGGCACGCGCGTGACGTCGGAAGGGGGCCGTGATTTTGGAGCGGAGTGGACACCTGACGGGCGGGAGCTGGTCTACTCGAGCGAACGTCCGTTCTTCGATCTGTATCGCCGAGCGGCCGACGCCAGCCGTCCCGCGGAGCCGGTGCTCACCGGCGAGTACGATCGCTACACCGGCTCCGTCACACCCGACGGCCGGCTCTTCGCCTTCGTGTTGAGCGTCCCCGCCGGCGCGGAGCTGTGGACCGTGCCGCTGCGCGGCGCGCCGGTGGCTGCGCGCTACTTCGCCAATGGCTTCAACCTTGCGCATCCGGCCTTGTCGCCCGACGGTCGCTGGATGGCCTACGACTCCGATGAGTCGGGCCGCGTCGAGGTCTACGCGCAGTCGTTTCCGAATCCCCGGCTAAAGCGCTGGAAGGTCTCGCCCGAGCACGGATCGGAGCCGCTGTGGACCCGGGGTGGGCGGGAGCTCGTCTACCGCAACGGTGACAGCGTGATGGCAGTCAGCGTGGATCTCGTGTCCGGGCAGAGCGGGCCGCCACGCACGTTGTTCAGCGGACGCTATCCCGACAGTCCCGGGTGGACGCGGCCGCGGAGCTATGATGTATCGCGCGACGGTGAACGGTTTTTGATGACCAGGCTGCCTGCGGTGCAGCGACGGCCGCGCATTACGGTGGTGCTCAATTGGTTCGACGAGTTGAGAGCGAAGGTCCCTCGTTGAGAGTGCGCGTTTCTCCGTTCCTCCGACTGGCGGCGTATTACGCGCTGCTCGGCGCCGTCGTGTGGCTGCTCGTCAGCTACTGGCAGTCGCTGCCGCAGCTCGTCGAGCGCTTCCGGGATGTCTCCGTGCTCGGCGCGGCAATGAGCCGGGGGCGCAATCTGGAAGAGGCGACGGCGATCACGCACCGGCTGTCCGAGGGGGAATGGGCACTCGTCACGGGCCTTTCGATCCTGACGGCCCTATCCCTCGTGCTGCCCGTCGCATGGGTCTACATGCTCACGAAGCAGCGCTCGGGCTACGACCAGTCCGTCGTGCAGACCGTGATCATCCTGCCGATGACCGTCGCGGGGACCGTGATCTTGGTGCAGAACAGCTTGGCGCTCGCGTTCACGCTCGCGGCGATCGTGGCCGCCGTCCGATTCCGCAACACGCTCAAGGACACCAAAGACGCGGTGTACATCTTTCTCGCGCTTGCGGTCGGGGTGGCCGCCGGCGTGTTTGCGCCGACGGTCGCGGCGGTGATGTCCGTGCTTTTCAACGTGATCATGATCGTGCTGTGGAAGTTCAACGTCGGCAACATCTACGCCGATCAACGCGGACGCACGCCGACCTTGTTGCCGGCCGTGGGTCTGCTCGGGCCGAGTGCGCGAGACTCGGCCGCGCTCGTCGTGGGCGATCCCGAGCTTCTGGCGGCGTTGGCGCCTCAGGAGCTGGAAGAAGTCGCCGATCGCGCCGCGCGGCTCCAGGCGTACGTTGCCGCGCGCAGCGATGATAAGAAGGAAAGGCGCTTCAACGGCGTACTGCTTGTGCACACGACGCAGCCGGGAGCCGCGCAAGCGGTCGTCGAGGAGATTCTGGAAGTTCAAACGAGCCGGTGGCGCCTGGCCGAGATCGTACCGGCGCAGCTCGGCCGCTCGACGCTCGAGTATCTGCTCCGGTTGCAGTCGGCGTTTCCCGCCGCCTCACTGTTGGACGCGCTGAAAGCGCGTGGCACGCCGCCGATCGACGCGGTGGAGTACCGCTCCCTGCGAGGCCTGAAGCAGCGGAAGAGCGAATGAGACGGCGGGTGTGGCGCCGCGCGCTCGCCACCCTGTGCCTGGGCGGCCTTGCATGCGGCCCCGCCACCCGAGCCGGGCATCTCGTGGCCGCCGCGTCCCCCGAGCTCGTCGACGTCACGCTCCTGCTCATTGGTGATGCGGGCGCACCGGCCGCGCCGCCCGATTCAGAGCCGGTCCTCATGGCGTTGCGCGCCGCCGCGGCCGCGGCGAGCCATCCGTTCATCGTATTCCTCGGCGATAACGTGTACCCGCGTGGCCTGCCCGACTCCGGCGCACCTGACCGCCCGGAGGCGGAGCGCCGCCTCACGGCGCAGATCGCGGTGCTGCGCGCGACCGGCGCGCGCGGCATGTTTGTGCCGGGAAACCACGACTGGGACAAGCAGGCCGCAGGAGGGTGGGACGCCGTGCGGCGTCAGGGGCGGTTCATTGCCGCCGCTGGTCTCCGTCTCCTCCCCGGCGACGGCTGCCCGGGGCCCGCGGTGGTCGATGTCGGGCAGGCAGTGCGAATCGTGGCGCTCGACACACAATGGTGGCTGGACGACGGGCCGAAGCCGCAAGATCCGACGTCCTCGTGTCCGGCAGATTCCCGGGCGGAGGTCATCGATTCCCTTCGTGCGTCGCTGGCAACAGCGGCTGAACGCGTCGTGGTGGTGGTCGCGCATCATCCCTTGCTGAGCAGTGGACCCCATGGCGGGCATTTCGGATGGAAAGACCACCTGTTTCCCCTGCGGGCCGCCAAGTCCTGGTTGTGGCTCCCACTACCGCTGATCGGCTCGGCCTACCCCATCGCCCGCAAGGAAGGGATCTCGAGTCAGGACGAGTCGAGCGCGGCATACCGCGCCATGCGTTCCGCATTCGATAGTGCTTTCCACGATCGACCACCGCTCATCTACGCTGCGGGACACGAGCACGCGTTGCAGGTGATCACCGGCACGAGCGCGCGTTACGTCCTGGTGAGCGGCGCAGGCATCTTCGGCCACACCGAGCCGGTGGCAATGCGCGAGGGCATGCGCTACGCCCGGAGTGCCAGCGGGTTCATGCGCGTAGACGTGCTGCGCGACGGCCGGGCGCGGCTGGGCGTGATGGTCGTCAATCGCGCAGGAATTGCCGCGGAGGCATACAGTCTATGGCTCAACTGAATACGCTCTTCAGATGCTGCGTCGCGCTGGCCGCGAGCCTCGTACCAGTTGCGGCCGGTGCACAATCGACCGCTCAGGTCGTGGCCGGCGCGCATTACCGCGCTGGATGGTTTCATCGCGTCCTGCTGGGAAGCCACTACCGCGACCTCTGGACGACGCCGGTGCAGGTCGAGGTGCTCGACCTGTCCAAATTTGGCGGTGGGCTGACGCCCACCGGCTGCGGCGGCCGGCGCCAGACCAAGTCCGTACGCTTTCTGGGCGGGGACGGGCGCCAATACGTATTTCGCTCGGTGGACAAGGACCCGACGCTGGCGCTTCCGCCGCAGCTGCGGGCGACCTTCGCCAAGGACCTGATCAGGGATCAGATCAGCTCCGCGCATCCCGGCGGCCCGCTCGTGGTGGCACCAATCCTCGATGCCGCCGGCGTCATCCACGTGGAGCCGCATATCGTGCTGTTGCCCGACGACCCACGTCTCAAGGGACTCGACTGCGTCCGCGAGGGATTCCGGCTCGGCATGATCGAGGAACGGCCGACGGATCCTCCCGACAACGAAACGGGCTTCGCGGGTGCTGTCGACCTCGCCTCCACCGCGAAGCTGTTCGACCAGATCGAGAGCGATTCCCGCAACCGTGTGGACTCCCGCGCGTTTCTCACGGCGCGCCTCGTGGACGTGTTCATCGGCGACTGGGACCGGCATCAGGACCAGTGGCGCTGGGCGCGGTTCGATTCTGGCGGGATTCGCGTCTGGCGGCCCATCCCACGCGATCGCGATCAGGCGTTCGCGCGGCTCGACGGCTTGCTCGTCGGGCTGGCGGGCTACTACTGGCCCCAGCTCATCGGCTTCGGTGACGACTACCCGAGCATCTGGCGCCTCACCTACGCCGGCCAGGTGCTGGACCGTCGCCTGCTGCAGGATCTGGAGAGACCGGTGTGGGATTCGATCGCCACGTCGATTCAGTCACGCATCACCGATGCGGTGATCGACGCGGCGGTCGGTCGGCTGCCGGCGGAGTACCTTCGCGCCAATGGCGCGGCGCTCAAGCGCGCGCTGCGGCGCCGCCGCGATCATCTGCACGAAGCCAGCGACCGCTACTATCGGCTCCTCGCCGGCGTGGTGGCTGTGCACGGCACGGATGAGCGGGACGTCGCCGACGTCGAGCGACTCGGCGGCGGCCGCGTCGCGGTGCGCCTCTCCAGCCGGGACGGAGGGCCGCCGTTCTTCAAGCGCACGTTCGATCGGCGCGAGACCTCCGAGATCCGTTTGTACCTCCACGCCAAGGATGATCGTGTCACCGTGCGCGGAGCCGACGGGTCAGGCCCGGCGCTGCGCGTCGTGGGCGGGGCCGGCGACGACGCGTTTGTCGATTCGTCGCGCGCCGGGACGGACCGCTTCTACGACGACCGCGGCACGAACGTGACGAGCGGGCGCGCGTCGCTGGACCGACGGCCCTACAGCGACCCGCCCCGCGATACGTCCACGCTCGGCCGGCCCCGTGACTGGGGGTCGCGCTGGCTGCCGCTCACGTGGCTCGGGTATACGTCCGATCTCGGTCTGTTCGTGGGGACGGGCGCGGACGGAACGATCTACGGGTTCCGGCGGCTGCCGTACGCGACACACCTGCGCGTGCGCGGCGGGTATGCGACCGCTGCGGAAGCGTGGCGCGCGGAGTTCACCGGTGAATTCCGCGGGCTCCTGCCCCCCGCCATCGTGACGCTGCAGCTCCGGGGCTCGGGGATGGACGTACTGCGGTTTTACGGCTTCGGGAACGAAACGGCCGATAGCGGCTCGAGCGATTTCTACAAGGTGCGGCAGCAGCAATACCTCGTCTCACCGCGGTTGGAGTTCGTCACGTCGCGGAGCTCGCGCATCTCGTTCGGCCCGGTATTCAAGATTGCGCACACGAATCTCGATTCCGGAACGTTTGTGGCCGCGACGCTGCCGTACGGCGCCGGCGACTGGGCGGAGATCGGCGCCGCAGCGGACGTGCGCGTGGATACGCGCGACAACCCCGTCGCGGCGCGGCGCGGCGTCGCCCTCCATATCGGCGGCAGCTTCTATCCGAAAGGCTTCGACATCGTGTCCGCGTTCGGCGAAGGGCACGTCGAGGCGAGCGTTCACCTCACGCCCCACGTCCCCCTGCGGCCGACGTTCGCCGTGCAGGTGGCGGCCAAAAAGGTCTGGGGCCCCTATCCCTTCTATGAAGCCGCCTACATCGGCGGTGCGACGACGGTCCGCGGATTCACCGAGCATCGCTTTGCGGGCGACGCCGCCGTATACGGAAACGTCGAGCTGCAGCTGCCGCTCGGGACTATGTTCCTGCTGATGCCGACGAAGTTCGGCGTGTTCGGGTTGGGTGATGCCGGCCGTGTGTATCTGTCGGGTGAGACGTCGGACCGCTGGCATACAGCCGCCGGAGGCGGCCTCTGGCTGTCGTTCTTGAGCCCGGCGAACACGCTGTCGGTGGCGGCTGCGAGCAGTGCCGAGGGCACACGCTTCATTGCCCGGATCGGCTTCGGGTTCTGAGCATGACGTCGCAGTGGAAGGGCGACGTCCCGAACCTCGAGCTCCTGAACCGCATGGTGGCGGCACCGCTGCCGCTCGACCTGCGCTCCGGCCCGCTCGAGACGTTCTTCCAGCGCGACATCTATGTCGATTCTGCGGACTGGGCGCTGCGCCGGCGCGGCGTCAACTGTCGTTTGCGGATTCGAGTGGATGACCGGCGCATCCTGATGCTGCGGACCGTCGGCCGGCCGGAAGACCGCGGCGCGCTGACCGAAGCCCAGACCTTCAGCGCCGACGTGCCGGATCTCGACATCCCGACGGCCCTGGCGGGGACATCAGAGCCGGCGCGCCGCCTCCGTTCGCTCATCGACCCGGCGTTACTCACGCGCCGCATCGAGTTCGAGACCGAACGGCGGTTGCGCCGAACGGCCCGCCGCCTGTTCGCGCGCGGCTCCTATGAAGTGCGCTACGACGTCGTGACGGTTCGCGCCGCGCAGCGCGCGGCGACATTTCAGGAGCTGACCGTCCGCACGCTCACGTCGGGCCGGCCGGGACTCGAGGCGGTCGCCCGTGGCTTCTCCGAGCGGTATGGGTTGCCAACACTGCTCGTGGACAAGGTGGATCGCGCTACGAAGCTGCTCCGAGAGCTGGAGAGCGGGGCGTTGGCGCATAGCCAGAGCGAGAGCCGCGAGGTGGCAGTGATCGCCGTGGATGGGGACGGGATTGCGGTGCTTGCCGAGGAGCAGGCACTCACCCTGCCGATTCGAGGCGGCAGCGGCGAGGAGGCCTGTCGCGAGATGCTGCGTACCGTGTTCGGAAGCGCGGATGGACAACTGCGATTCCTCGGCGCGGCACCCGGCGGCGCGTCGCGGCCGCTCCTCGAGGTCTGGTTGGCGCGGAACACCACCCGCGCGCGCAGACGCGACGATTCGCACCGTGTGCAATGGGTGCCGTTTGGGGAGCTGCTGGCGGGAGCCGGGACGGCCAATCTGCGGGACCCGCGTACCCTCGCCGCCCTGACGGTAGCGGCGCGGACCGAGATGTTGACCCAGCAGTCGGCCGGGGCGGAAGGCCGCCGCGAACCCGAGCGTCCGGCGCAGCGGCGCCTCTCCGATTATGCGAGGCCCTCGCCGCTCCCGGCGGTGGCGACGCCAAGTCCCGAGCATTTCCTGAACGCCGACCTGAGTTTGATCGAATTCAACACGCGGGTCCTGGAGCTGGCCGAGGATCCAGCGGTCCCCCTGCTGGCGCGGATCCGCTTTCTCTCTATCCTCAGCGCAAACCTGGACGAGTTCTGATCGGCGCGGCGAACCGAATGGTGATGGACTGTCCGTCGAAGAGGTGCTGCACGCGATCGCTATTCGCGTCCGGGCGCTGTGCGAGCGGCAGGGGCGCTGCTGGCGCGACGTCTGCGAGCCGGCATTGGCCGCCAGGGGGATCGTGATTCGGCGCTGGGAGGACCTCACGGGGCCGCAGCAGGAAACGCTGCGCGGTCACTTCGCGGATAAGATACTCCCGCTCATGACACCGCAAGCGCTGACCCGCGCGCCCGGGCATCCATTCCCGCTGATTCCCAATCTGCGCCTGTCCCTGGCGGTGATGGTGCGTGACGCAGCGGCGGACCGGGGCGGGGCGCTGCATTTCGTGTACCTCAAGGTGCCCGAATCGGCGCCCCGGTTCGTGAGCGTAGCCGGCGGGCGCGATTTCGTGCTCGTCGAAGCGGTGATCCGCGCGAACGTCGGCATGCTGTATCCGGGACGGGTGGTCGAGGGGGCACACGCGTTTCGGGTGACGCGCGGCGCGGATCTCGCAGTGGATGAGCAGCACGCCACGAGCCTGGTGCAGGTCATCGAGGAAGGGACGAAACGTCGACCGTACGGCGCCGCCGTCCGGCTGGAAGTCGCCGGCGACATGCCGGACTCGCTGCGCGAGCTGGCGTTGCGCGAGCTGCAGTTCGAGGACGCCGCCGGGGATACGCCACCGGGGGCCAGCGACGTGTACGCAGCGGAGGGCCTGATCGACCAGGGCGCGCTGCGCGAGCTGGCGCGCCTGCCGCTGCCGGATCAGGACTATCCCGCGCATCGCGGCGCCGCGCCACTGGCGGGGGACCGATCGATTTTCGAGATCCTCGCCGAGCGCGATGTGCTTGTGCATCATCCGTACGATGCGTTCGAGGCGACGATCACCCGCTTTCTCGTGGAGGCCGCCGACGATCCGACGGTGGTGGCGATCAAGATGACGTTGTATCGCGTCGGCGCCGATTCGGCCATCGTCGAGGGGCTGCTGCGCGCCGCGGCGCGGGGGACGGAGGTATTCGTCTTCGTCGAGCTCAAAGCGCGATTCGACGAGGAGCGCAACATCGCGTGGGCCCGCAAGCTCGAGCGCGGCGGAATTCGGGTGGTGCACGGGTTGGTGGAGCTCAAGACGCACACCAAGACGGCGCTGGTCGTGCGCCAGGGGCCCGACGGCATCCGGCGCTACGTGCATATCGGCACCGGGAACTACAACGCCGCGACGGCCGCACTGTATACCGACGTGGGCTTGCTGTCGGCCGATCCTGCCCTTGGCGCCGACGTGAACGATCTGTTCAACGAGCTGTCGGGCTCATCGCGACCGCCGCAGGCGGCGTTCCGGCGCATCCTCGTGTCGCCGCTGTTCCTTGCCCCCCGCTTGATCGAGCTGATCGAGCAGGAAGCGAGCAACGCCCGGGCGGGCGGGAGTGCGCGGATACGCGCCAAGCTCAACGGATTGACCGATGCGGAGATCATCACCGCGCTGTATGACGCGTCGCAGGCCGGCGTCATGATCGATTTGATGGTGCGCGGACCCTGTACGCTCAGGCCGGGTGTGGTCGGCCTCTCGGAGCGAATTCGCGTCATCAGCGTGCTCGGCCGCTTCCTGGAGCACAGCCGCATTTTTCATTTCGCCAGCAACGCCCCAGCCCAGTACTACATCGGCTCTGCCGACTGGCGTCCCCGGAATCTGCGACACCGGGTCGAGGTGGTCACCCCGGTGACGGATCCGGAATGCTGCCGGCGCCTCGACGCCATTCTCGACAGCGGTTTCTCCGACCCCACAGCCTGGGATCTCGAGCCCGACGGCAGCTATCGGCGTCGCCAAGCCACGCCCGGCGCGGACGCGCGCGGCTCCCAGGAGCGGCTGCTCGAGGTGCGTTGACGGGCCGGAGGGCCGGATCTAGTTTGACGCCGTGCCGTTAGTTCTCGTTGCAGTCCTGCTCTTCCTCACCGCCTGCAGCGGACCCTTTCCCCAATCGGTGTTCGCTCCCAAGTCCGATTTCAGCACCGCAGTCGACGGCCTGTTCAAGAACATCTTTTGGTGGGCCGTCGTCGTTTTCATCATAGTCGAGACCATCCTGCTGGTCGCGATCGCGCGCTATCGCGCGCGCCCCGGCGCCGCGACGCCCAAACCGGTCCACGGCCATACCGCCCTCGAGATCGGATGGACGCTCGCACCCGCGCTGATTCTCGTGTTCATCGCCGTCCCGACCATGCGCACGATTTTCGCGACCGCCGGCCACGCGCCGGAAGGCGCGCTGCGTGTCGAGGTCATCGGGCATCAGTGGTGGTGGGAGTATCGCTACCCAGCGTTGAACATCGGCACGGCCAACGAGCTGCACATCCCTGCCGGTACGGCAATCCAGCTCGACATGACATCGGCCGATGTGATCCACAGCTTCTGGGTCCCACGGCTGGGGGGCAAGCGGGATCTGACCCAGGGGCGCACGAATCGCATCGCTTTCCGCACCGATTCGGTCGGCGAGTACTGGGGCCAGTGCGCGGAGTTCTGCGGCACGTCCCACGCCAACATGCGCCTGCGCGTGATCGTGCAGCCCGATTCCGTCTTCGAGCGCTGGGTGGACCAGCAGCGCGCCGCGCCCGCCGCGCCCGCGAAGGGGTCGCCGGCCGAGCACGGGCAGCAGGTGTTCCGGCGCAGCGCGTGCATCGGGTGTCACACCATCACCGGCGTGTCCGCCGGGATGGTCGGCCCCAACTTGAATCACGTCGGCGGCCGCGGGACGATCGCCGGCGCGCTGTTCCCGAATACCGCCGAGTCGCTGCACCGCTGGATCATGAACGCGCCGTCGCTGAAGCCCGGCGCGCTGATGCCGCCGCAGAACCTCTCCGGCCCCGATCTCGATGCCGTGATCGCCTATCTCCAGAGCTTGAAATGAAGAGCTGGCTCACGACCACCGATCACAAGCGCATCGGGCTGCTCTATTTCTGGACGGCGTTCGGCTTTTTCCTGATCGGCGGGCTGGAGGCGCTGCTGATTCGCTGGCAGCTGGCGCGTCCCGAAGGCATGGGGATCAGTGCCGAGACCTACAATCAGCTCTTCACGATGCACGGCACGACGATGGTGTTCCTGGCGCTGATGCCGCTGTCGGCTGCGTTCTTCAACTTCATCATTCCGCTGCAGATCGGCGCGCGCGACGTCGCGTTCCCGCGCCTGAATGCCTTCAGCTACTGGGTCTTCCTGCTCGGCGGGTTGTTCCTGAACGCGAGCTTTGTGGCGGGACCACTGTTCGGCGCCGACCGCCTGTCGGTGGCGCCCGATGCCGGATGGTTCGGCTACGCCAACCTGACGTCGCGGCAGTTCTCGCAGGGCCCCAACGTCGACTTCTGGCTGCTCGGCCTGCAGATCCTCGGCATCGCGTCGCTCGCCGCCGGCTTCAACTTCATCGTGACGATTCTCAACATGCGCGCCCCCGGCATGCGGATGCTGCGCCTGCCGGTGTTCACCTGGATGACCCTCGTCACGCAGTTCCTCGTCATCACCGCGTTCCCGGTCATCACCGTCGCGCTCGTGCTGCTGATGTTCGACCGCTTCTTCGGCACGCACTTCTTCGTGCCCTCGGGCGGTGGCGATCCGATTCTGTGGCAGCACCTGTTCTGGATGTTCGGCCATCCCGAGGTCTACATCCTGATCCTGCCCGCGATGGGCATCGTGTCGGAAGTGTTGCCGACATTCTCCAAGAAGCCGCTGTTCGGATATACCGTGGTCGTGTATTCCGGCGTGCTGATCGCGTTTCTGGGGTGGAGCGTCTGGAGCCACCACATGTTCTCCGCGGGGCTCGGGCCGATCGCCGACTCCGTGTTTGCCGGCACGACGATGCTGATCGCGATTCCCACCGGCGTGAAGATCTTCAACTGGAATCGACGGGCTCGTCGGCGTGACGCACGCGTCGCCGCCCACCGACCTGCAGCAGACCGATACGTACTACATCGTCGCGCACATTCACTATGTGCTGTTCGGCGGGACCATTCTCGGTCTGTTCGCGGGGATGTACTACTGGTGGCCAAAGATGACCGGGCGCCTGCTCTCCGAGACGCTTGGCAAGTGGCATTTCTGGTTGACGCTGATCGGCATGAACCTCGCGTTCTTCCCGATGCACTTCTCCGGGTTGCTGGGCATGCCGCGGCGCATTTACACCTATTCTGCGGACCTCGGCGTCGCCGGGTTCAACCTGGCGTCCACGATCGGCGCGTTCCTCATCGGCATCGCGACGCTCGTGTTCCTGGTGAATCTGCTGCGCACCTACCGCCGGCCGGTTACTGCGCCCAACGATCCGTGGGGCGGGGCGACGCTCGAATGGGCGATTCCTTCGCCGCCGCCGGTCTACAACTTCACCGTCATTCCCTCGGTCGAGAGCCGCATGCCGCTGTGGCGAACGGAGCGGCACGCGCCCATGGCGCCGCTGCCGGAGCGCCCGCCGGCGCCGATCCACGTGCCGGGCGGCTCGTGGTGGCCGATGATCACCGCGATGGGCATGCCCATCATGGCGATCGGCGCGATCGCGCACCTCCTGCCGGTCGTGATCGCCGGCGCGCTGGTGGTGGTGGTCGGAATCTATCGCTGGGCCTACGAGCCCTTCGAGATGTAAATGGCACGCGACACGCACGCCCCCCCAGCACACGGGCACCGCACCAGCATGGGACTGGACAGCCGCAAGATGGCGTTCTGGGCCTTCATCGGCTCGGAGTGCCTGCTGTTCGCGTCGCTGATCTCGACCTACCTGATCTACAAGGGCCGCAGCGTCGTCGGGCCGTACCCGCACGAGATCCTCAACATCCCGTTCACGTCGATCAGCACCTTCGACCTGCTGATGTCGAGCTTGATGATGGTGCTGGCGCTCGCGGCGGTGCAGCGCGGCGATTTGAAGTGGGCGAAGATCTGGCTGTTCCTGACGGCGCTGCTCGGCATGTTCTTCCTGGCGGGGCAGGTGTACGAGTTCACCTCGTTCGTGCACGAGGGCCTCACGCTGCAGCGCAACCTCTTCGGCGCGACGTTCTTCGTGCTCACCGGCACGCACGGCGCGCACGTCACCGTGGGGGTGATCTGGCTGCTCACCCTGTGGTCGCGCGCGCTGCGCGGCAAGCTCGGCAAGGCCAACGCGCTCACGGTCGAGATCTGCGGCCTGTACTGGCATTTCGTGGACGTGGTGTGGATCGTGATCTTCACCGTCGTGTACCTGATCCAGTGAGCGCGGAGCGTTCGATGCGGGATTCGCCGGCTACCGAGCACGCCCATCCCACCGCCGGAGTTTACCTCCGGGTCGCGGCGGTGCTCGTGATCCTCACCGTCATCGAGGTCGGGGTCTTCTACGTCCCGGCGTTCCATCCCGTCCTCGTGCCGACGCTGCTGATCCTCTCGGCGGTGAAGTTCACGCTGGTGGTGATGTTCTACATGCACCTCAAGATGGACAGCCGGTTCTTCACGTTCCTGTTCGGCGGACCCCTGCTGCTGGCGTTCGTGATGACGATGGGGCTGATGTTCCTGTTCGGGGCGTTCGTGCTGAAGAAATGACGGCGGACGCCTGGCGCCGCTGGGACCTCCACCCGAGCGTCCTCATCGGGCTCGCCGTGCTCGGCGGGCTCTATGTGTTTTTGGGGGGGGTGAAGGCGCCGGGTCGGAAGGTGGCCGCGTTCG
>WNFW01002136.1_pt1 | contig 13481 bp, 9 predicted proteins | sample 5400131 | NCBI WGS metagenome assembly WNFW01 (sample SAMN13153362, study PRJNA577476) | soil metagenome | isolation source: 20 cm soil or saprolite under grassland replicate 1 | place: USA:California | collected 2016-06-15 | reverse complement strand
ACCTGTGCGGTGAGCGGTGGCTGAGCTCCTGGCACGGCTCCGCCAGGTGCCCCGTCGCGTCGTGCACCGACTGTGCCGGCAGCGGGCCCTCAATGCGCTGCGCCACCGACCCCGCTTTGAGTCCCTGCTCGTGGTCTGTCGCGGCAATGTCTGCCGCAGCCCGTTCGCAGCCGCGTTACTGCGCCGGCTCTCCCGGAACCAGCTGCGCGTCGACTCCGTGGGCTTCACGGCCCCCGGTCGGCCGCCGCCACCCGAGGCAGTGGCGGCCGCTCTTCGCCATGGCGTGGATCTCTCCGTCCACCGGTCGCAACTAGTAACGGCGGAGGCCGCGCGCGCTGCCGACCTCATCGTTGTCATGGACCTCACCCAGCGCCATGAGATCTGCATCCGCTTCGGGCGAACCGAGCGGGACGTGCTGGTCTTGGGTGACCTCGACCCCCAGCCGATCGAGACCCGCATGATCCGCGATCCCGTGAGGCAGCCGCTGGCGGTGTTCGAGCAAACCTATGCCCGCATCGAGCGCTGCGTGCGGGAGTTAGCGCGAGCGATTACAGCGGTGAGGCCCGAGGGCTGACCCACCCCGCCCCTGTGTGAGGCCGGTGGAACGCCGGACTGGGGCGCGTGCGCACTGTGGCGACGGAGCAGCAGCAGCGATTTAGTGCTCCATGTTGGTGAAGGCGTCGCGATACAGTGCTGGGTCGGTTGCGTTCCGCTACCTGCAGACGGTCCGGTTTTTGCACCTCGCTTCCCGCAACCGTCAAGCTGGAGGAGTCTCGTGGTACGCACCGTTGGTCGAAACTGGTGGGCAGTGGCAGCCGCGATGCTGGCAGTGGCGAGCGCGTGTAACGAGCCACAGAGTCCAGAGCAGCGTCCACAGCTCTTGCTGACGGACGGCAGTACGCTCGCGGTGGACGTCACCACCACGTTTGCCCTCCCCGACGTCAGCAGTTCAGGCTCAATAGATCCGGACGGGTATACCGCCTGGGTGGACGGCTCCGCCAGCCAGCCGGTCGGCACGAACGGCGTCGTCATGTTCAGCGGGCTAGCCGCGGGCGATCATGCAGTCGCGCTCTACGGGATCGCCCCGAACTGCGCCGTAAGCACTCCGGATAAGGGCGCCAACAACCCGCGGGGCGTTTCGATCGTCGCCGGCGTGGGGGGGTCCTCGGACTTCTCCCTGGCGTGCGGGTCGTGGGGCGAGCTGTTTGTTTCGACCAACACCACCGGGGTGGACTTGGGTGGCGGTTACACGGTCAGCGTGGACGGCGGAGCGAGCCAGACAATCGCGGCGAACGGCAACGTCATGTTCACGCAGCTGTACGCAGCCAGCCATACGGTTGTCCTTTCAGGCCTCGCGGGGAACTGCGCGCTGACCGGTTCGAACTCGCAACAAGTGAACGTGTCGCCGGGCCAGACGGCGGCGATCACCTTTGCGGCGAGCTGCGCTCCAACTGGCTCGAGCAACGGGACTCTGACGGTCACGACCAGCACGACGGGCTCTAACCCGGATGCCGATGGCTACACCGTGACGGTCGACGGCACCACCAGCCAGGCGATCGCGAGCAACGGCAGCGCCACCTTCACCGTGCCGGCGGGCGCCAATCCGGTGGCGGTATCGGGAGTGGCCTCGAATTGCTGGGCGAACGGGGGGAATCAGGGCACGGTCACCGTGCCAGCGGGCGGGACCGGCGCGGCGAGCTTCACCGTGACGTGTGTCGTCCCGGGGTCGCGCGCGAGCGGCACCGCGCAGCTCGGGCTGGGCACTCCCACGCCCCACCAGAACGAGCAGACCTTCGACTTCGACGTACGAGCGGATCTGACGGGGAAGTTCTACATCACCGCCTACGACGACATTCACCCGGACGGGACCATCGCCACGGTATTCGTGGATGCGTCGGCGGACCCCGCCACGTTTTTCAAGGCGTACCGCGCCACCTCGAATGCGTGCGGTGATCCGAGCCACGGTGTCGAGTTCGACGCCCTCGGCAGGGACGGGCCAGACCTGGTGAACGTTACGGGGATCGTGTGCGATGACGGGCCGCAGGGGAGCGGCAGAGACTTCCTGAGCTTCTTCATCATCAAGCCCCAGGCGGCGGGGATCGGCCGTTCGGGCATGGTGACGAGCGGGGATATCGTCAAGAACTGATCCTTCGTGCTCCAGGCCTCTGTTAAGGGTCGCCTGCGGACGATCCGCGCTCACCCGCTCCTCAACCCGACTGCTCTAATAGAGGGATGGCGCGAGCGGCTCGGGGGCTATCCGGAGGATCCGGAGCACGAGCCCCACCTGGCGGCAGCGATCGAGTGGCTGGTCCGCGCCCAGGACGCGACTCCGGACGGCGGCATCTCGCGCGCGTTCAGCCTCGCATGGCACCCCTATTTCGGCGGCCGCGGCTGGCAGCCCTCGTATCCGGAGACCACGGGCTACATCATCCCAACCTTGTACGCTGCTGGAAAGCGGCTGGGACGTGCCGACCTCGCTGCACGCGCCGAGCGCGCCGCACGTTGGGAAATCGAAATTCAGCTGCCCTCGGGTGCGGTCCGCGGCGGCGTGATCGGCGCGCCGGAATCCCCCGCCGTGTTCAACACCGGACAGGTGCTGCTCGGCTGGCTCGCCGCGTTCGAGGAGACAGGGCAGGGGCTCTTCGCGGACGCCGCTCGCCGCGCCGCTTGCTACCTGGTGGCAACGCTCGACTCGGATGGGCATTGGCGCAACGGGAACTCGCGCTTCGCCCGCGCCGACGCGACGCTGTACAACACGCGCACCGCCTGGGCGCTCGCCGAAGCGGGAGCTCGACTGGATGATGGCGGGTTCACCGATGCCGCCGCCCGCAGCCTACGCGCTGCCGCCGAGCTGCAAGCCCAGAACGGCTGGCTGCCCTCCTGCTGCCTCAGCGATCCCGAGCAGCCGCTGCTGCACACGCTCGCATACGCCACCCGGGGATTGCTGGAGGGGGGACGGGTGCTCGACGACCCGCGTCTGCTCCAGGCGGCCGAGCGCGCAGCTGATGCGCTCCTTGCAACGGTCCGGGCGGACGGCTGGATGCCCGGTCGCTACCGCTCTGACTGGTCGCCTGCGGTGCGCTGGTCTTGTCTCACGGGCCAGGCGCAGATGGCGAACAACTGGATGCGCCTTGCCGTCATAACGGGCGACCCGAAATGGCTCGAGCCCGTGCCCGCCGTCTTGCGCTTCCTCAAGCGGACGCAGAACCGGCACAGCCGTGAGCCGGGCGTGCGGGGCGGGATCAAAGGCTCATGGCCGGTGGGCGGCGATTACGGAGCCTACGAGGTCCTGAACTGGGCGACCAAGTTTTTTGCGGACGCCCTGATGCGGCACGAGGCCGTCGAGATCAACGGCCTCGGTGCGGCGTCACCGGTCTCCGTGCTCGCCTAAGGCGTTTCCGCGATCGCGCTCCCACCCCAGCACGCGACGCTCTCGTCGGACTCGAGTCCGCAGGCGTCGTACAGCGCCGCGCTCACCTGGTTGAACGTACCCACCGGCGGCGTGGACTGGCCGGCGTAGTTGGCGCCCCAGCAGGCGACTGTACCATCGGTCCTGAGCCCGCAGGCGTGGCCGGACGCGGCGCTCACCTGGGTGTACGTACCTGGGGGCGGCCTGGTCTGGCCGTAGTCGAGGTACCACTCGTAGCCCCAGCAGGCGATGGTGTTGTCGGTCTTCAGCCCGCAGGTGTAGATGTCCGCCGCGCTCACCTCGGTAAACATGCCCCCGGGCGGCATTGCTTGGCCGTCGTGGTTGTTCCCCCAGCAGGCGACGGTACCGTCGGTCTTAACTCCGCAGCTGTGGAACGCCCCCGCGCTCACCTCGGTGAATCTGCCGGCGGGCGGCGTTGCCTGGCCGTATTCGTTGTCGCCCCAGCAAGCGACGGTGCCGTCGGCTCTGACCGCGCAGGTGTGGATGAGTCCGGCGCTGACCTCGGTGAACGTCCCCACCGGGGGTGTGCTCTGTAGATAGATGTTGGCGCCCCAGCAGGCGACGGTGCCGTCGGATGTGACGCCACAGGTGTGCGAGCCGCCCGCGCTCACCTGCGTGAAGGTGAACAGGCCCGCCGGAGGCGGCGTGCCCTGTCCGGAGGAGTTGTCCCCCCAACACGTGACGGTGCCGTCGGCGTGGAGCCCGCACCGGTGGAAGCCCCCCGCGGTGACCTGCGTGAATGTGCTCGTGGGCGGCCTGGCCTGGCCGTTGTAGTCGCGGCCCCAGCAAGCAACCGTGCCGTCAGTTCTGAGCCCGCAGCTGTGCGAGCCCCCGCTGCTCACGTGCGCAAACATGCCCGCGGGTGGTGTGCTTTGCAGATAGAGGTTGGCACCCCAGCAGACGACGGTGCTGTCTGACTTGACGCCACAGGTGTGCGAGCCACCCGCGCTCACCTGCGTGAACGTGAACAGGCCCGCCGGAGGCGGCGTGGCCTGCCCGTTGGTATTGTCCCCCCAGCACACGACGGTGCTGTCGGACCTGACGCCACACGTGTGCGACCCCCCCGCGCTTACCTGGACAAAGGTGCCTACCGGGGGCGTCGCCTGGCCCGACGTGTTGTCTCCCCAACAGGCGACCGCGCCGTCGGACTTGAGCCCGCAGGTGTGGTCGCTCCCCGCACTTAGCCGCGTGAACGGACCCGCCGCGGGCATTGCCTGCCCGGAAGAGTTGTCTCCCCAGCAGACGACCATGCCGTTGGTCGTGAGCCCGCAGCTGTGCGACCCCCCGGCTGTCACCTGGGTGAACGTGCCCGCCGGCGCCGTCGCTTGGCCGGAGTTGTTGTTGCCCCAACAAGCGATCGCCCCGTCGGGTTTGAGCCCGCAGGTGTGGTAACGCCCCGAACTCACCGCAGTGAGCGCGCCCGCTGGTGGGATCGCCTGTCCGTATTCGTTGTCTCCCCAGCAGGCGACGGTGCCGTCCGTCCGGAGCGCGCAGGTGTGGGAGTCCCCCGCGCTCACCTGTGCCACCGTGCCGGCGGTGAGCAGGACGAACGCCGGCTTCGCCTTGCGCCCGGGGTTGGTGAGATCGGACTCGCAGGCGATGGTGAAGGCGAGCCCAAGCAGGGTGAGCACGCGAATCCAGCGTGTGGTGTTCTTCAGCGTCATGGTCGTCTCCGGTCCCGAGTCCTCGCCCTGGTGGAGTGTGTTTGCGACGTTTGGGCCCGAAGGGACCATCGGCTTCCGTGCTGGCCGAGCTCACGGCGGAGTTTGCGCGATCGCGTACCCACCCCAGCAGGCCATGCTCGCGTCGCGCTCCAACGCGCATGTGAGGTTGTTACCTGCGCTCACCTCGGTGAACGTGCCCGCCGGTGCCGTCGACTCGGCGCCCCGGCAAACGATGGTGCCGTCGGCCCTGAGCCCACAGGTGTCCCCATTCCCGGCGCTCACCCGCGTGAACGCCCCCGCCGGCAGCGTCGTCTGGCCGAAGCTGTTGTCTCCCCAGCAGGCGACGGTGCTGTCGGCCTTGAGTCCGCAGGTGTGGGTGCCGCCCGCGCTTACCTGGGTGAACGCGCCCGCTGGTGGCGATGCCTGGCCGGCGCCGTTGTACCCCCAACACACGAGCGTGCCGTCGCTCTTGAGTCCGCAGGTGTGCCAATAGCCCGCGCTCACTTGAGTGAACGCGCCGGCGGGCGGCGTGGCCTGGCCGTAATCGTTGTTGCCCCAGCACGCGACAGTGCCGTCGGGCTTGAGACCGCACGTGTGCCAGTCCCCGGCGCTCACTTGAGTGAACGCGCCGGCGAGCGGCGTCGCCTGGCCGTGATCGTTGCTGCCCCAGCAGACGACGGTGTTGTCGGTCTTGAGCGCGCAGGTGTGCGAGAAGCCCTGGCTCACCTGGGTAAATGCGCCCGCCGGCGCGTCGTTGCTTGGCCAGCAAGCGACGCTGCTGTCAAGTTTGACGCCGCAGACGCCCCTCCCGCCCGTGCTGATCTTGGTGAACGTGTTTGTCGGCGGGGCCGACCCGCCGCCCCAGCAGGCCACCGTGCCGTCGGTTTCGAGCCCACACGCGTAGCCGACCCCCGCGCTCACCTGGGTGAACGTGCCCGCGGGGGGGAGCGGCGGCGCCGGGTCGTCGGGGTTTGCCGCCCAACAAGCGACGGTGCCGTCGGTCTTGATCCCGCAGGTGTGCCTGGCTCCAGCGCTGATCTGGGTGAAGTCGCCCGGTGGGAATGTGGGGATGAACGCGCCCGGCGGCGGCGGCCCAAGGAACGGCGGGTGATAGCCCCAGCAGACGGCGGTGCCGTCGGTCTTGAGCCCACAGGTGTGGTAGCCCCCCGCGCTCACCTGGGTAAACGAGCCAACCCCGGGCGTCGCCTGGCCGTAGCTGTTGTCGCCCCAACAGACGATCGCGCCGAGGGTTTTCAGGAGCCCGCAGGTGTGATAGTACCCCGCGCTCACCTGGGTGAAGGTGTCCGCTGGTGGCGTCGCCTGGCCGGCATCGTTGGCGCCCCAGCAGGCGACGGTGCCATCGGTCTGGACCCCGCAGGTGTGGGCGAGACCGGCGCTCACCTGGGTGAACGCGCCGGGTGGTGGTGATGCTTGGCCAGCCCCATTGTACCCCCAGCAGGCCACCGTGCCGTCGGTTTGGACGCCGCAAGTGTGATTGCGCCCTAGGCTCACCTGGGTGAACGCGCCCACCGGCGGCGTCGCCTTTTGGTATGCGTTCTCACCCCAACAGGCCACCGTGCCGTCGGTTCGCACAGCGCAGGTGTGGAGGGCCGCGGGCCCCGCGCTGAGCTCCGCGACCGTACCCGGTGCAAGCAGGACGAACGCCGGCTTCGCCTCATGCCCGGGGGCGGTGAGGTCGGACTCGCAGGCGATGGTGAAGGCGAGCCCGAGCAGACTCAGCAAGTGGGCGCACCGTGTGGGGTTCCGCATCGTCATCGTCGTCTCCGGGCTGCGCCTCACGTTGCGCCGCGCATCAGAGGATACCGCCCAGACTCGTGACCACGGTGAGCACTTTCGTGTCCGAGCCTGAGGCGCCGCGGCTGTCCGTCACCGTGACACGGATTGTGTAGCTGCCGATGAGGATGTAGTTGTGCGTCGCACTGCCCGGGCCCGTGCTCGAGGTCCACCCGCTCGACGACGAGCCGTCGCCCCAGTTGATCGTGTACGACCAGGGCCCGTTGTCCGGGTCGCTGAACGAGGCGTTCAGCGTGTAGAAGAGACCGAGCAGCACCGTCTGGTCGGGCCCGGCGTTCACGCTGGGCGGCTGGTTGGGTTGAGTTACGGTGACCGTCTGCGACGTCGACCCCATCGCGCCCTGATTGTCGGTCACGGTCAGGGCGACCGTATAGTCGCCCCCCGCCGCGTAGCTGTGGGACGGGTTCTGCTCCGTCGAGGACGTGCCGTCCCCGAAGGTCCAGTTGTAGGACGTAATCGTGCCGTCGGGATCATTGCTCGTGCTGGTGAAGCTGCAGGTGAGCCCGGAGCAGCTGGCGGTGAAGTTCGCCACCGGCGGTTGGTTGGGAGTTTCCGCGATCGCGAGGGAACCCCAGCAGGCCGCGCTCGCGTCACGCTCCAGCGCGCACGTGTAACTGTACCCGGCGTCTAGTTGCGTGAACGTGCCTACCGGTGGCGTCGCCTGCCCGACGTCGTTACGGCCCCAGCAGGCGACGGTGCCGTCGGACTTGAGCCCGCAGGTGTACAGACCCCCAGCGCTCACGTCGGTGAACGCACCGGCGGGCGGCGTTGCCTGGCCGTAGGTGTTGTCTCCCCAGCAGGCGATGCTGCCGTCAGTCCTGAGCCCGCACGTATGCGACCTCCCGGCGCTCACGTGGGTGAACGTGCCGGCGGGCGGCGTCGCCTCGCCGTAATCGTTGCGCCCCCAACACGCGACGCTGCCGTCCGTCCTGACTCCGCAGCTTTGACCACCGTAGTCGATTATCTCGGCGACGTGGCCCCAGCCCCCTGCGCTCACCTGGGAGAACGTGCCGGGGGGCGGCGTCGCCTCGCCGTACCGGTTGGAGCCCCAGCAGACGACCATGCCGAGGCGTGTGAGCCCACACGTGTGCGAATACCCGGCGCTCACCTGGGTGAACGTGCCCGGGGGCGCGGCTGCCTCGCCGTAGTTGTTCCAGCCCCAGCAGGCGATGGTGCCGTCGGTTCTGACCCCGCAGCTGTGCCAACCGCCCGCGCTCACCTGCGTGAAGGCTCCCGCAGGGGGCGTGACCTGGTCAAAGCCATTGTCTCCCCAGCAGGCGACGGTGCCGTCGGTGTTGAGCACCCCGCAAGCGTGGTAGTCGCCCGCGCTCACTTGGGTGAACGTGTGTGTGGGCGGCGTCGCTTGGCCAGCGGCCGTTCCATTGCCACCCGAGCAGGCGACGCTGCCGTCAGTCGTGAGCCCGCAGGTGTGCTGAGCCCCGGCGCTCACCTGGGTGAACGTGCCCGGGGGCGGGGTCGCCTGCCCGTAAGCGCTGCTGCCCCAGCAGGCGATGGTGCCGTCGGAGGCAACCCCGCAGGTGTGCAAACCGCCCGCGCTCACCTGGGTGAAGGCGCCCGCTGGCGGCGTTGCCTGGCCGTAGGAGTTGTCTCCCCAGCAGACGACGGTGCCGTCGCTCGTGACGCCGCAAGTGTGGCCGCTGCCTGCGCTCACGTGGGTGAACGTGCCCGCCGGCGGCGTCGCCTGTCCGAAATAGTTGCTGCCCCAACAGGCGACCGTGCCGTCCGTCGTGAGCCCGCAGGTGTGGACGCCGCCCGCGCTCACCCCGGTGAACGCGCCCGCCGGCGGCGTCGCCTGGCCGGAAGCGTTGGCCCCCCAGCATGCGACCGTGCCGTCGGATTTGAGCGCGCACGTGTGGGACCCCCCCGCGCTCACCTGCGTGAACGTGCCCGCCGGCGGCGTCGCCTGGCCGGAGGAGTTGTCACCCCAGCACGCGACCGTGCCGTCGGATTTGAGCCCGCACGTGTGCGACTCGCCCGCGCTCACCTGGGTGAACACGCCGGCTGGCGGCGTCGCCTGGCCGTAACGGTTCAAGCCCCAGCACGCGACGCTGCCGTCGGTGCGAAGAGCGCACGTGTGGTAGCCCCCCGCGCTCACCTGCGAGACTGTGCCTGGCGTGAGCAGGACGAACGTCGGCTTCGCCTCGCGTCCGGGATTGGTGAGATCGGACTCGCAGGCGATGGCGAAGACCAGCCCGAACAGGCTGAGCACGCGAATCCAGCGTGTGGCGTTCTTCAGCGTCATGGTCGTCTCCGGTCCTGAGTCTCGGCCTCGTGGGTCGCAACATTTGGACCCGAGTGAATCGCTGCCTTCAAGGCGGAGCGCCTCGCGCGGCCTGTCGTGCCCCGCGGCGATCCCGCCGCGCGTGTCGCACGGCTGCCACTGGGCGCTCGCGGCCCAGCGCGGCGAGTCCCTTCGCTCGAGGATCGCCTCACTGCTGCTTCAGCCACTCGCTCAACACGACGAGGTTGAACAGCCGCTGACTGTGATCCCGCGATCCCGCGCGGTGCTCACGAGCCATTTCGCGAATCCCGGCGGGGTTGAGCCAGCCGCATTCGCGCAAGCTCTCGCTGTCCGCCAGCTCATCGGCCCAGCCGCTGGTTGCCTCGTGCGCGAACCACACCGGCAGCGGCACGTTGAAGCCGTGCTTCGGTCGCTGGAACAGCTCGGGCGGGACGAATCGCGCCAGCAGAGCCTTGAGAAGCGGCTTGCCGCCGTTCCCGTCGAGCAGCCACTCCTGCGGCAGCCCCAGGGCGAATTCGAGCACCTCCTGGTCCAGCAGCGGCGACCGCGCCTCGAGACCATGGGCCATCGTGGCGATATCGACCTTGGGCAATAGGCAGTCCGCGAGATACGTGTGTATGTCCACCAGCTGCATCCGGCGCAGCGCCGTGCCGTTGCCATCCCGGTACAGTTGCGCCAGCCAGGCGCGCACCGTGTTACCGTTGTCCCGCCTCTCGCGCACCAGATCTCCCGTGTAGAGCCCACGCACTTCCTCGTCGGCCACGCACGTGCGCAACGCCGCGAAGCGCTCTGGCTCGTCCAATGCGAGAGTACGGAGGCCGCGGTTGATCCGCCGCGCCCAGGGCCCCCCCCGGCTCATCACCGCGGCGCCGAGCTCCAGCGCCGCCTTCGGCATCGTGCTCCGCCAGCGCGTGAGCCGGAGCGCCGTCCGATACCAATCGTATCCAGCGAAGCCTTCATCGCCGCCGTCGCCGGTGAGCACTACGGTGACGTGCTTCCGCGTCTCCTCCGCCAGCATCCAGACGGCGAGCGCCGTGGCATCGCCAAACGGCTCCGCCGCATGTCGTACCAGGGCGGGGAGGAGGTCGATCAGCTCCGGGCGTCCCGTGAAGGTGTGATGCCGGGTCCCGAGGTGGTGGGCGACGCGCTCCGCGTACCCGCTCTCGTCGAACGCGGTCTCGGCGAAGCCGAGCGAGAACGTCGAGGTCTCCCCGGGGCATTGGCGGGACGCGATCGCCGTCACCAGGCTCGAATCGACGCCGCCGCTCAGGAATAAACCGAGCGGCACGTCGCTCCGCAGCCGCAAGCTGACTGAGGTCGTGAGCAGATCTTCGAGACGATCGACCGCGTCGTCAAAGTCCCCCACGAACGGCTTCACCGTCCGTTCGAGCGCCCAGTAACGGAGGGAGCGAGCCCCTGAGGATGTGACCCGCAGCATCGTTCCGGCGGGGAGCTTGTTGATGCCGTCCCAGATGGACTGGGGAGCGGGGACGTACCCCAAGGTCAGGAACGCGTCCAATGCGCTCAGGTTCACGCGACGGTCCTTGGGGTCGGTATCCCGCAGCGCCCCGAGCGTCGATGCGAAGTAGCAGCCGTCGTCGTCCAGCGTGTAATACAACGGCTTCTTGCCCACCCGATCCCGCGCGAGCACCAGCTCGTCGCGTGTGCCGTCCCACACCGCGAAGGCGAACATGCCGCGCAGATAGTGCACCGCCTCGCTCCCGCAGCGCTCGTACAGCCGGAGCAGGACTTCGGTATCCGAGACGGTATGGAACCACACCCCCTGACCCTCGAGGGCGCGACGCAACTCGCGATAGTTGTAGATCTCGCCGTTGAACACCAGGGCGATCCGTCCATCGTCGCTGCACATCGGCTGGCGCCCGCCTTCGATGTCGATGATCGAAAGCCGGCGGTGCGCCAGCGCCGCGCGGCCCTGCGGATCAGCCCAAACGCCCTCGCCGTCGGGCCCGCGGTGCGCCATGAGCCCCGACATGCGGCACAGGCGCTCGCGGTCGGGGCGGGGGCGTGCGTCGTGGCGCAGGGTTACTGCGCCGGCAATGCCACACATGCGGGCGTTACCCCTGCCTGAGCTTCGAGGAGCTCGCGGTACAACTTCAGGTGCGCTTCAACGCGGCGCTCCAGTGAGAACCGGCTCACGACGTCGCGGCGCGCCGCGGCCGCCGCGGGCGAGTCGCCCTGCGTTATCGCCCGCTCAATCGCGTCCGCGAGCGCCGCGGCGGATTCCGGCGCCACCAGACGAGCCGCCGACGAGGTGCCGACAACTTCAGGCACCGCACCCACCGCCGTCGCCACGACCGCCACCTCCGCCTGCATCGCCTCGAGGAGTGTGTTGGGCAACCCCTCGCTGCGAGATGGCAGAACGACGAGATCGAGATTGCGGTACACGGCATCCACGTTGGCGACTTGCCCCAGGAAGCGAATGCGCGACGCCAAGCCGAGACGAGCGCAGCGGGCCTCGAGCAGCGCGCGGTCAGGGCCGTCGCCCGCGACCAGCGCGGAGAACCACAGCCCCTTCCCCGCCAGGACGGCGCAGGAGTCCAGGAAGACGTCCACTCCCTTCTCCCGGCTCAACCGGCCGACCACGCCGATGATGGGCCGCTCGAGCCGGTCGCGCTCCATCGGGTCGCCCGGGGGCACGGGGGTGGGAACAACAGCGTTGTAGATGATCCGGACCCGACCGCCGCAGTGCTTGAACGCTCGAGCTTGGGCCTGCGACATCACGACAACGCGGTCAGCCGCACGGAGCAGCTGCTTGTCGACCCAGTGATAAAATCGGTCCTTCACGTCTTCGGTCGTGACGCCATGGTGGAATCCGATCCAGTGCCACGGGCGGTGCTGCAGCCGGCGCAGCAGATATGCCACCGCCGTCGCCTTGTAGCCGTGGGTCTGCACGATGGACGGTCGCCAGTCGCGCAGCACCGTTCCCACCCTCGAGGCCATTCGCCAGTCGACGGGCCCCCCGTCCTCCACGACGCAATGCCGGACGCCGGCTTCCTGGAGGTAGTGCGCGAACTTCGACGGGGGCCGGCCGCGTCGATGGAACGCAATGACCAGGCACTCGATCCCCGCTCCCTCGAGCGCACGCGCCAGAGCGGTCACCTGACGTCCGGGTCCGGTGACCGCTTCGGAAGGAACCAGCGCGGCGATGCGGTTCGGTGAGGAGCGTGAGGCGTCCGCACCCGCGACTCGCTCCACGACGGTCATCGCACGGATCGGCTGGACCGAATAAGCCAGCTCCCTCCTCCGGCGGGCATGGCGGCCGGTTGTAGCACTGCGGCGACGGGCTGACGCGCGAACCAGATCCAGGTGCGCCGCAGGCCCTCGGCCAAGGAGATGAGCGGTTGATAACCGAGCAGGCGCTCGGCGCGCCGGAGACCCGCGAGCGAGTCGCGAACGTCGCCCTCCCGTGCAGGAAGCCGCTGATAGGCGAGCTCCCGGCCGGTGATCTTCCCCACGAGTTCGATTAGGTCGAGCAGCGAGGTCCGCGCCCCCGCCCCCACGTTCACCACGGCCCCGTTGACCCGTTCCTCCGGCACTGTTGCCGCAAGCACGTTCGCGTCCACCACGTTGTCCACATAGGTGAAATCCCGCGTCTGCGTCCCGTCCCCGAACAGCTTCGCCTCGCCCTGTTCCAGCACCGCGAGCAAGAAGGCGGGGATGACCGCGGCATAGGCTGAGTGTGGACTCTGGCGCGGACCAAACACGTTGAAATACCGGAGCGCCACCCCCTCGATCAGCCCGGCGCGAGCGAAGGCGAGCACATATTGCTCGCCTGCCAGCTTGGACGCTGCATAGGGCGAGCGCGGGAGTGGCTCGGCCGATTCCGTCTTCGGCAGGACGGGCGTATCACCATAGACCGAGCTGGAGCTCGAGTAAACAACGCGCTTGACCTGCGCCGCTCGGCACGCCTCGAGCAAGCGCATCGTCGCGTTCACGTTTGCGTCGTGAGAAGCCCACGGATCCTTGAGCGACCGGGGCACGCTCGGGAGCGCCGCGAGATGAAAGACCACGTCGATCCGGGCGACCGCGCTGCGACACACTGGTGCCTCGCAGAGATCGCCGCGCAGAAACTCGATCTCGCCATCCAAGCCAGCAAGATTTGCTTCGTCGCCCGTGCTGAGATTGTCTACGACCCGAACCTGGTGCCCGAGAGCAACCAGCCGCTCGGCGACGTGGGAACCGATAAAGCCCGCTCCACCCGTGACAAGACACCGTAACGCCCGCGCTCCCAGCATGGAATCCCTCTCTGCCGATGGACCTGGTCACGCGTGAATCGCATGCACGCGTG
>WNFW01002135.1_pt1 | contig 13483 bp, 9 predicted proteins | sample 5400131 | NCBI WGS metagenome assembly WNFW01 (sample SAMN13153362, study PRJNA577476) | soil metagenome | isolation source: 20 cm soil or saprolite under grassland replicate 1 | place: USA:California | collected 2016-06-15 | reverse complement strand
AAGGATTCGCGCGACCAGCTTGCCACTCCACCTGCGGTGCAGTTATTCTATACGCGTTCCATTTACGGCGCGTTCGTCTAGTGGTTAGGACACAGCCCTCTCAAGGCTGGTGCACGGGTTCGACTCCCGTACGCGCTGCGAATGGGTTTCATAGGTAAAATGTCCTAGGGGAATGGGCTATCAACCTCTAGCTGGTCAAATTAGGACGCCACCCTGCGGTGAGGTCTTGCTGCCTTTGTTTTAGGAGGCGCTCTCGCGACCCTTCCGTGATTCACGCCCTTGCATTTTGCGGGATGAATTCTAAAGAGAATGAGGGACCGGATGGCTACGGGAATAATGCTTCGCACAATGAGGACTACAATTTGGTCTTTGGTTTTCGTGGCGATTTCGCTGGCTGGCCTGCGGGCGCAGACGGTACCGACACTCGATGCAATCCGGGTTGCTTCCGGTTTGACTCAGCCTCTCTTCGTCACAGCGCCACCGGGAGATTCCGGGCGATTATTTATCTTGCAGCAGGACGGCCGAATCCGAATTCTCAACCTCGCCACCGCCACGCTCAACTCGACTCCCTTTCTCACCCTCACTGGCTTGACCGCCACCGGAGGCGAGCAGGGTCTGCTCGGCATGGCGTTCGATCCAAGCTACGCCGCAAATGGAAAGTTCTATCTCAACTTCACCGTCCCCGGCGGCGCTTTTGGCAATGGCGTGACGCACGTCTCGCAATTCACCGTCTCGGCCAATCCCAACATCGCGGATCCGACCAGCGAAAGAATCCTGCTCACGTTCGATCACCCGCAAGCCAATCACAACGGAGGATGGATCGGCTTCAGTCCGCGCGCCGGCGACGCGAACAACCTCTATATCGCCACGGGCGACGGCGGCGGCGGGAACGATCAGGGAACTGGCCACATCGAACCGGGCGGCAATGCGCAAAGTTTGACGACTTTACTCGGCAAAATGCTCCGCATTCACATTAATTCCGCGGCCGGGACCGCCACGATTCCCCCGAATAATCCTTTCGTCGGCGTCGCCGGAGCGCGAGGAGAAATCTGGGCGTTCGGATTGCGTAATCCATTCCGGAACAGCTTCGATCGCCAGACCGGCAGGCTGTTTATCGGGGATGTCGGGCAAAGCAGCCGCGAGGAGATCGACGTGCAACAACCAACGAATCCCGGTGGCGGCGAAAATTACGGCTGGCGCGTTCGCGAAGGAAGCATTCAAAATCCTGCTTTTCCTGGAATACCCCGGCCGCCGGGCGCGGTCGATCCGATATTCGATTATCCACGGTCGGTCGGCCGGACAGTGATCGGCGGTTATGTCTATCGCGGCCAGCGAATCCCGAATTTGCGTGGCGTTTATGTCTTTGCCGATTTCCTCGGTCCCGACTCGGGCCCGGGCACCGGTCAAATATTCACTCTAAATTACAACGGCATCAGTGCTTCAAACTTCCAGAACATTACTCGGCAGCTTTTTCCGACGAGCGCCGGTGGCTTTACGCTCAGTAATCCCTCCTCGTTAGGCGAAGATGCGAATGGCGAGCTTTACATTACCGACATCGGCAACGGGAGCGTTTTCAAAATCGTGGCATCGGTCGTGAAGAGCGATTTCAACGGCGACGGTAAGGCAGACATCCTTTGGCAAAATACGTCAGGCGCGCGCGCAATCTGGCTCATGAACGGCACAACCTTCGGCAGCAGTGTAAGCTTGGGAACCGTGGCGATCTCCTGGAACATCGCCGGTTCGGGCGATTTCAACGGTGACAGCAAGGCAGATATTCTTTGGCAACATACCTCAGGGGCGCGCGCAATCTGGCTCATGAACGGCACCACGCATACATCCACTGTGAATTTGGGATTCGTGGCGACATCGTGGAGCATCGCCGGTTCGAGCGACTTTAACGGGGACGGCAAGGCGGACATTCTTTGGCAAAACAGTTCTACTGGCCAGCGCGTTATCTGGCTCATGAGCGGCACCACGCATACATCCACTGTGAATTTGGGATTCGTGGCGACATCGTGGAGCATCGCCGGTTCGAGCGACTTTAACGGGGACGGCAAATCGGACATTCTTTGGCAAAACAATTCTACTGGCCAGCGCGTTATCTGGCTCATGAACGGCACCACGCGTACATCCACTGTGGATTTGGGATTCGTGGCGACATCGTGGAGCATCGCCGGTTCGGGCGACTTTAACGGGGACGGCAAGGCGGACATTCTTTGGCAAAACAGCTCTACTGGCCAGCGCCTTATCTGGATCATGAATGGCACCACGCGTACATCCGCCGTCAATTTGGGATTCGTGGCGACATCGTGGAGCATCAGAAATTATTGACCGCCAGCGCCGTAGTTTTCAGGCCAATGGCACAATCGGTTACGACGAGCTTTCCTATTTGACCGTCACAAAAATAAACGGCAAAGAGATCAAGTCGTTAGCCGATCTGGCCGAAGCGGTGAAACAGCCCCATCGAGGGTTTCATCAAGATTGAGACCGAGGAAGATCCGAAACAGATCGAGCTGGATGCTGCGCAAGTGGCCGCTGAAGCACCCGTTCTCCAGGAAAACTACGGCATCTCTTTGCTGCATCGCCTCGATTGAGCCGAAACGGCGGCTAACTTCAGCCTGCCCTGAGGGAGCCTAGGGAGTCGGGTACGGGCAACTGCGTTCCTTGCCGCGGCGTTAAAAAGACCGCCGCGCAAAGAAACACAAACACCGCCGCGGCGCCCGTCCATTCCCAAAAACCCAAGTGCCAAAACACCGAATGCCGTAACGCAGCGCGAATAGGCATCGTCCAGGTTACTTTCAATCGAGTAAGCACCAGCAAACATTCGCTAGATACAAGCCCAACCAAGGGCAGCAGCGTCAGGCACGACCAAGTCCAGAACAATCGAGCCCCAAATAGCCTTCGTCCGCGACCTTTCCACGCGCACCAGCAGCCGCACAACATTCCGATTGCGATAAATCCCGCGGAGGAGCGGGCAAGAAATTCGTGCAGCCTGCGGATTCCTAATACAGAGTGCGCGTGCTGCGGCACGACAAGAGATGCGCAAATCAGCGCAAGTATTCCCGCCATAAAAGCTCCGCTGCTCACCAGAGCCACGCGCGGCGCAGCTATTTTCAAATACCACCCCAAATATCCGGCGAACGGTAGCATCAACAACGCCGCGACCGATATTCCGCAAGCGGGCATCCAATAATGGGCGGGGTTATCGCGCGGCGACAACAGGTTGCAAATAACGCGATAACGCCAGTCGTAATTTTCCGGGAACATCCACGCGGTCGCGCCAAGCGTTCCGAAAAAGGAGAGGAAAATCAGGACCAACAATACAGCCAGAATTCGTTTGCGATAAAACATTGGCAAAGACTCGCACCCAAGATCAAAGCTGCTCATCGGGCTCGGCGTTGCCAGAAGGCCGCGGTTTGACCAGAAAGCGGTCGACTTCTTCGTTGTAGGTTTGGAATGGATCGCCCATGACAAGAAAATCGCGGCTGTCGCACGCGATTGAATCCCAATTGATCACGTACGGAAAATCGCAATTCTGAAAAAAAGCCGCCGCGTGCGCACGACCTGATGCACGCGTATTGGCAGGCGGAACGTGTGTCGCATTAGAGCGTCGGACGCTGTTGTTCCACTCCGCAATTCGCTTGCCCGGGGTGACGCCAAAGAATAATCCCCGGGCTGGGTCGATGTTGTGATATTCGAGATCGACGCTTTGCAGCCATGGATGATCCCAGGTCAATTTCTCTGATTCCATGAATGTCTCGAGCAACCATTTCTTCGTGATCCAATCGACACCGCCGATCAGTGACTGCTGGTTCTGTTCGAGCGCCTCAAGGACGAAGCCCCAGTTTTCCAGTAACCAATTTGTTTCCGCGCTCCTGTTCCGCAGATATTTTTGCGCTAGTTGATGGAATTCCCACTGCACGTCGAGCGCACGAATGGTCTTGCCGTTTTCAAGATCGACAATCCACCGTTGAGTGGGATCGCGTGAAATATTGCGGGTGCTTTGCACGGCATCGGCCAAGACAAGGTTTCGCGGCAAGCGGCCATCCTCGAGTAGCGATAAAACACAAGAGGTCGTGCCGATCTTCAGCGCAGTGGCAAACGGACTCATGTTGGAGTCGCCGATGAGTAAATGAAGGCGCCGATATTTTCGATAATCGGCCAGGGGCTCATCGCGCGCATTGATAATGGCGCGATTAAATTGCACCCACTGATAGATGTCGTTCACGATGTGATCGGCGCGTTGACTGAGCTGAAAATTGACCTGCGCTTCTGGCTGGGGCGGCTCAAAGTCGAATGCGAGCGGATTGGATTGGCCGACACGACCAGCACCGGTAAAGATCTGCCTGGTCGCCAAAAAAGTGAGCAACGTTCCCAGAATCGGCGGCGTGAATTGGGCCTCCCGCTTCATCAAGTAATTTTCATGGCAGCCAAACGTGGCGCCGGTGTAATGATCGACATTGTTTTTTATAAACGACACACGGCCATCTGCGCCCAAGGCAGCAAGCGATGATTGGAGCAGGTCGTCTCCGGCGAGTTCGTAGGTGACAATATCGTGCAGATGCAAACACTCCGGCGATGCATACTCGATATGCCCCATGTCGAGATAGAGACGACCGCCATTGAGAAGGAAGCCTCCGTTGCCAGGCGGTTCCTCGTAATCACGGTAGTGTAAATCGATCGTGCCGGCTTTAGCTTTGCGAAAAAGATAGTTCTTAACCTTGGCTGGCCAGAGCTCGGAATTAACGTGCGGTTCTTCTTCGCTAAGGAGGCAGCCGTACTCGGTTTCTATTCCAACGATCCGATCCATTTTAGTCAGTTAACGACAGCGTTTGAAACCATTTAATCACTGAATCTCTAAATCTCTAAATATTTTCGCAGGCATCCGTAGCAGAGCGCGGCCAAAAAATGGTCTTGCAAGGGGTTGTGAATAACTGTTAATAACATGCAATAAATCCAGAAAGTTCGTAAAATGGTCCCTGACATAAGAGACTTGGGTCTTCGTAGTCCCTGTGAGAAGGTGGGCGGCTTAGTTTATTTCGGCCGGATGCTGGATAAAATTCGGAGTCATGCGAAAGGCGAATTGCCTCCGGATTATCAGGCGAACCTAGGCAAAGGTTTCGATGGGAGTTGCGTCCGGTTGTTGCAGGTAGATTACGATCAGTTAGTCGAGCGCGCAAAGCAAGGCGGCACGGATGACGAAATCTTGCGGTGGTGTTTCAGCATGGGGCGGCAACCGTCCGACGATGAAATTCGCGTTTGGAATGAATTCATGCGTAAACGGGGCTGGAACGATGAAGTCTCGGAAACGCTTGAACGGCGGAAGAAGGAAGCCGGCATGGCTGCCCGATCGGAGATCGAGACGATGTTCGCATTTATCGACGCCGACGAAAGGCGCTCACCAAACGCCAACGCCAACCATCGATAGCATCCCGGAACATCGAGTTAGATCGCCAGATTCTGTAGGCGCGTCGTTAACGCTGGCCTGGGGTTAACGACCCCCGCTGCAACTGCAGATGTTATTCAGACAGCGTGTCGATCCGCTCCGCGAGTGCAAAGTCCAGCTCGGTCAGGCCGCCTTTGCTGTGCGTAGAAAGAATCAGGCGCACTTTGTTGTAGCGGATGTCGATGTCAGGATGATGTTCCTCGTCGTCTGCCACTTCGGCCACTGCATTTACGAAATCAATCGCATCGGCAAAATCATCAAACTCAAAAGTCCGTTCAATGTGCTTCTTCTCCAGTTCCCATTCCGGAATTTTCTTTAGGCGGGTCTTCAACTCATCCGCTTTCATCAAATCAGCCATAACGGGGAACGAGTAACATCCTGAAAGCGTTTTGCAATGATGAATCGCTAACGAAATTTTTGCCCTGGCGGCGGCTCTAAACTGCCAGGATTTTTCGCAGGTTTTTCGCTGAATCGAACACTTCCACCGCGCACTCGCGCGCGCGCTTTGAGCAACGCGTCCAGTTTGCGAGCACCGCTTTCATCGCCTCAGCCGCTTCGGCTATTCCATTAACAAACTCAAACCCACTCTCGTGCGGGAGATAGTTCGCCGCGCCCGTATCCTCGGTGATAACCGGTCGTCCCATTGCGAGAAAGGCGGCGCCGCGATCGCTCAGCCATCCGGTCCGCCATGCCACATCCACACCTTTGATCGCAGTGAATTCGCCGAGCGCACTGGCGATGTACCGGCGATAAAAACCAGGAGTGCGCGCAACGCGGTGTGGATCGACAATATGCCAGCCGCGCCTAGTAAGCCGCGCCCTCTCTGGATCGTCCGCATTAATGTTCATTGCCAGCTCGAAGCGCGCTTCTGGAATTTGCTTCGGCAGATCAAGATAAGGTTCGAAGGCAAATTTCTTGGAAAGATCGGGAAATGTGCCGTTAACTTCCACGGCCCCAGTCCAATACCATTGACCAATTGTCGTGAACTTAGGCGCCGTCGGACGCGGCCGGCGTCGAAGAAGTTGGGTATCCGCCAGCGGATAAAATGTCTTCCACGAAAGGGGCGACTTTGGCAGTTGGCAATCGCCTCCGTAAACGTTAAGGCCGATCGTCCAGAATTCGTCGTGGAACGACTGGCCCATCTCCAGCTTGGTCATCCAATAAAAAATTTCGCTTGGATCGAGGTCGCAGAAAATGCGGCGTTCGAATTGCAGAAGAAATGGCGGATGAATCGAATAACTGAGATTGAGCAGCGCGTTTGATCCCGCTAATCGATCGAGTAGAGCGCGCCTCGACATTCCGAAGCAGCGCATCCCGCCAAGATCATGCGCATCCGATGCGGGCTTTTGATAAAGCAAACAATACCGACCACCAAGTCCGTGTTCGCGTAATCTTCGTTGGAAATTATCGATCCTGGCCTGGTCGGCGCGCGAATCGTTTGTCGCCGGCAAGAGCTCCAGCCAGATCGCGTCCAGTTTCAATCTACGCAATCCGAGCATCCATTGCAGCGGCACAGAAAAATTGCCACCGCCTTCGCGGTACTTCGCTGCAAAACCGCATCCAAGAAAGATAGTCATAGGCTGAGACGATCGTGGCAACCGCTCAACCAGGGAGGAAGCAGCGCGCTCTCATTGTGCCTTTGGAAGCAATCGGGAGATCAGCAGCAGCAGCGCAAGAACGACCACAGCGAGAACGCCCCAAAAGATGGAGCGCGCGGAACCACTGAGCGTTTGCGTGATCCGCTCGGTTTTGGAATCCGTGCGTTCCTGCCTCCCAAGTGTCGCGAACGCCCGTTCTGCGCGGAAAAGCTGATCTGCGATCAAGGTCACGTCATATCGCGGGGAAGCAGCGCTACGGTTTCCGTAATAGATCCAGATTGGCTGCGTGGCATCGGACCCAGCCTTGAAGACAAGTCGGGTAACGGGGTAATGGCCGCGAAAGGTACGCAGGTCGATCGCTGGATTGTCGCCATTATCTGTCTCTAAGAAAAGTGTGTCGCTCCTCGGTGTAACCTCAAGGTGAATTGCAAATTCCCGCGTTGTCTCACCTGGCACTTTTTTCCAAGTCGCGCGGCCGAGCTCGCGAGGAAAAGAATTGCCCCGCTCGTCCGCCACTTCTTCCCATAGATGCATTTCGCGTTGGAAAAGCGCAGAACCAGAAGCGCAAGTAATTCTAGCGATCGGCATGCCGGCTTGCGGTAATCGCAACGACCACCGCGAGAGCCTCGGTTTTTTCGGATCGTTGGCCGGGGTTGGTGCCAGCGAAATCGAGCGGGAAATAGAAGTACGCTCAAGAAGAAATGGAAGTTGTCGATCTTCGGTCACGATCCTCAAATCACGCTGATCCGGCGCCGCGCGTGCCAGCACATCGGGATCCAGTTCGATCTGTTGCGCCCCGGCTTTCGACACTTGAATGGGCTTGCGAAATTTCCAATCGGCGAGATCGACTCTTGCGCCGGTTAACGGAAGCGCAGCAAGATTGTCCGGCGGCTTGTAATCGCGGCTCGCCATCAAAGAGGCTGGTCGCAGTTCAATTGCCGCAGTGCTCTTTAATTTGTCGCTCAATTCCGACAGATCATAGCGCGGTGCCGAGCATTGAGTGTTTCCGGAAAGTAACTGATACCGGCCCGGCTCACCCGCTAGGAATACAAGCTGCGACACGCGCCTGTCGGCATCAACCGCATCGATAACCATTGGCGGGCTGTCGCCGTTATCGATGAGCACGATTAATTCGCGACCGCGAATTTGAGTGTCGATGGGGATTTCGAGATACGATTCACTTTTGCCGTTCAGATCCACGCGATAAATCGACCCGGTGCAGAGCGTCAGTTCGCGAATACTATCGTCAGCCAATTCCGGGATGGCGATCGTGACTACGCGTGCAAACAATCGATCGGACGTTTTGATCCGCAGAGATGCTATCGTCAAATTCGTCGCGCCAAGATCAACTGCCAGGCGTGTGATCCCCAGACTTTCGTCACGCGACTTAATTGACATCGGGAGAGGTTCGACCGGTGCTCTTGTTTCGGCGACCCGCAGTCGCACGCCGGTGAACGGCACCGCAGCGGTGCGGCTGTCATCGAGCGTCAGGCGCAGAAATTCCCAAGCGCCCTCGGGAAACGAAACACCCAGATTCTCTGCGCCGCCGGTCATTTTAAAAATCGGTTTGTCGGTCGTGATCTGGCGCCACTGCGCGCCGTCATGCGAACCTTCCACTTGGACAGCTTTAATGAATTCAACGCCTGGAGGCGTTTCGAAGGTTACGCCTTTGAGCAAGGATTTTGTTCCCGTTGTCAGCGTAATCCGCGTTGCCGTTGGTTCGAGCGTGGTGCGCAATTCCTGGGATCGTAGCACGGACTCGTGACGAGGCATCGGTCGATCGATCAAGTAAGGTACTTCACGTCCCGCAGGGTCCAATATGCGTACATCTCCAAGATCGGGACGCGAAGCATCGAGCGTTTCCGCGGGCAGATTTATCCGGATCAGTCCGTTCGCCGGTACATCGATGGTTTGGCTGAATCGCCACTCGTTCGGCGTCAATGCACCGAGCGATCTGGCGAACAAGAACGCCGCGACCAGAAAACCTGCCGTCAACCCGTTCGACCAGCGAACCTTCGACTGGAATTTCATCGGATCTGCTTTTCGGAAAGAGCGAGAAAGCGCTGGTAAAGGAAAGACGCGAAGATCGCGATGATTGCGACGACGACGAACGCGGCGATTCGATAGAGCTGATCCAGTTGGGAAAGGTCGTGCAGGAACAGTTTGAGAATGGTGACACCAAGTAATCCGAGACTCGCGTATCGCACCGGCCTGACTGTTCGACGAATCCCAATAATCAGGAGCAACAGCGCGAACAACGCCCACGCGATGCTGTAGCTCATGTCGCGCGCGAAGTTTCCAGAAAATTGAAACGTGAGCGCGGCCATGCCCGGCCGGCTGAAGTAATCGGCGATCTCGATGTTCAACAATAGAAACGCGAGCAGGGTGCCGAGCGTGTAAAGCAACGGTTGCATGTTGCGACCGAGGACAAGATTTCGCGGTGGCGCAAGGAGCCGCGCGGCAACGAAGAGGCAAATCGCCACGGTACCATAGGTGTAAAGATACCAATTAAAGATCGGCGTTGCGGAACGGGCATGATAACTGAGGACGGCCGGGTTTAGCGCGAGCCGCGCAAACGCAACCACCAACAGAGCAGTTCCCACCAAACGCAACCCCGGATGTGGCACGCGATGGAACAACCAGCAGAGAGCGGCACCTTCAAGCGCCCAGCCAAGCGTGATCCATTGGCGGTCGAACTGAATGGGAAAGATAAGAGTGATGAAAAACAGCGCCGCGCCACCAAACAATGCGAGCTGCGCATTTAGCGCTGGATTTTCCGCAGGCGTGCGTTTCAAAAGAACGATGAGCCCGAGCAGCGATGGCACGGCGAACAGAGCGGGAACCAAACCGAGCATGCCATTCGGATAAGCGGTGCGCATCACGTCATAAACGAGGAAGAAGTGTAACGGCGCAGACAGCGCAGCTGTCGCCCAAGGCATTGTTTTTGCGGCGAATTGTCGATGGAACAAAAACGGAAAAACCGTGAACAACGCGGCAAGTCCAATGTACCAGGCGAACGGCAGCGTTGCGCGGTCGGGATTGAAGTGCCCCAAATGCCAGGCGTATTCCAATGCCAGGGTCGATCCAAGACCGACCGCTGAAAGCAAATCCAGTGAAAATATCTTCGCCATGCCGAGAAGCAGAACGACAAACACAACTGCCAGCCCAAACACGCTCGATGGATTTGCCAGCGGGAGACGGAGCGTCACCATGATGAGTAGGAGAAAAGGCAGCGTCGCGGATAACGCAGGAAGCTGGATCGCTAAATTGGCCGGATCGTTAAGAGCGCCGAACAATTTTCCTCGTGTTGTTGTTGGAAGCCCTGCGGTGGCGAGCAGTTTTTGGCCCGCCCAGACTGCCACAAGCAGAAAGAAAATGCTGAAACACCCAAGAAGGAAGAGTGACGTTGGCAAGCCGGTGAGCTCTATCGGGATTCGGAAAATCCATCCGCCAATTACAACGAATGTAAGTAGCAAAACGACAAGGATCGGCAGCAAGGTGCTACTCGCGACCGCCAAGAGGATGGCCAACAGATCCACACAGAACACGAGCGGCCAGATCAGAAACGAAGCTTCCGGCAAGTTGAAGATCGGCATCAGAACCAAAACCAACGCCAGCGCGGGAAAAAGATGACCCCACCATTGCATCTCGATCTTGCGAACACGTTGCAGCACCAGCGGCGCTGCTGAATGCAGCAATGCAAAGACAAAAAAGGCCGCAAGCACTGCGTAAAGATTTTGTGTCGTGAGGTACCACGCAGTCCAGATCGCGAGAAATACGAAGACGGCGAGACCTATCACCGTGCTGATGTTCGCGAGCTTTTCTTTCACGAAAACGGTCGCCAGCAAGCCGATGTCCGCGAGGAAAATGTAGCTCAGCAATAAGGCCGGCCGATAGCCAAGAGCTTGAAATGAGAGAAAATAAAAGCCCAAGAAGATCGCCGCGGCGCCTATCCCAATCGCCGCAGCTGAGAAAGCGCCTTCGGATTTTGAAGCGCGTTTTGTCCAAACCAGAGCGGCGCAAAAGAGAAGTTCGAACCCGAGGAAAATTGCCATTGGCACAAAAACCTTGTCGCCGAGAAAGTATTTCTCGCGCAGGAAAAATTGCGCTACCCAGCCGATCTGCATGAGCACGGTTCCAATCGCGCCGAGAATAGGAAGTGCGCTCCACTCCTTTCTACGTGCCACCATTAACAGGCCGATATCAAGCAGCGCGATATAACCGAAGAGACCAAACGGATTATCTTGTCGCGTTGAAAGCAGGATTGGCGTGAGAAAACCACCAGCCATCCCCAGAACGGCTACCGCGATTGCATTCAGACGCACGGCGAGCAGGAACGCCACCGCCGTGATCAGCGTCATCAAGATGAACGTCGGGATCAATCCGAAGAATGCGAAATGGTAAAACGACCGGCACGCGAAAGTGACGGCGTAGAGGATAAGGATCCCGGTCGCACAAAGCGTTTGCGCCGTAACCGCATTCTCTTTCCGCTTCAGCGCAAGACCGCCAACGACCAATGCCAGACCTACAACAAAACCGATGACCACGCGGAGTTCCGGCGGAATGAGATTGTGCTCGAACGAATACTTCACGAAAAACGCAACGCCGAGGAACAGTGCCAGCCCGCCAATCCATGCGAATAGTTTTGCTCCCATGAACTGCTCCCAGTTGATGGCGGGACGCGAAGGTTGCGGCGCCGGCGGTTCGGCCGAGCGCGGTCGAGGAGGTATTGGCGGCGGCGGGGCAGATGCAGCAGCGACCATCACTTCTTCTGGCAAAGGCGGCGGAACGGAAACGGGCCGTACGGACTCTGCAATCGGTGGGGAAACGAAAGACCCGCGCTCTGTCGCTTCTGTTTTCTTTCTTGCCTCAAACGGCGGTTCTGTTGTCCGTTCGCCCGCCGGGCGCCTTAGCATCTGCAACTCCGCTTCTAGACCGCGTAACTTGATTTCGAAATTTTCAACGAGGCGCCGCGCTCTAGTCGCTTTCGCGATTGCGACTAGAGGCAGCACGAAACAGACGGCGATGACAGCCAGCGAGAGAAAAACGAGAGCTTCCATAGATTAAGATGTCCGAACCGGTTCAGATAATGCACGATTTGGTGCGTTTACGTGAATCGATAAATTTGCCGGTTAGCATCGAATTATTCGATCATGAACATTCATCACATCGAGCTCTTCTATTATGTCGCAAAGCATGGCGGCATTGCGGCGGCCGTGCGCAACATGCCGTATGGAATTCAGCAACCTGCGGTGAGCGGACAAATCGCCAGACTCGAAGAAGCTCTCGGCGCGAAGTTATTCAATCGAAGACCGTTCTCACTACTACCTGCTGGCACCGACTTATTCGAGTTCGTCAAACCATTTTTCGATGACGTAGAGAAGGTCGCTGGCAGAATCCGCGGCGCCTCACAGCAATTGCGCATCGCCGCGCCTTCGATCGTGCTGCACGACTATGTTCCCGAATTATTACGGCGGGTTCGCCGGCGCTTTCCGATTTTCCGGCTCGAGCTTCACGAGGCAGCGCGAGCCGACGCCGAGAGATTGTTGCAGGTAGGAGAGATCGATGTGGCAATCACGGTGATCGACAGCAAGCGGCGTCCTGAGATTCATTCGCGTCCCCTGCTCGAACTGCCGTTGATCTTGTTGGTTAACAAAAAACACCGCCTCACGACCGCGAAACAATTCTGGAGCCGGGACAAAATCGAAGAGACGCTAATTACTTTCCCACGCGGCGATGCAGTGCAGACGCATTTTCAGCGTGGTCTCGAGCAGCTTGGCGTGGAATGGTTTCCGGGGATCGAAGTGACTTCCACCCGGTTAATCGAACACTATGTCGCCAGTGGCTATGGGGTCGGAGCAGCTGTCGCGACGCCCGGTTTCAAACCGCCGCACGGAGTACGCGTGATCCCATTGCCAGGTTTTCCACCAGTCGTCGTGGGAGCGGCCTGGGCAGGAAAACTATCTCCCATCGCGCAACAATTTCTCGCCGAAGTCGAAATCGAAGCCGGCGCGGTAAAGCGCAGCACGAAATCGCTCTAGCTACTGCAGCGACCTACTCAAGCCCGAACGATCGTAATCTTAGAAAATTCGGCCGTGCGGCAGATGCGGTTGGCCATGATTTTGATGGCCGGTGCAAAATCCGCCGTTCGGGATCGGGATAATCGAGCCGAGGAATTGCGGCTGCTGCCGCACATTTAACGCCTGCTCCAGAGCGTAGCCGAAGCCGATTAGCTGCGGTTCATGCAGGAAGGTGCTGTACATGAGCATTCCCGCCGGTCGGCCGCTATCGCGAATGCCGACCGGTATCGATAAATTTGGATAACCCGCCACTGCGGGTCCGGTCGAGTTAGTCAAGTGCGGAGCGACGATCGCATCGACACCCGAGTTGATTACACTATCAATGCCAGAGCGCGCAGCAGTGCGGGCATGCGTTCGCG
>WNFW01002133.1_pt1 | contig 13486 bp, 13 predicted proteins | sample 5400131 | NCBI WGS metagenome assembly WNFW01 (sample SAMN13153362, study PRJNA577476) | soil metagenome | isolation source: 20 cm soil or saprolite under grassland replicate 1 | place: USA:California | collected 2016-06-15 | reverse complement strand
CTAACTGGCGGAAGAGTTATCGAACGCTTGTCTAGGAGGAAATCATGAGAATGGAACTCCGGGCCTTGTTTGTAGCGGCTCTGCTCGCTCTGCCGATTGTGGCGTTGCCCTACTCCGCGGCGGCTCGGCCACAGGATGAGAAAAAACAGCGCAGCGAAGCAAAGTATCGGGAAAAACTCTACAAGGAAGTGCGGCACCAGCTTGTCATGTTGCCGTGGTATTCCGTGTTCGACAACCTCGCCTATCAGGTGGAGGGCGACAAGGTGATTCTCTCCGGCCAAGTGACTCGGCCGGTTTTGAAATCCGACGCCGAGGCCGCCGTCAAGAGCATCGAGGGAGTCTCCTCGGTCGTGAACAACATCGAGGTTCTTCCACCCTCGCCGATGGATGACCAGCTCCGCCATGCCCTGTACCGCGCCATTTATGGGGACCCCAGCCTCTCGCGTTACTCCATTCAGGCCGTGCCTTCCATCCACATCATCGTCAAAAACGGCAACGTTACTCTCGAGGGCGTTGTCGACAGCGAAACCGACAAGAATCTCGCGGGTCTGCGAGCCAATCAAGTTCCCAACGTTTTCTCGGTAAAGAACAATTTGGTCGTCGCGGGCTAGACCATGTAATCCTTCGCGCGCGCGGGGCCGCTCGCTACGCGGCCCCTGTCGCTCCGCTTTTCTGCAATTGCCGCGATATCCGCCGCGCTGTTTCCTTCAGCGCTTCGATGATCCGCGGCATATTGGCCTCATCCGTTTGTGTCAGCGTCCCACTGGCACCGAGCGCCGCCGTTACATTCCCTAGGGTGTCGAAGATGGGCGCGCCCAGGCACCGCGCACCCAAACTGTTTTCCTCGTCATCTACCGCGTATCCCGACTGCTTCACGTGCTCCAGGTCCGCAAGCAGCTTTGGCATGCTGGTGATGGTCTCGGGCGTTCTCTTCTTCAAACCCTGTTGCTTCGCAATTGTTTCCACCTCATGCTTCGGCAGCCAGGCCAGCAGGCATTTCCCGACGCTCGTGGAATGCAAAAACATTCGCCGTCCCACCCACGTATTCACCTTGAAAAATCCGGGCGCCTCCACCTTCTCGATGTAAACCGCTTCGCCCTGGTCCAAGACCGCCAGGTGCACCGTCAGATGAATTCTCTCCACCAGCGACCTCATAAACGGCAGCGCCACGTCGGCGATGTCCAGGTTCGCTTGCGCGTCGCCGCCGAGACTTAAGATCTTCAAGCCCAGCCGATACCGTCCCGTTTCCGCTTCACGTCGCAAGTAGCTCCGTTTTTCCAGGGTCCGCAGGATGTAACTCGCGGAGCTTTTCGGAATCCCGAGCTTGCGGCTGATTTCCGCGTTGGTCAGTCCCTCACGGCGCTGCGCGGCGGCCTCCAGAATATTCAGCGCCCGTTCCACCGCTGTCGCCGGACTGGTTTCCGTGGCTGCCATGGCCGCCTCCCATAAGAAATAGTTATCGCCCAAGTATAGAATAATTGTTCAGGATATTGAACATCATCTTGTGGCCGCGGCGTCGCTCAGGTAGAAGAGCAAGGAGAGTTGAACGTATGTTCAATATATTGAACAAAGAGATTTGGGAAGGAAAGAACTCCCCGATGGTGCGCAAATTTCTCCACTCTTTGTCCGCGTTTTCCCACGGAATCCTTGACGCTCTTGCCAGGCTCTCCTATCTCCTTGAGCGAATGGATCTTAGAGATTGCGCGTCGCCGCCGGTTGGCCTTCGAATTGCCCTTCTAGTTTGCCGGCCGGCTTCCGTTGGAATTCGCACCGGAAAGGACTGACCTCGACCATGGCAACCGCTACCACCAAGCCGAATCCGGCGCTCGCTCCCCTGCCCTTTTCGAATCGCATCGTGGCGGTCAATTCCGCTCCTCCGGAGTTCGACCCGACACGCGATCTCCCTGCGGGTTTTCTCGAATTTCTCGCGCCGCTGCATGCCGCGCTCACGCTGCGGCAGCGCGCGTTGATCGCGCGCCGCGATTACGCCCTGGCCGAAGCCCACGCGGGCAAGGTTCCCCACTACCTGCCGCCCTCGGTCGCCACCACAAATTCCTGGCGCATTGAGCTTCCCGCCTGGTGCGCGGATCAGCGGAACCAGATGACCGGCCCTGCCGATGACGCCGATCTTGTCGTGAAAATGCTGAATTCCGGGGCTCCCGGCGTCATGCTCGATTTGGAAGACTCCACGGCCAACGCCTGGGAGCACAATTCGCAAGGGATTAAGAATATTCTGGAAGCGCTTACCGGCCGGCTCACGTACTTTGACCGCAAGCGCAACAAAACAGTGGGCATCAGTTCCAGTGCAACGGTTATTTTCACGCGGCCCCGCGGCCTGCACATTCATCAGGCTGGCGTTCTGCCCGGGGAATTGCTTCCGGCTTCGCTGTTTGACGTCGCGATGGTGGCGTATCAGGTTGACTTCAGCGCGCTGAAACATCCCCTTTGTGTGTACATTCCCAAGTCCGAATCCGCCGACGAGGCGCTCTGGTGGCGCGATCTTTTCCAGATAATTGCCCGGCTCAAGGGCCTGCCAACGAATGCCATCAAGTGCATGGCGCTGGTCGAATCGCATCCGCTCGCATTTCAGTTGGAAGAGTTTGCCTGGAATCTTCGCGATCACATTGTGGGGCTCAATCTCGGCCGTTGGGACTACATGGCCAGCTTGATTCATTTCAATCTCGAGAAACCGGAGTGGGTACTCCCCGATCGCAACAGCATTCCACACAATGTGGCTTTCTTCCAGAACTTGCGCAACCTCATTCCCGAGATTTGCCACAAACACGGCATGCTCGCTATTGGAGGCATGACCGCACTCTTTCCCAGCCGCGAAGATGCGGAACTGAACGCGCGCGCATTGAAGGCCCTCGCCGAAGACAAGAAGAACGAATCCAATTCGCTGATGGACGGGGCGTGGACTGGACATCCCGATCAGAACGAAATCGCTGTCGGCCAGTTCCCTGCTCCGAACCAGCTTCAGGCGCGGCCGGCAAACGCCAATGCGCATCCCGATCTTCGCCCGCTGCCAACGGTAGTCGGCAAACGCACGCTGGCGGGAACGCGCGCGGCGGTTCGAACGGTCATTCGCTATCGTAACGGCGTTCTCAACGGCAAGGGCGCGAGTCTCCTCGATGGCTACATGGAAGATCTCGCAACGGATCGCATTTACCGGTTGATGATCGCGCAGCGCATGAAGCACTCCGGCCAAGTTGAAATCCTCGATGACCGTGGCATGCCCGTTCGCCACACACCCGAACTTATCCGCGATCTGTTTAACGAGGAACTCGACCGGCTGCTGAGCGAAACGGCAAAGAATAGCGATTCGCAAATGGCAGCAACGCTGCGCGAAGCGCGCGGGATCAGTGAAGAGATGATTCGGCGCGAGGAGTTCAATCCGGCGTGAGAAGAGTTTTCAGTTCGTGACTAATTTGATTTGTAGTTTTTGATTTAAGTGGAAGCGGGCCTTGCTTCACCCGTGACCCGGAAAGACATTTTAGTCTTTCAATTGGCAGTAGCGAGAGAACAGAAAGGTAAGGAACACCCAATGCCGTCCAACGGAACGAACGCGCTCAACGGTAACGGCAACAAGCGCAACGCACTTCCCCAGTGGACCACCGATCCCCGCTGGACGGGCATCACGCGTCCCTACTCGTATTCGGATGTTTTGCGGCTGCGCGGCTCGATCCAGATTGAATACACGCTGGCGCGGCTCGGAGCGGACCGGCTGTGGAATCTTATGCACACCGACGCCTATGTTCCGGCCCTCGGGGCCATCACCGGCAATCAGGCCATTGAAATGGTGCAGGCCGGTCTGAAAGCGATCTATGGCAGCGGCTGGCAGGTGGCTGCTGACGGCAATACCGCGGGCGATGTCTATCCCGACCAGAGTCTCTATCCTTGCGATTCCGCGCCGAATCTGGTGAAGCGCATCAATCGCGCATTGCTTCGCGCTGACCAGATCGAATCCGCGGAGGGCAAGAAGTCCGGCACGTATTGGTTTGCGCCGATCGTCGCGGACGCCGAGGCAGGCTTTGGCGGCTCGCTGAATGCCTACGAGCTGATGAAAGCGATGATTGAAGCGGGCGCGGCGGCCGTTCACTTCGAAGACCAGCTTTCTTCCGCAAAGAAATGCGGACACCTCGGCGGCAAAGTTGTTGTTCCTACACGAGAGTTCATCGAGAAACTCGTGGCAGCACGCCTTGCGGCCGACGTCTGCGGCGTGTCGACTATTCTTATCGCGCGCACCGACGCCAACTCCGCCGGTCTTTTGCTTTGCGACGCGGACGCGCGCGACCGGGAATACATTTACGGCGAACGCACGCCAGAAGGCTTCTACCAGTTCCGCGGCGGGATCGACGCCGCTATCGCGCGCGGCCTCGCTTACGCTCCTTACGCCGACATGCTCTGGTGCGAGACCTCCACTCCGGATCTGGCCGAAGCGAAGAAATTCGCCGACGCCATCCATGCGAAATTCCCCGGCAAACTGCTGGCCTACAACTGCTCGCCGTCATTCAACTGGAAGAAAAAGCTCGACGACGTGACCATAGCCAACTTCCAGCAGGAGCTTGGCAAGATGGGCTACAAGTTCCAGTTCGTGACGCTGGCCGGCTTCCACGCCCTGAATATGTCCATGTTCCATCTGGCGCGTGGCTATTGGCAAGCAGGCATGACAGCTTACTCGAAGCTTCAACAGGAAGAGTTCGCCGCGCAGGAGATCGGCTACCGCGCCGCGACGCACCAGCGCTTCGTCGGGACTGGTTATTTCGATGAGATCGCCCAGGTGGTTTCCAGCGGCAATTCTTCCACGACCGCGTTGGTCGGCTCGACGGAAGCCGAACAGTTTCACGGCGGGGTTCCGCTCGCCCCGTCGAACGGGCATGCTTCGGAAACGCGTGCTTAATAAACAGTTTTATCAAAAGTCCCAGAAAAACCATTAATCAAGCGGTTGAGTCTTCCGACAAGGGCGGAAATCCAAGGTGATGTCCACGGTACCGTTGGCGGCATCTCGTGAGACTGGCATATTCCTGCTCGCAGATGAATCTGGGGGCAGACGAGTCTTATTGCCTTTGAAGAAGGCGTGCCATAACGCAGGGTTGAAGAAGTCCCCAATTTGTTGCGGGGCACTCAGCTCGTTCTGCGTCTTCGTGCCCAAACCTAGGAACTTTAGCTCCACCATGCGGTAGGGCTGCCCTTCATCCACTGTGATGAGAAGGTCAATTGGGGACGCCTTTTCGTCGATTGTCGTCCCAGGTTCGGGCGTGGCATCAATGTATCCCTTCGAGCCGTAGAGTCTGGAAATTGACGCAAGCCCCTGCCTAATCTTTGTGACATCGAACAGATCGCCTTCTTGCAAATTGGTCTGCTGCCTGAGTATCGCGTCCGTGAATACCAAGGGTTTGTCTGCGACGCTGGCGAACCGCATCTTCCCAAAGCCTGTATTGCGGCCCGCTCTCGATGGAAACACTCAACACGTAACGACGCTCGTTAGCCTGCGCGAGAACCAGATACGGTGCCCCCTCGACATTGTTTCTGAAGTAGCCTCGTTCGCGCAATGCATCTCTCATTGGCTTGAGACCTTGATTGACCCAGTTCGAATCGGGTTCTTCCGGCGTGATCCAGAGATCTTGCTGCTGGATGTGTTTAATGAGTTGTTCTCGTTGCGCGTCGGAGAGAGGGTTTTCACCCTGAAATTCAACACTGACGATGTTGATTTTTGTTTCCGGCATGAGGGTACGCGAGGGAGGAGCGGTGTCAAGGCAACTTTGAGATTGGGCATACCCCGGGCGAGACAAACACAGGGTTTCAAGCAGAACCAGAATGCCGAAACAGAAGTATATTCGGCGGCTCATGCCTGAAACTATATGCCAAGTCCGGTGTCATGCCAATTGGCTGAGCTAGTTGATGGCCGAGTGCGGGGGCACAGCATGCTGCGCCCCTACAAGGAGTCTGCCGAATTGCATGGGACACGTTGCCGATCAGGAAGAAATCTCCGGCCAGCCCTGGCCGTCGGGATAGGAGCGGCGGGGCTTGAGCGCAGGGATGAAGCCCGTCGTGGTTGAGTTCTTCATGACCGCTTGAAACGCTTCCTGGAAGGCTTCCATTTCCGGCTGGGTGCCGACGGTGATGCGAACATGCGTCGGCCAGACGGGCCACGGCCGACCGATATACACATTTCGCGCCGCCATCGCGTCGATCACTTCTTTCGCGGGGCGCTTGGCATCCAACATGAAACAGTTGGACTGCGACGAGACGTAGGAATAGCCCTGGCTTGCGAGCCAATCAAATGTTTTTTGGCGGATCGCGGCGTTCAACTGTTTGCGCTCGGGAACGAGATGCTCGTGCTTCAAGCTTGCAGTAGCGGCGGCCATGGCGGTAATCGGCATGGCGCTCCAGCCGCTGAAGTTTTCGAGTTTCGCGAGCAGGTCGGGACGGCCGATGGCCATGCCGCAGCGAATGCCGGCCATGCCGTAGATTTTCGAAAAAGTGCGCAACACGATGAGGTCCTGATCGGCTTTGACCAGGTCGAGGGCGCTCACGCCGTCGGAAAAATGGATGTAAGCTTCATCCACGAGCACGACGGAGCTTTTTGGCTTCGTGGCGAGGAGTTGCTCGATGTCGGAGTGCGGGGTCATCGTCCCGGTGGGATTGTTCGGGGTACAGACGTAGAAAAGGCCGGCGTCCGGCGCGCCGGCGAGCATGGCCTTGATATCGTGGGCATACGTCTTGGTCAGCGGAGTTTTAACGATGCGGGCTCCGGAGATTTTTGCCGCTTTCATACCGGCTTCGTAGCCGGGATCGGCAGTCACGTAGCTTTTTGCAGGCGAGGTGAATGAAAGAACCGAGAAATGCAGCGGTTCGCTCGAGCCGGGATAGACGTGCAGGTATTCGGGCTTGATCCCCTCCATCTCGGTGAAAGTCTTGACGAATTCTTCCTTCAGCCAGTAAGAATACCGGCCGCCCTGTGGCGCCATATCCACGATGGCCTTCCGTGCGGCGTCACACGGCCCCAGCGGATTTTCGTTCGCGTCGATCACTATGGCTCCCGGATGAAAAACATTGCGCTCTTCCGCCGCAAGGGATGCCTCGGTAGAGATGCGGAACGCCATCGCCGCCGTCGCGGCGGCCGACAACTGGAGGAAGGTCCTCCGCGAACCTTTTGAAAGTGTCTCGTTGCTCTTCATTCGGCCCTCCTCATACGGGCGAGTGTCTTCGCAGAAAAAATATTGCTTGGTGATTCCGGCAGCAAATGCACCGGATGGGTTCATCCGGCCTGGGCCTCACTATAGCACCGAATCGGGGAGGATTTAAGCACGGGTTCCCACACGTACGGATCGGCGAACGTCCTTGCATTTTGGATGGCAATCAACGAAAAATTTGATGGCGAGAATCGGATAGATTCTCGCGCGCGCAGTTTCTAAACTTTTGCCTTTCCATCGAGCATCACGAATCCGAGGAGGTCGCATGGCGCAAGCAGCAAGAAAGAGTGCCAACACACTGTCTGTCGCCCAGCGAATCAAGGCGCTAGACTGGAGCGCCGCTGAACAGTCACTTTCCGAGCGCGGCTACGGCGTAACAGCTCCCATCCTCTCGCCTGATGAATGCGCTTCGCTCGACGCTCTATACAATGATGCGAGCCGTTTTCGCAGCCACGTCATTATGGAGCGCTACCGCTTCGGCATGGGTGACTACAAGTACTTTGCCAACCCACTTCCAGAATTGGTCGCGGAGCTTAGAAGCAGCGCCTATCCGCACCTCGCTGAAGTCGCCAATCACTGGGCGGAAGCCCTTAATGAAAACGTTCCTCGATATCCTCGCGATCATGCGGCCTTTCTGAAAATTTGCCACAATGCCGGGCAGACGGAGCCCACGCCGCTCATGCTTCACTACCAGGCGGGCGGCTTCAACTGCCTTCATCAGGATCTCTACGGCGAGGTCAGCTTTCCCCTTCAAATGGTATGCCTACTCGGCCAACACGGCCGCGACTGGGAAGGCGGAGAATTTATTCTCGTCGAGCAGCAACCCCGTGCGCAGTCCAAGCCGCAAGTGGTCATCGCTGATCAAGGGCAGGCAATCATTTTCGCCACGCGCTACCGGCCCGTGAGAGGTTCGCGAGGCTACTACCGCGTCAATCTGCGCCATGGCGTCAGCCGCGTGCACCGCGGTACGCGCTACACGCTGGGGATCATTTTCCACGACGCAAAATGACGAGCAGCGTGTTCAATCGGTCGAGTGAGGAGCAAACCCGCATTTCTATTGATCGGTTGCTGGTAAAACGCAATTACTCGTGGCCGCCGCCGAGCTCGCGCACGATGGAGCCCACGAAGGATTTTGCGTCTCCGAAGAGCATGAGTGTTTTGTCAAGGTAGTAGAGCGGATTGTCGATACCGGCGAAACCTGCGGCCATGCTGCGCTTGATCACCATCACCGTGCGCGCTTTGTCCACGTCCAGAATCGGCATGCCGTAAATCGGGCTCGCCGTGTCGGTGCGTGCCGCGGGATTGGTCACGTCGTTCGCACCAATCACCAGCGCTACGTCGGTCTGCGGGAAATCTCCGTTGATTTCGTCCATGTCCAGCAGTTTGTCATAGGGAATGTCCGCTTCCGCAAGCAGGACATTCATGTGCCCCGGCATGCGGCCGGCGACCGGATGGATTCCAAACTTCACATCCACGCCGCGCTTGGTCAGCGCATCATAAAGTTCGCGCACTTTGTGTTGCGCCTGCGCTACGGCCATTCCGTAGCCCGGCACGATGACCACCTTGTTCGCGGCCGCGAGAATCGCGGCGGCTTCCTCTGGTGTCGCGCTGCGCACGGGCCGCGCCTCCGGCTGGCCTGCGACCGCCGTCTGCTCCTGCCCGAAGGCACCAAAGAGCACGTTCGAAAATGACCGGTTCATCGCTTTCGACATGTTCACGGAAAGAATGAGACCGGAAGCTCCGTCCAAGGCACCCGCAATGATCAGCAGTTTGCTGTCGAGGACAAATCCCATCGCCGCTGCGGAAAGCCCCGCGTAGGAATTCAAAAGCGAAATAACCGTGGGCATATCGGCGCCGCCGATGGGAATAATCATCATCACGCCGAACAAAAGAGGAATACCGACGATCAGCGGGAAGAGTTGCGTTTTTTCCGGGTACGCAACCAGCGTACCCGCGACAGCGATGGCGACAGCCAGGAGTCCGAGATTGACGATGTTCTGTCCCTTATACGTGATGGGCCGCTGCGGCAAGAGTTCTTGCAATTTTCCAGCGGCCATCAAGCTGCCGGTGAACGTCAGCGATCCGAGGATGACCTCCAGCGAGAGGACGCCCATCATGAAGCGCGGCACATCCGGCGTGCGCAAATAAAATTCCGTTGTGCCGACCAAGGTCACGCACAGCGCGCCAAACGCGTGGCTTAGTGCCGTCCGCTGCGGCACCGCGGTCATCGCCACTTCGCCGAGCGGCACGCCGATGATCGTGCCCAATACCAGGCCGATAACGATCCATTTGTATTCCACAATGCCGTGGTGCAGTAATGTGCCGGCAATCGCCAGCAGCATGCCCAGCTCGCCGGCAAAAACTCCGCGGCGCGCGGTCTTCGGAGAGCTCAGCCATTTGAGCGAAAGAATGAAGAGCGCGGTGGCAATCAGGTAGGTGATCTCGATGAGGTAGTCCGAACCGAGCACGTTGCTCATGGTTTTTTCGGCCCGCTCGCTTTGAACATCTTCAGCATCCGATCGGTAATCAAGAATCCACCCACGATGTTGCTGGTCGCTGCAACGATCGCAATCGTTCCCAGCACTTTCGCGAGGGTCGCCCTGTGCGCGTGGTCCTCACCCGCAAGAATGATGGCGCCCACAACGGCGATGGCGTCGAGCGCGTTGGTCAACGACATCAAGGGGGTGTGCAGAAGAGGGGAAACGCGGCGGATAACTTCAAATCCGATAAATGCGGCCAGCATGAAAACGTAGAGGCTGGTAAGCAGATCCAGCTTCATGACTTCGCCACCTCCTTCGATTCGGCTGGCAGGGCCGGGAGCCCAAAGAATTCTCTCACACGTGCGTTGACCACTTCCCCGCCCCGCGTCAACATCGTCTCGCGGACGATTTCATCATCCATATTCAGTTGCAGCTTACCGTCCTTAACGAGGTACAGCAGAAAAGCGCTCACATTCCGCGCGTACATCTGACTGGCGTGATACGGCACCGTGCTTGCCAGATTGAACCAGCCGATGATCGTCACGCCATGCTCCACGACGATCTCGCCCGCCCGCGTCAGCTCACAATTTCCTCCACGCTCGCCGGCCAGATCGACGATCACCGACCCTGGCGCCATGCTCGCGACCATTTCTTTGGTCACAAGAATGGGAGGCTTCTTCCCTGGAATAACCGCCGCGCTGATCACCACGTCGCTTTCTACCACGATTTTTCCCAGCAGTTCACGCTGGCGCTTGTAAAACGTTTCATCCTGCGCCCGCGCGTATCCGCGCGCATCCTCGGCATCTTTGGCCTCGATGGGGAGCTCCACGAAGCGCCCGCCCAAGCTCTGCACTTGCTCCTTTGCGGCGGGACGCAAGTCGTAAGCCGAAGCGACTGCGCCCAGCCGCCGCGCCGTGGCAATCGCCTGCAAACCCGCCACACCCGCGCCGATTACAAAAACGCGAGCCGGAGTAATCGTCCCCGCAGCCGTCGTGAGCATTGGAAAAATGCGCGGCGAAGTGTCCGCCGCAAGCACCACCGCCTTGTAACCGCAAATCGTAGCCATCGACGAAAGCACGTCCATGCTCTGGGCGCGCGTCGTTCGCGGCATCAACTCCACCGAAAACGAAGTCACTCCTTTGCCAGCGATTTCCTGAAGGGTTTCAATGGAGCCAAGCGGCCTCAAAAATCCAATGAGTACCTGGCCGCGGCGGAAAAGGGGAATGTCGGCTTTGCCGGTCTTGTCGTTGGAACCATAACAGAGAATTTGAACGACGATGTCCGCGGCGCGAAACACTTCGGCGCGATCGGCTGCAATCTTCGCGCCCTTCGCGGCATAGTCCGCGTCGGGATAGCCCGCCCCGGCTCCGGCTCCGCCCTCCACCACCACTTCCAAGCCGGCTTTGGTCAAATTCGGAATGGACGCGGGCACCAGCGCCACGCGCCGCTCTCCGGGAAAACTCTCGCGCGGAACACCGACAATCATGAAGCTTCCTCCGCTTCTAAAAACCAAAACTGTTGTTGGGAATTGCAATCGGTCGGGGAAATAAACTCAATCCATTTCAAGAAGAGGCCAACCCTCCGCCGGGCCAAACGCTCCAAATCATACACTCATAGGAGCCAGTTCCGTTAGATTGCATCACATTGCTGGAGAATTGCGAAACTCTCTTAATGCCGGGTGGCTATGCTCGAGAGTTCCGGTGGCCCTACGGCACATGGACGAAAAAGAAGGGACCGTTCCGCGGTCCCTTCTTTTTGTAACTACGAACTGCGCGAAGAAAAACGCCGGGGTTAGTTGCTCGCTGGCGTCTTATCTGAAGATGTGGTCGTTGCCGCGGACGCTTCGCCGATGGACAGCTCATACTTCTTGCCACCGAAGAAAACCCCCGTCAGCGCCTTGTTACCGGCCTGGTCGGTGTTGGTGGAATACCCACTCCCGGCCTCGGCTTTCTTTAGCGGAAGAATTTGCGCCGGCACTTTGGCTACCGTCTCTCTGCCGTCGGAAATGCTGAGTTCAACAGTCGGTCCGTTTCCAGCCCATTCCACTTGATACTTGCCGGCCGGGAGGCGCTTGCCACCGACAATAACGGTCTCGCCGACATTCAGCGTGCCCTTGTTCGAATTGCCGGCGATCGCGTTGGCCGCAAGCAGCAGAGAAAATGCCAGCAGAGCTGCGCCGAATTTCGTATTTTTCATAAGAGTCTGTTTTCCTTTTTGTCCTCGCCTCGCGGAAGCAAATCAAGATCCTTCATTTCCGCGGAGGCAAGCATGATTTGACTACCTCCATCTGATAAGAAAAAGAGCCTCCCGGTTACACTCCCAGGAACAAAAGAATTGCATGAATGCATTAGAAAATCGATTTATCTAAAATGCACATTTTCCATGGCGTACCGCATGCTGGATCGGAAATGGTAGGGCCAAAGATGAATATTTCTGCTGCTCACCGATCTGTTCATAACTGAGCGAACCCCGCCTCCAAATGATCTGCCGTAGAAGTGGGCATGCTCATTCTCAACTTCGTTTTCAGCGCGTTCTCTTCCACGCTATACTTTCTCATGCGCTTCAGTGGCCGTTCGATCTGCCTGACTTTCATCGCTCTACTGTTCGCGCTGCTACCCGCGCCCGCAGCGTCGCAAGAGACTCCCTGGCAAAAAGACACCGCTGCGTGGCGCGCAGAACACAAGGCGGACCTCCTCAAGCCGGACGGCTGGCTGTCTCTCACCGGCCTTGCATGGCTCCAACCTGGAGATAATTCCGTCGGATCGGCTGCCGGCAACAAAATCCATCTTGCGGGTGGACCAGGGCATCTCGCCATCCTTCACCTCGAAAGCGAAACCGTCACGCTGAATCCTCCCCCGGGAGGATTCCGTCCTGACTTCCTCGTCGCTGGGGCTCCCGCAAAATCGCAATCGCTGCGCGCTGAAGCCAACAACGATAAAGTTTCTCCTCATCTCACCATCGGCACCTTCAACATGTACGTGATCCGCCGCGAGGCGCGCTTTGCTCTTCGCATCAAGGATTCTCATTCCCCCGCCATCGTCGGTTTCCACGGACTCAAGTGGTACCCGCCCGATCCCGCCTATCGAGTGATCGCCAAATGGACTCCCTATTCCCCGCACAAAACCATCGCACTCGCCACTCTTGTCGGCACCAGCTACGATCAGCCCGTCCCTGGCGCCGCGGAATTCACGCTTGCGGGAAAAACGTTTCGGCTTGAGCCGGTCCTCGAAGATCCCACGGTCGCAAAACTTTTCTTCATTCTTCGCGACACCACCAGTACTTCCACCACATATGGCGCCTGCCGCTTTCTCTATACCGGCTTCCCCACCAACGGCCTCGATAAACCCGGCCAGCTCGTGCTCGATTTTAATCGTCTGGAAAACCCTCCTTGTGCCTACACTCCTTACTCCACCTGTCCGCTTCCGCCTCCGGGCAACCGGCTTCCCATCCCGCTTCCCGCCGGCGAGCAGCGCTACCACGAATGAAACGGATTTCAGTTCTCAGTCTTGAGTCTTTAAGTATTGAGTTGTGAGCGTTCATTCTTCCATTTTCTCTCTTGTCCGCTCTTCTCTTCCTGCTCTGCGACCTCCGCGAACTCTGTGTTGAGTACTTTTTCTCGCGCATTCATTTTGAAATTGCGCGCCGACTATCGGAGAATAGAGGAGTCACTCGAAAATGGATTCTCCGAGCTCAAATTTATATCCCGCGAACAGCGATTCCCCCGCCCGCGAGAAGCTTCTCTCCCTGCGTGTTGCTCTTCTTCGCCTCCACAAGACTCTTCTCAACATGGAGCGCCGCGACTACGAGCGC
>WNFW01002485.1_pt1 | contig 13488 bp, 12 predicted proteins | sample 5400131 | NCBI WGS metagenome assembly WNFW01 (sample SAMN13153362, study PRJNA577476) | soil metagenome | isolation source: 20 cm soil or saprolite under grassland replicate 1 | place: USA:California | collected 2016-06-15 | reverse complement strand
CTATCAGCGTTACCCCGATAACCGACCAGCGCGCATTCAATGCGATCAAGGCACGTTTGCTCGCAAGCAACATGGAAAGCCGTGGCTGAAATCGGAGAATTGGGGCGAATCTGGCCGGCCGGTTGATAAACAAACCGCGGGCAAGCTCGACAGCTGGGTCAAGCTCGTGGAAGCGGCGTTCAATTTTGCCCCGACCGAAGTGAAGCTCGTCAACAAATCGAGGGTACGCGTCAGCGTGGAATGGACGTTTGAAGCGCGCGCGGCAAATCAAAAGGGGTCATCGGTTCAGCTGACGTTTGCGCGACCGCTGTATGACAAAAGTCAGAATGCGCTGTTGCACGACTTCGAAGGCTCATTGCCCGGCATCGGCGGCACAACAGGTCGCGCTACACGCGTGAAGTTCAGTTTTGGCTATTTGATTGCCGCAAGTGGTTTCGAGCTTTCGGAGGCCGCGTGGGAAAACTTGGAAACGCCGAAAGAACTAGAGAACAAACCTGTTGATCTATCCAAGTTCGACATGGGCCCAAAGCCGAAAGATGCGGAAGGCTTCGTTCAGCGTGCCAGCGCACGCGGTTTTAACTTCGATACAGCAATTGGAGACCTCAATCGGGCAATCGAGCTGAGCCCTAACACGGCCGATTACTACAACGATCGCGGCCTTGCGACGCTCAGGAAGGGGGACAACGATGGCGCGATTGCCGATTTCACGCGCGCAATCGAGCTCGACCCTAAGAATGCGCTCGGCTACCGCAATCGCGCGTTGGCTAAGAACATCAAGAAAGACGCGGACGGCGCACTGGCCGATTACAGTCGCGCCATTAAGTTGGACCCGAAAAATGCCAACGCTTTCAACAACCGCGGCAATATCAAGAAAGCCAAAGGCGATCTCGATGGAGCTATCGCCGATTTCACCAGCGCCATCGGACTCAATGACAAGCTTGCGATCGCGTACAAGAATCGCGGTGAAGCGAAGCAAGCGAAAGGCGATTCGGCGGGAGCGAAGGAGGATTTGAAACGCGCTGGGGAGTTAGACCCGCAGTTAATGAGCCAAGAGTCGCGTGCTGCCGCTGAGAAGTCACCATCGCCTGCGACACAAGCACCCCCACTGGATGATGAGTCGGTCGCAGATCTTGTTAATCGGGGTATAGAAAAAGGTAAGGACGGTGACTTGGATGGCGCTATCGCTGATTTCACCCGCGCGATCGAACTCGATCCAAAAGATGACGCACCTTATTACAACCGCGCCCAAGCCAAATGGCTGAAGAAAGACAGTGCGGGCGCCATAGCCGACTACACACAAGCCATCCAGCTCGGCTCCTCTAACCCCGCTGCCTATAACAACCGCGGCAACGCCAGAGCCCAGAATAACGACCGGGATGGCGCGATAGCTGACTATACACGGGCTATCGAATTGAAACCTGATTATGCGCGCGCCTACTACAATCGCGCTGTCACGAAAAAGGCCAAGGGTGACAAGGCTGGCGCTGCCGCAGATTTCAAACGCGCAAAAGAACTGGATCCGAAACTCGTAAGCAAAGGGTCTGCTGCGGACGACGTCGATCGCGGTACCGCTCAAGGCAGGGAGAAGGAATCGGCAGGATCGGTAGAAAATTTTTTCAACCGCGCCGGAGCTAAGAAAGCGGCGGGCGACTTGGATGGGGCTATCGCCGACTACGATCGCGCCATTCAACTCGCTCCGAAGGATGCTGCGATTTACAATAACCGCGGCCTTGCCAAGCAAGAAAAGGGCGATCTCGATGCCGCCATCGTCGATTTCAATCGTGCCATCCAACTCAATCCGAAAGATGCGGTCGCCTGTAGCAACCGCGGCAACACAAAGCGTGACAAGGGCGACATGAATGGAGCTATCGCCGATTACAATCACGCCATCCAGCTCAATCCGAAATACGCGTACGCTTACTACGATCGCGGCCTCGCCAAAAAGCAGAAGAGGGATCTAGACGGAGCGATCGCCGATTACAATCGCGTGATCGAACTCGACCCGAAATTTGCAAAAGCCTACTGCGACCGCGGGGTGGCCAAGCGAAGAAAGGGCGATCTGGATGGAGCCATTAGCGACTACGATCGCACCGTCGAGCTCGATCCGAAATATGCCATCGCCTACTATAATCGCGGCAACGCCAAGGGCGACAAGGGCGACTTGGATGGGGCCATCGCCGACTACACTCGCGCCATCGAACTCAATTCGAATTACGCCGACGCCTACGATAACCGCGCCGATACGAAACAGGCGAAAGGCGACACCGACGGGGCCATCGCTGACTACACTCGCGCCATCGAACTCAATCCGCAAGATATCGTCGCTTACAACAACCGCGGCGTTACTAGACAGCAGAAGCATGACTTTCATGGGGCAATCGCGGATTTCGATCATGCAATCAAGCTCAATCCGAAATATGCCGCTGCCTACGCAAACCGCGGCAACGCCAAAGCAGAGAATGACGACTTGGATGGCGCAATTGCTGATCTTGATCATGCCATCAAGCTCGACTCAAAAAATGCAGTCGCGTATTATGAGCGTGCCTACGTCAAACAACAAAAAAAGGACACAACCGGTGCGATTGCCGATTATACGCGGGCAATCGAACTCGATGGGAAAGATGCCGATTTTTATAAGGCGCGCGGTGACGTTTGGGTTGAAAAGAAGCAGTACAATGCCGCGATCGCGGATGCACAGAAAGCTATCGAACTGGATCCGAAAAACGGAGACTACTACTTATCTCTCGGCTGGTATCAGCTATTCAATCGGAAGCCTCGTGAGTCGATTACAGCTTCTCTCAAGGCTCTGGAACTTTCGCCAGATGAGGCAGTGATGATCAATGGCAATCTCGCGCATGGTTATCTGTTCGATAACCAATTCGAAAAGGCGAAAGCGATCTACTTGGAAAACAAAGATGCCAAGCTCCACGACGGACGGGCCTTTAGCCAGGCGGTGCTCGATGACTTCAAAGAGTTTGAGGAGGCGGGCATTACCCATCCTGACATGGAGAAGATCAAACCTCTACTGACCGCGAAAGGAGACGCACGATGAGCATCCTGAAGAAAGACGGAAAGCTTAAATTACTTTCGATCGCTGCCGGGCTAGTAGCCAACTGTTGTCTGGCTGTTTCTCTTCAGGCCAGTGAGGTTGTCACTTGCGAATCGCCGGATGGAAAGTTCGCGTTGCGCCATAGTTATGCTGAGCAACAGCCATATGCGGGAGATACGGCGATCATCGAAGTGGCGACGGACAAAACGGTGCAGCCGTTGGATTCCAATTGGGAGATCGGAGAACTCAAGTTGTTGTGGTCGCGCGATTCTCAAAGAGTTTCCTATTTTGCAGATAACACCCATTCCACGGAAAACGTGCGTTGCTCGACCCGAGTCTTTTTCCGAAATGGCTCGGCATTCCACGAAATTAAATTGCCCGAGCTTCCTTCGCCGCAACTGCCGTCGAAAGCAGCGACAGAATCGGACAAAAAGACGAACAGGCGGGTCGAAGCGATCGATTGGCTCAAAACTGGGGAGCTGGTTCTGGAAACCCAAATACAAAATGACGCGTGGGGCCGAGCGGCTTCCAAGATCACAATTGGCTTCGATCAAGAAAATGAGGCGACGATTCGCAACGTCGAACAGCAGAAGATGTCGATTGTCGATTATTTTCTGCTCCTCCCGGCGGATCTGTTCGAAGGACCGCCATCAGTTTGGTTACGGCATGCCCAAACCGGCGGCCATATTTATCTTTGCGAGGCCGAGGCGCGCGAAAAGAATATCGATGAAAAAAACGGCTATATGAGTTGTGGCGGCGACGGCGCACAGTCGTCTTTCGACGTCGCGCTTTTCCGTCATCGCGATGGGCGGCCGTTGCTTGCGCTTTGTCACGCCGGGGAGCCTGAAGTGGAAGAGGAGAATTCCGTGTACTCATACCTATCGTTTTTTGAATTGGGCGCTGATGGTAAGATGCACGAAGTTGAGCATCCCATGTTGCCTAAAGCTGTAAGAGGCAACTCCGAGTTTGTGTTACCGAGACAAGGCAGGACGATTCTGGTGCGTTCGCCGAAGAGCAAGAAAGTCCTGCACAAGTTCACCTGGAACGGCGAACAGTTTCAGGAGGAAAGCTAGAGGATTCACACCTTCAATGGCTGAAGAAAGAAATCGTGACAATTGCTGGACGCAAATGGGCGGACTGGAGTTTTGTTCCAGTGTTGAAGGGAAAGAAGAATTATTCGCCTAACCCAGTCTATACACAGAACCTAACGACTTCTTACAAAGGTCAACTACTAGAAATTCCCTTTGGCTCGAACTTGAACACCGATCCCGCGTTAAAGACAGAGATAGATCGCATTATGGACTCGGTGTACCTCGAAGAATGAAAATCATCCAAACGTTGTTCGTCATCTCGCCTGTATGAGCGCGTGCAGTCGTCATATTACATGGACATCCGCTGCGGTGTTTTTGCTTGTCGCCACATCCGCCTTCGCAGAGGAGCAGGACAAGCCGCAGGCGAGATCTGTTTCGCCGGATGGGAAGTGGGAGTTTCGCGGTGGCGCGGCGGGTGAACAGGAGGATTTTGTTATCGCAAAAGCCGGCAGCGACGAAACATCCCTCGTGCTCTCCGAAGAAGAATATGCTGACGGACTCGCAGAAGCGCTGGGTCGAGCGCCTGGCTACGCAAACATCGTTTGGGCGCCGGACTCAAAACGTTTTGCATTTAACCTTCAGCCGGGCAAGGCCTATCAAACGGCGCAATTTTATCAACTCGACGGGGACACGTGGCGCAAACTCGATTCGCTAGAATCCAACACCGCCACGTTTGCGCCGCTCGAACGTTCGATGGCAAAGCAAAAGAAAAAGCTGAAACTGCCGCGGGAGGATAGTGGCTGGCCAATCATGACAAGCTGGCAGGTTCGCGAATGGATGGACCCAAGCACCGCGTTGATATATGCGCACTCACAGAAAAACTTTGAAATCAAAAACGAAACGGAAAGCGTACGCGCATCTTTTTTCTTCACGCTCAAGTTCGACGCTGTAGGTAAGTGGCGAATTATCAGGACTCATGAAGTGCTGCCAAAAGGAGTCGGCGGATTGAACGCGGAGGAGCGCAAAGAAATTAGTACGATCGAGAGTGAGGACCGGGAATTGAGAAGTAAATGAAAAGAATATTTATCGGCCTAACAGTTGCCGGCTTGGCAACTATGTTGGTCGCCGTCAGCGCTCGGGGCGGCAGCATGGCCTTTGACGACAAGGGCAATCTTTTTGTGGCGGACCGGGACTCCGGATCGATCCTCAAATTCACATCCGATGGAAAGAGGAGCACGTTCGCCTCCAGGCTTGCACCTGAAAACCTGGCTTTTGACCGCTCGGGCAATCTCTTTGTGTGGGATGGTAACGCCATCCTCAAATTCACACCTGATGGAGAGAGGAGCACGTTCGCCTCTGGGCTTGCCCTGAAGCTTGGGACCTGGCTTTTGATCGCTCCGGCAATCTTTTTGTGACGGACCATGTCAGCAGCTCGATCCTCAAATTCACGCCTGAGGCGAAGGAGAGCACGTTCGCCTCTGGGCTTGCACCTGAACGCCTGGCTTTTGACCGCTCGGGCAATCTCTTTGTGACGGACACTCCGTCCAAAGTTACCCGGGCGGAAGTAAAGGGCAGCGATTCGATCCTCAAATTCACACCTGACGGAAAGAGGAGCACCTTGGTCTCCGGGCTTGGACACCCGGGTGGCCTGACTTTTGACGACAAGGGCAATCTCTTTGTGTCGATCTTTGTGAAAGAATACTCGAGCTACTCGATCCTCAAATTCACACCAGAAGGAGTGAAGAGCAGCTTCGCCACTGGGCTTAACGGCCCGGTTGACATGGTTTTTGACCGCTCGGGCAGTCTCTTTATGACGGACAACCGCCGCGATTCGATCCTCAAATTTACACCTGATGGAAAGAAAAACACCTTCGCAACCGGAATCAGCTTTTACGGCCTGGCCTTTGACGCAGCGGACAATCTCTTTGTTTCTGAGTATGGCGGTGACTTGATCTTCAAATTCACACCCGATGGAACCCAAAGCACGCTCGTTTCGGACCGAGTCTCACCCGATAAACAGTGGGAATATCACCTTGATGCTGATACGCCGATGATTGTTAAGGCAGGCACAAGGCAATCGGTGTTGGATGTCTCCGAAGAGATGTCTGGGGCCGGGAATGCAAAGATAGTTTGGGCTCCGGATTCAAAACGCTTTGCATTCAATTACAGTCCTATCCACGCGCACCATACGACCTATGAAAAGGTCGCGTTTTATCAGCTGCGTGGTGACAAATGGGTAGCATTGCGTTCACCGGCGAACGCATCAGAGCGCCTGCAGTTGGCGCAATTGGCCAAAGAGGGCCTGCCGAAGAGTGCTTACTCGCCGGATGCAGACTGGTCTCAGGATATTTTGAAGTTACGTAAGTGGACTGATGCGAATACCGCGATCCTTTACGCTTATGCCGCTTGGGCTGACGGATCGCGCCACCGGAAGGAGACTTTCCTTTTCACAATGAAGTTCGATAGGGAAGGGAACTGGAAAATCGTCAAAACCCATCAGATGTCGGATAAGCAAGTCGAAGAGAAATATAACGAACCATGACTACTTTACAGAATATGACCTTTCGCCACGCACTGTTTATTTCACTCATTTTTACTACCGCAGCTTGTTTCGGAGCCGAGACACAAAAATCTTCACCAGAAGACTTCATTCGCGCCCTTTATTCTTTTCATCAACCAGGAAAAGACACACCAAACTGGTTCGACAATAAGCGAACGTTATCAAAGTACTTCGACAAGGAACTGACGGCCCTGTTCATAAAGGATGATGATTGCAAGAAACGGGAACAGGGTGTTTGCAATCTCGATTTCGATCCAATTTACGATGGACAGGATTTCGAGAGAGAAACGACTAACCTTCAAATTGCTGCAGTAGCGGGTCAGCCTGATTTGTTCAAGGTCACGTTCACCAACTTGGGAACACGAACGCTCGTCTACAGACTCACGAACACTTCAGTTGGATGGCGAATCAGCGATATAAAGTATCCCGAAGGGCCTTCACTAAAAGAAATATTGTCCCATGAAATCAAATAATTTGTGCCTAACCAGTCTTTGTACCCAACGCTCGCTCGCCATTCGGCAGAAGCCAAAACTCGATCGATGAGAACGAATCCTTCGTTAGCTCAACGAAGCTTGACCGCTGCACGGAGCCTAAGCTGTACCCACTTTGCCACCGCCGGAAATCGTGTCGTGGTCGATGGTCCGGATGAGTGCACGAATGTCCATGCGGAGAAGCGGTCGGACGCCCTCGATTACTCACATAGGCCCGTTTATACGCCGTTCCTAACGACTTCCTACAAAGGCCACTTGTTAGAGATCACCTTTACCTCGAACCTAAACACTAAGCCGGAGTTAACGAAAGAGATAGATCACATTATGGAGTCGGTGCGCCTCAAAGAATGAAAAATACAAGATACCTCTTATTCTTCGCTCTCAGTTGGGGCACATCTTTCTGCGCATCGCTAGGGGCAGAGGAGATCAAATATCCATCACCCGATGGGCGCTTCGCTTTTCGGACCAGCGAGGGCTTAAAGATCGATTTGATCAAGACTTCGGGCCAAATCCTGGTCGATCTGGGTAAGCTGTATGTTGAGCCCGACACCTCGAGTAAAGAAGAAACGATCCTGGTATGGTCGGCTGATTCAAAGTGGGCAGCATACGCCACGCATGGGCCAGGATACCGCTCAGGAGGTACGACGGTTTATTATTGGAACGGTGTGGCTTTCGAGGAGGTGCCGTTGCCTGCTAACCTGCCCGAACCGAAGATCGACTCTAGCAAGGTAAAACTCAAAGGTTATGCGCTCGAGCCTTTGAGGTGGATCAAGCCAGGCGAGTTGGAACTGGCTAACGAATTAATGGGGTTTGGTCGCGACGACGGCAAAAAATACACCGCCAAGATCGTCGTGACCGTTGAATTAACGGCGCCTCGCGCGTCCGTGAAGAAGGTGGGGAAAACTACAACAGAGGTATCCAAGTAATGAGAACATTATCTATTTCGGGTAGCGCAAACAAAGTCTTGTCGACACTGGATTCGTTCGCTTCTGTTCACGCATGCCGGCCGTGGCGGCTGATTCGTGGGCAGAGCTGGTTAGCCGGCATTTTAATTCTGTTTCCAACCGCTTTTGCGCAGAGCGATTTTTCGGCATTCTGGAAGAAATTCAGCTCGACAGTCATCGCGGGCGACAAGACGGCGGTGGCGGAGATGACGAAATTCCCACTGTCGATGCCCTATGGGGTCAAAGCCGTAAAGAACAGCGAAGATTTCTTGCGCCGGTATAACGAAATCTTCAAAGGCGAGGCCAATGCCGCTCAATGTTTTGGGAGCGGAGAACCGCGAAAAGAATCGGCACGGCGATATGAGATCTATTGCCCTTTTAAGGAGACTCCAAAGGACTGGGAAAACGCACCGATTCTCTTCATCTTTGAACAGACCAAAAGCGGCTGGAAATTCGTCGGCCTCGACAACATCAATGAGTGACGCGGATCAACACCAAGAGGTTTCGACACAACTTCCGCAAATTCATACTAATGAGCCCGCGTGACCTTATCCACTTCGTCACAATTGGTATCATTAGTGTGGTTTCACTTTTTTCACCTCTCCACGCGCAGACGCAGTCGGCCATGAACGCGCAGGCTCGCACAGACTTTCAGCGAGCTGATGCTGATCTCAACAAGACTTATCAATCGGTTCTGGCAAAACTTCCGACCGTTGAGAGCAAACAAAAGCTCAGGGAGGCACAACGAGCATGGGTTATATCCCGCGATGCCGAGGCAGCGCGCGAGGCTAAGGAGGCTGAAGGTGGCTCTATGGCTCCGAGCATTCGCTACGAAACGATGACGCGTCTGACCCGAGAGCGCATCAACGAACTGAAAAATATGCTCGATCACGGAACAGAGAGTGGACCGAAGCTCGCGGCCAGTAGTGTAACAAAGTCACCGTCATCAACGCCTGAGGCGGCGAGCGAACAGGCGCAACCTGTTTCGGAACCAGAACAGACTCTATCGTCGAGCTCGGATTTTGTTTCGGACGACAAGAAATGGGAATACAAATGCGCTGAGTACGGTCTCGATGAGTGTGCGCCGGAAATTGTTAAAGCCGGGACGACAGAAGTCGCGTTAGATCTCGATGAAGAACAGGAGGTGCACGGCCCAGAGGCAAGGCAGGCAGAGGTAATCTGGGCACCGGATTCAAAACGGTTTGCCTTCAATTATAGTCCGCTCCACGCGCACCATACGGTATTTCAATCGGTCGCATTTTATCAATTGCGTGGCGACAAATGGGTAGCCCTGCCTTCACCGCCGGCCGAAGAATCGAAGGGCGTCCAGTTGGCGCAACTTGGCCACTTACCGAAAGACTTTAACCCGCGCCGTTGCGCGCCGGACCGTGACGTTTTGAAGGTGCGCAAGTGGACCGACGCCAACACCGTAATCCTGTACGCGCCTTGTTATGGGCGCACGTCCAACGAGTTGGAAGCCGGTTTCCTTTTCACGTTGAAGTTCGACGCCGCCGGCAAGTGGAAGATCGTGGACACGCATCGAATGTCTAAAAACGAGCTCGAAGAGGAGCAATGAGATCCAAGACGCAACGGCTCTCATTGAAAGAAACCGAGAAACTGTGAGATCGTTTTTCGGACACGAATTTGAAACTCGCTCGCTTCCCCGTTCGCTCGCCGCTGCCCATCGCGGCTTTGCCTTCAGTGTTGCTGATCCCTCCTGCTCCATTCACCGATCCACACTAAATCGTCCAACAACTGGCTTGAGCTTAGGCAGGTCGTTATCGTTCTTCCAATTTATGTCTTCGAGTAAAAGTATTCGAGTTCGAGCTGTCCTTAGATTGGTGTGTCTGGTGACGCTGCTGGGTTCCAGCTACGCCGCGGCCGGAGTTGATTTGAACAACCCGACAGCTCTGGCTTTTGATCACTCTGGCAATCTCTTTGTCGCAGATCACGCGGCCCAAACAATTTTTAAGCTTATTGCCGATGGGACAAGAAGCGTTTTTGTTACCGGGGTTCACTTGTCCGATGGCAAAGGGCTTGCGTTTGACGCGGCGGACAATCTTTTCGTGTTAAGCCCAAGCGGCGAGTACCACGTCGGCGGCACGGTTCTCAAATTCAGTCCGGACGGAACCCGAAGCACGTTTGCCAGCGGCTTGGGGCTTCCTTACAGCCTGGCAATCGACCCGTCAGGCAACCTCTTCATCTCCGATTGGGACACCGGCTCGATCTATAAACTTACTCCAAAGGGAGAGAAGAGCACTTTCGCTACAACAGAGATCGCAGCTAAGATCCTGGCTTGTGACCAGGCGGGCAATCTTTTTGCCGGAGTTCCACTGAAACATAGTATCTTCAAATACCAACCTGGCGGAGCGAGGAGTGACTTCGCTACGGGTATAACAACCTCTGCGCTGGCTGTTGATAAAGCAGGTAACGTCTATGTGGGCGATACTGGAAACACAATTTTCAAATTTACCCCGACCGGGGCGAAAAGCGATTTCGCAGAGGTAACAACGTCACCCCGAAGCTTTGCCTTTGACGGGTCCGGCAACCTGTTCGTCGCGGAAAGCTTTAGCGGAGCCATTTCGAAATTCGCTCCCGATGGCGCCCAGAGTGTGTTCCTAGCCGGTCGGCCTGCACCCGAACCGGAGGAGGAGCAGGAGGCAGAATCCGAAACTGATTCCTCGACTGGCCTCCCGGATAAATACGCTAAGAATTATCTCATCGCGCGTAGAACGATCTCGCCGAACAAGAAGTTCGCTGTGATTTACCCTACGGACGATTATTACCAGTCGGCTGACAATGCGAGAGATTACCTGGTTACGTTGCAGCCGTTCAGCAATCTCGGCGGACTGCAAGCAGAAGAACCCTACTTTCAACATCAAAGCCACGGTGGCATCAGTGCCGATTGGTCGGATGACAGCTCGGTCGCACTCATCACTCTCGACGGGAAGTGGGGCCCGCGAGACGTTTTCCTGGTCGAATTTCATAATGGCAGGCCAAGTCAGATGACAAACCTTCTGCGCAAAGCGCGTGATCTGTTGCCGCCTAACGGTCGCAAAGCCACTTTCATCGAGGATGAGGATACGATATTCCAACTCGACGGCGCTAGCCATGTCGTCGTCAATGCTAGCGTACAAACTAGTCCGAATGATCTAGGGTTGAGCCCTGATGCATGGAATGGGCATGTTGAAGCGACCTGGGATGTCAAACATGCAAGGTTTAGCTCCAAAGAGATATCGGGACGTAAGCGTGGCGCTGATGCCTATCGCAATCGAGGCCAATCTGCTGCGGAAGAGAAACAATCTAGCCCCTCCGAAAATATACAGAACGCTATTGGGTTGACGTCCAAAGGCTGGGATTACTACTTATCTCTAGCCTGGTATCATCTCTTCGATGGAAACCCCCGTGAGGCGATAGCAGCATCTCTCAAGGCCTTGGAACTTTCGCCGCGTAACGCGGCGATGATCAAGGTCACGCTCGCCCACAGTTACCTCTTCGATAACCAATTCGACAAAGCGAAGGCTATTTATTTGGAAAACAAAAATGCCAAGCTGCGCGATGACGAACGTACGTTCAGTCAAGCTGTCCTGGACGACTTTAAGGAGCTGGAGGAAGCAGGCGTAACTCATCCCGACATGGAGAAGATCAAGGCGTTGCCCACTAGTGAAACACAGGCGCGATGATCAAAGGAGCAAGGATTAAGCGAAACAAACCATCCACTGAAATGAAAACAAAAATTTGCATTTTAGCGTTGCTCGCACTCGCTACGCTCTCTCCGTGCATACCTGCTCAAGAAACTTTTCGCGGCGGAGTTGTCTATGGTCCGAAGGCCGCATTCAAAATCGATGCGCCAGGAGGCTGGGTTTTGGACAACAACTCTGGAGTCAAACAAGGGTTGCCATGTGTTCTTTACCCGAAGGATTCATCCTGGGCGGATGCGAAGACGATCATGTACGCGAAGATAGCCAGCACTGAATTTGAGGATGTAAACGAATTCGTAGCATGGGCGATCAAAGGCATGAAGGCGAAACACGGCACGCCGAAGGAGAAGATTGCGTCCGGCAAAACTCAGGACGGCCGCGATTACTTTATTAACGAATACCCTGCGACAAAGACTTACTCGCAGTGGGAACGTGTGGGCTACGTCCAACTTCCGCACGCGGTCGCTTACATCGTCCTTTCGTCCCGCGATAAGGCAAGCTATTCCAAAGACGCCCCCGCGCTGGAGAAAGTGCTCAAGACTTTGGTCTATATCGAACCGAAATCCGACCAACTATCCACTTCCGCCGTATCAGCGTCGCCGATGGCTGCGACCCCCAGCCGTTTTGCATCGCTAACAGATGCCGTGGCTGAAGCAGATCGCCTCAGAGAAACAGAAGAGGGAAAGCTCTACGATTTTGACTTCAACGCGATCCTGTCGAACCGCCTGGGGGATACTGTCGGCCAGTGCGCGAAAGATTCCAAGCCAGTAATCTTCGACCTGGTTTTTGTTTTCGCCGGCGACGGTCACGTAGCGCAAGTTTTACAGCCACCCGACTCGACCGTGGCGGCCTGCGTCGCAAGCAAGCTCGGCGATTTGCGTTTACGCCCTCCTCCTCGGCCCGATTGGCCGGTTGAAATCCACATCGAGCTGAATACGCGCGTAAAACCCGAAAAGGCTGGTGCGGCGGGCAAGCAATACCCCCGCGAGCCTGCCGTCGTTACCGAAGATCGAGAATTGTCGATGAAGGCAGGCCGGGCGGAAATGAACAAGAATTATGACGAAGCTCTGGCGCTGTTTGAGAAGGCGATCAAGGTGAAAGGAAATTATGCGCCCTTCGTTTATCAGAACCGCGGCATGCTTTACCTTAACCGAGCAAAGGAGTCGCAAGACCAGCAATCGAAAAATGCTGATCTGCAACGCGCTGTCGCTGACAAGGATCAACTCAATCGCGGCTTGGAGAAATTTGCGACGAGAGCTAATCTCGAGGAAGCAACCAAGCTACTGAACGAAGCAACTCATCGATAGCGATGAAAGGAAGCCTTCTCATTCGGTTTTGGGTTGTTATTGGAATCCTCGCGCTCGCGCGCTATGCATCGGGCTCGGCCTCGGTGGACGAGCAAGTTAAGATGTTAGCGGAGCGTTACCGTCAAGTCGAAGACCACCTTGCACGGTCAGTTCGGTATGCTAGCCGAGACGACAAGGGCGACACTGAGCAAGCGTGGTTCAACGGCTCGGATGATTTAATCAAGCTGGCGGTGGAACGTCGCAACGGCGACGAGCGCGAGCTGACTGAGTATTTCGCGCTCGATTTCGACAACGACTACGACGGTATGTTTATGCTTGTGCGCAAAGAAACCCCGGCGCCGGATGGCGGTGTGCAGGTGGAGGAATCGAGAAAATATTTTGGCGAAGGAAAAAGAGGTGGAAACG
>WNFW01006648.1_pt1 | contig 13491 bp, 9 predicted proteins | sample 5400131 | NCBI WGS metagenome assembly WNFW01 (sample SAMN13153362, study PRJNA577476) | soil metagenome | isolation source: 20 cm soil or saprolite under grassland replicate 1 | place: USA:California | collected 2016-06-15 | reverse complement strand
TGAAAAAGTCTGTCGCGGCGCGCACTTGTCCGCCGTACTGGTCGCGCCCCATGAAATAGCCCAGCGTAAAGAAGCCGGCAGAAAACAGCATCATCACCAGAAACAGTCCGATGACATGCCGGCTCTCGAGCACACGCTCGCCGGCGCCCGCACGTTTTCCCCCGGAAGCCATTCTTACTTTTGTGGTCCCCCTAAATTCTTAGTCCATTGATTAATAATATCGATAGGCAGAGGAAACACAATCGTTGTGTTCTTCTCGACACCTATCTCGGTCAGCGTCTGCAAGTAGCGGAGCTGGATTGCGGAGGGCTGCGTTTCGAGAACTTTCGCGGCGTCCGCGAGTTTCTGCGAGGCTTCGAACTCTCCTGCAGCGTGAATAATTTTTGCGCGGCGTTCGCGTTCGGCTTCCGCTTGCTTCGCGATCGCGCGCTGCATCTGCTCGGGGATGTCGACTTGTTTCACCTCGACTTTGGAAACCTTGATGCCCCACGGTTCCGTGTCGGTGTCGAGGATGATCTGGAGCTTGGCGTTGACCCTATCGCGCTGCGAGAGTATTTCATCGAGTTCGAACTGTCCGACGACGCTGCGAATCGTCGTCTGCGCGAGCTGCGAAGTCGCATACGTGTAATTCTGCACCTGCGAAAGCGCCTGATTGGCGTCGACCACGCGGAAGTAGCAAACCGCATTGACCTTCACCGAGACGTTGTCGCGCGTGATGATGTCCTGTGGCGGAACGTCAAGCGTCTCGATGCGCATGTTGATGCGGTAGAGCGTTTCAATCGGCCAAAAAACCAGATTGATGCCCGCGCTCTTTGCTTCCGGTATCAACCGTCCGAGCCGAAGTACCACGCCGCGTTCCCATTCCTTGATGATATAGATCGAATTCCAAAACCAGATCAACAACAGGCCCACGATCAGCGCCATCCCGACAAAACCAATTTCCATGCTTTCCTCCTGAACCTGAGAACTCTTATTTCGCCGCTGAAACCGCAACATCAGCCGGCTCGACGTACAGCTTCAGTCCTTCAACACGCAAAACCCGAACGGTTTCGCCTTCCTGCACGGGCCGCGAAGATTCCGCTCGCCACAGCTCGCCATGCACGCGAATCATGCCCTCAGAGCCTGCGGGCAGCCGCGCAACCGCGACGCCGGGCGCTCCGATGAGTTCTTCTTTTCCTGTCACCGATTTCCACTTCCGGGACCGCAACACCAGCCGCATCAGAACCACGGCCAGCACGGCGAACGGCAGCGTGCCGGCGATGGCCACGCCCACGCTCACTCCTCCGGACGTGAGTGGCGAGCGAATCAGGAAGAGCGCGCCCAGAAACATGGACACAACTCCACCGAAGGCCAGTATGCCGTGACTCGGAGCCTTCGCTTCAAGTATGAAAAACGCCAGTGCCAGCGCAATCAGGAACAGGCCCGCAAGATTCACCGGAAGAAAATTCATGGCGTACAGCGCGAGAATCAGGCAGATGCCGCCGATCACTCCGGGGGCGATAACGCCAGGATGCGTGAATTCCGTGTAGAGGCCCAGGACACCAAGAATCAGCAACACAAAAAAAACATCAGGCTCGACGATCCGCGCGAGAAACTTCTGCCGCGCGGAAAGTTCAAATGGCGCGCGGACCGGGCTCTTCAGCGCCAGCGTAACTTGCGTTCCCTCGAAGCGTTTGATTGTCCGCCCATCCAGTTGCCGTAACAAATCCTCGGGCGAACTCGCGATCAGATCGATCATTTTTGCATCCAACGCCTCTTTCTCGGTAAAGGCTTTCGACTCGGTGATGGCTTTTTCCGCCAGTTCCGGGTTGCGCCCTCGCCTCTCCGTAAAACTCCGCAGAAATGCCATCGCATCCTGGTTGATCTTCTTTCGAAAAATCTCATCAATTTGCTGAGGGAATCCTCCGATGGCGATGATCGGGGAAGCCGCGCCTGCATGCGTGCCCGGAGCCATCGCGGCTATGTCCGCGGAGAGAAGAATGTAGAACCCTGCGGAGGCTCCTCGTCCGCCCGTCGGGGAAACGTAAACGGCAACCGGCACGGGTGACGCCAGAATGTGCTGGATCATATCTTTCATCGAATCGCTCAGGCCGCCCGGCGTGTCCATGGTGATCAAAACAAGCGCCGCGTGACGCTTCGCCGCATCGGCGAGACCTTCATCAATATATGTGGCCAGGATAGGTTCCACTTCACCATCAAGACTCAGTTCAAGAACGAGAGGGCCAGGCGAGCGCTCGTCCGCCGCAACCGAAGGCATTAGCAGAAAAATGGCGCCCACACACAGGACGCAGAGAAAGAAGGAGTACGCCGCAAATCGAGACGGGTCGAGACAAAAGGAGCGCCTCATCTGATCGAACCAATCGCTCATTGCGCGCCTCCGCCTGGTTTTTTCTCGCTTGCTTTGTAATTCTGCAGATGTTCGAGCAGTTGCTTGGCCTCTGCATAGTTCGGCGCCAGCTTCAGCGCCTTCTGGACTTCCGCACGCGCGAGATCCGGCTTCTTCTGCTCGAGGTAGATTTTCGCCAGCATCGTTCGCACCACCGCGGAATCGCGCGCATCCAGCGAAGCCTGCAATTCTTTCACCGCATCATCCATCCTGCCCTGGCGGCGGTCAATTTCCGCGAGCCCGCGGTGCGCCGCGGCGCTGCTCGGATCGGCAGCAAGGACAGCTCGAAATTCTTCCTCCGCGACATCGGCGTGTCCCGCGGAGAGTTCCTGCCGGCCGCGCCGAATGTGCGTTACGGGTGTGTCGCTCGAAGAATCGAAAGCGGTCGCGCTCGCAGGAGACCCACCCGATTCAATCTCCGCGCGAAGAGCCGTTACGTCGAGCTCGGTCTTGATGCGATGCAACCGCGCCATAGTTTCGTTCTTCGCATCCAGACGAATCGTAGGAACTCCGTTTGGGCCAAAAGTTTCGTTGGCCGCCTCCTGTTCCTGGTCGGCCTCGTTCTTCCTGCCCGCCTTTTCCAAGGAAAGAATAAGCAGCGCCCGGTCCTCCGGGTTATCCGGCTCGCGTTCTGCTGCTTCGCGGAAATATCCCGCCGCCGCGGAGGCGTCATTGGTCTGCAGCGCAAGCAAGCCAAGATTGAATGGATAGTCGTCTTCGTCGGGATCCAACTCGACCGCGCGGCGAAAATCGTTTTGCGCCGCAGCCGTCTTGCCCTGCCGCGCCCGCGCGATCGCCAAATCATTCAGAATCTCCGGCAGGTCCGCTCCGGAGACCATGTTGTTCTTCAAGGCCTCCTGCAACGAAATGAACACTTCCTCCGCGTGGTCGGGCTGTTCAAGCAGAAGCCGGCAAACGCCCGTTGCGAAGACCGCTTCCACATAGCGATCGTGAGTTTTTGGCACCCGAGCGTACCAAGGGAGCGCGGAATCGCAGTCGCGCCGCGCGAAATAGGCTTCGCCCAGCGCGAAGTCAGGTTCCGGCCATTCCGGTTCGAGGCGCGCCGCTTCCCGCAGTTCGCGCAAACGCGCTTCATCTTCGCTCGCCAGCAACCCGCGACTGTAGTGTTCAAACGCATCGAGACGCAGCGGACGCTGGCGTTTCGTGAACTCGGCGAGATTCAGCGCATAGTTGCGATCGCTCGCGGAGAGCATCCGCCAAACCAGCCGGGTGTGCAAGTCCATAAGCGAATCCAACGTGCCGGTTTCCCGCAAGGCCGGCAGCAATCGCGCCGGATTCACCTTTAAGATCCGTGACTCGATGGTGAGCGACGTCCCATTCACGGTAAATCTGCCAATTACCACAAAATCCGCGTCGAGGTCTTCCCCAATATGAAGCATGGTCGCGCGGCTGAGTTTCGATGAGCGGGGCAGACCGTACCGTTCCAGTTCGACAAGGCGGCCTGCGTGCGAATACACCTGCTCGCCGACTCCCGAAAGCCGCTGGATAGTCAACTCTTCGAGTCCCTCACCGAGCCAATCCAACCGTGGGGATGCGCCGGCATTTTCAAATGGAAATACCAGATAGAGGCCCTGCTGATGGGCAGCGGCCGAACCCGCGCTAGGAGGTGGAGCTGATTGATTTGCGGCAGCCGAAGTGGTTCCAAAAACGACGACAGCGGATAGCAAAACCAGATAACGCGCGCTGAAGAAAGGGCGCTCCATGTCTGTTGCATTGTAACAGAGGCCAGGGCGCGTTTCGCGCCGGACGTGCGGATCGGGTCTGAAATCGGCGGACCGGAAACCGGTTCAGGGTTGCGTGCTGTCCCGGGGCTTGGGAGCAAGAACTTCTTGTATCGCCGGATCCTTCAGGGCCGCCGCAAAAGAGGGATCGGATTTTACGGCCGAAAGCTCCTTGTAGCCTTCGTCCTTGGCCTTGCGCAAATAAATCAGGCAGCGCTCCAGGTTACCCGCTTCCGCGAACGACTTTGCGAGCAGGAAATAGAATCGGCCCCGGTCACCCACGGAGCGGTCCTGCAGAATCGACCCGCTCCGCGAGCTGTTGTGCTCGAAAAGTTGGGGGTCCAGTGCCAGTGCTTGACGGAACGAGGAGCTGGCCTGTACGTATTTTTTGTCGCCAAAGTAGGCATAGCCAAGGTTGCTGTGGAGGACGGCCATGTCATTGCGAATAGTGATCGCCTTTTGATACGCCTTGATGGCCCGGCCATACTTCTTCCGCTGATACCAAATTGTCCCGATGTTATTCTGCGCATCGGCATAGGAGGGATCAACCCTTGAGGCTCGTTCGTAATACTTCAGGGCCGCTCCCAGAGCTGCCTGCTGGTGCAGAGCAATCCCGAGCTTATTCAGATACACCGGATTCTGGGGGTGCTGATCGGCAAGCCGCTTATAGGAGAAGGCCGCTTCTCGAAAATCCTTCCGGGCCATGTAAAGATCGGCAAGCTGCTCGTCGGTGAGCTCCGGCTTCACGACGATGACGGAAGACTCTGCCGGCGATTGTGACGGCGATTGGGCCACGCGCGGCGCCACCGGCACGCCCGCGGTTTCCACGAAAGTCTGTCCTGCAGAGGATACCGAAAGAGCGAGGAGGAGAACGATTACTGGAAACGCCATTTTGATCCTGATCATGGCGAATCTCCCTTCTCCGGCTTAGGCTTAGCCTGGTCGGGTTCCTTCTTCTTACCTCCAAAGATACCAAAAATCTTCTGCAAAGGATTCTTTTTCTTTTCGCCGGATTGCTCCGAAGGAACGGCCGGGCCCTGGCCGGTTGCATTGGGCGGCCGGTTGGGATCGTAGGGTGTGACGGGCTTGCCATTTGCATCCGTTTGGGGCGTTTTGGGCTCGCCTCCGAAAACTCGGGAGAGGATAGAGCCCGTGGTAGTTAATAGGTTGTGGCCCCCGTGGACCTCGCAGTACTGGGACAGTTGGCCGTCGCAAGCTGCAGCGTATCCGGATCGATGAGCACGGATTGCACTCCATCCGGCATCGCAAAATCCTTTACATCCCGATATTGCGCGAGAGACGTAGCCCGGGTCATGAAGTCCGCCCAGATCGGTGCCGCCACCGCGCCGCCGGGCAGCCCCAGGTCGCGATTGTCATCGAAGCCAATCCAGATCACGCAGAGTAGATTCGAGGTGAACCCCGCGAACCATCCGTCGCGAGAGGTCCCGGTCTTTCCCGCGGCGGGCAGTGTGAAGCCGCGCGCGCGGACGCCCGCGCCCGTGCCCCGGTTCAGGACGTCCTTGAGCAGGCTGTCGACTAAGAATGCCACTCGCGGATCCAAGGCCAAGTGGGTCTGCGGCGTGAACTTCTCGAGCGGCGTGCCGTCCGCATTGACAACGATGCGCAGAAACTGCGGCTCCGCTCGCGTCCCGATAGTGGCAAACGTCGTGTACCCAGCGGCGACGTCGATCGGCGTCATCTCATACGCGCCAAGAGCAACTGAGGGGGTCGGCTGAATGTTCATGCCGAGTCCCATTTTCCGCGCGACTTGCACGACCCGGCCGTAGCCAATGAGTTCGGCGACTTTGACGGTCGCGACGTTCAGAGAGTTCGTCAGCGCGTCGCGCGCCGTGACCCGCCCCATGAACCTTTCACCATAGTTGTTCGGCGTGTATTCGTTGCCGTCGAATTCAAACGTCGTCGGCTCATCGTCGATCGTCGTGGCCGGCGTGATGACGGGCTGCACTCCGTCAACGGCATTGTCGAATGCCGCGGCATAGACGAACGGTTTGAACACCGAGCCAGGCTGGCGACGCGCCTGCGCATGATTGAGCTGGCTCTGCCCGTAATCGCGCCCGCCAATGACCGCCTTGATCTCCCCGGTCCGGGGATCCAGCGCGACCAGCGCCACTTGCGCCTGCGGGATCGGCTCGTTACTTCCCTTCTTGGCCTGCTCGCGCCGCCACTTGTCGTACTTCTTCGCCAGGAGCAGGTCCACATTCTTCATCCCGGCATCGACGGCGCCGGCCGCGGCACGCTGCAAAGCGGGATCAAGCGTCGTATAAACGCGGAAATTCTCACTCAGCAGTTCGTTCTCGGAATACTTGTCCAATAGGTGGTCTTTCACCATGTCGACGAAATAGGGCGCTTCACGCCCCGAAATCGATGTCCGGATAATCTTCAGCGGTGCGAGCTTGGCATCCTGAACGTCCTCTGCATTGATGTATTTGTTCTCGAGCATCTGCGTCAGCACGCGATCGCGAGCCTGCACTCCGCGCTCCGGGTGACGGTCGGCGGACGAATAGTAATTCGGTGCGCGAATGATCCCCGCAAGGTACGCGCATTCCGGCAGCGTCAGCTGCCGCAAATCCTTTCCGAAGTAAGCGACGCTGGCCTCCGAGAACCCGCGAATGCCAAAGCTCCCGCGGTTGCCCAGGTAAACTTCATTGGCGTACAGCTCGAAGATTTGCTGCTTGTTGAAGCGCTGTTCGAGCTCGATGGAAATCATGGCTTCGGACAGCTTGCGCCGCCAATTGCGATCCGTCGACAGAAAGAACGTGCGCGCCACTTGCATGGTGATGGTGCTCGCGCCCTGGTAGTGCTGGCTGCTGTGCCGCACGTCGGCCCACGCCGCTCCCACGATGCGGATGAAGTCAAAGCCGCCATGTTCGAAGAAACGCTTGTCCTCGGAGGAAAGAATCGCGTCCACCAGCATTACCGGCAAATCTTCATAGCGCACCGGCCGTCGCTTCTCACGCGCGCTGTCGAAAAGATTGGTAATCAGTTCTGGTTCGATTTCCGCGGTATCAAGTTCTCCGCCGCCAGCAAGCGGTTTGATAGATCGAATGCTCTTTCCCCGGAATTGCACGGCCAACGCATTGTTCCCAGCGAAATACGAAAACTTCGAAGGCCGGATATCGACCGTGTTCGCCTGCACTGTGAATTGGCCGATGGCGCTTGCATCCTGCACCGGGCGGTATCCCACGCGGGTGAGATAGGCGGTCAGATCATCCGGTCCCCAGGCCTGACCCGCCGAGATATGTTCCGGCGCGGAGAAGATCTGTGTGGTGTTCTGCAGCACGTTGCCGGAGAGCCGCGCATCGATCATGCGCGAGTACTTGATGTAGTTGTAGATGAAAACTCCGCCGGCGGCCAGAAAGATAGCGAAAATCGTGCCGAGGATGGTCAGCCCGATGGCTGAAGTAAAGAATCCCTTTTGAACGCGGATGCGCAAGACTTAGCTCCCGAAGGCTGAACTCTTATTGTCTCGCAAGACCGTACTCTGGGAAAGACGGTGTTCTTCGATGCCGGGTTGCCCACAAGAAATCGCGCAGTTGCAACAACGATGCCTCAGATAACGATAATTCAGAAGAGGGCCTTATTCTCGCTGGCCGGAGAAAAATGGAGATCCGTGTGGTAGAAGAACAAGTCCACCGGAACGGTGTATTCCATCGAGATCTTCACGACGGCATTGGTGTTGAATACCTTGATGACGTCGCGCTTTGCCGGAATTTCCAATTCCTGCACGACCTTGAAAACATTGTCGCGTATCTGCTCTTCCGTGTAGCGATTCACCACCGCGAAGCGCGCCTGTTCTTGCATTTTGTCCGAGAGCTGATAATTCGAAACATAAATCGGCACGACTTTGACCGCGGAATAGATCATGAGCAGAAAGATCGCCAGGTAAATGACGGCCTTGAGCTTGCCTTCTCCCCGTTCGAAACGGCGGTGCGCCGTCGCGCGGCGCTCTCGGATGCCTTCAAGATGCACTGGATTCATCTCCCCCGGCTCGTTTATGCCGCAGGATGCTCGCGGCTGGGAACGTCGCTGCGTGATTCCTCGACCTACTAAAGCTAGCACCCGCGCGAAGGAGTGTCGAGAAATTGGCGCGGGAGATGTTCCCGGAAAGAAACGGGCCTAATAGGCCCGGGCGAAGATCGCGCGCGCACCGGCGGGCTGAGTGCAGTAAACACAATTCCCGCCTCCGCCCTCCTGCTCCAAGGGAATGCAGCGCATGGTGGCGCGGGTTTCTTCCTTGATTTTGGCTTCGCAATCGCCACTCCCGCACCAGAAAGAGTAGGCAAAGCCATTTTCGACGGCCTTCTTCAGCTCATCGTAGTTTTTCGCATCGTGTGTGTTGCTCTTTCGGAAAGCCAAGGCCTTGTCGTGAAGCGATAGCTGGATTTCCGCCAGCAACCCCTCGATGGTGGCGGGCAGGTCGGCGAGCGATGCGCTGATCTTTCCTTCCCTGCCGGGACGGTCGCGGCGCGCTAGAACGGCGGCTTGTTTGGCGACGTCCTTAGGTCCGAGTTCCACGCGCAGAGGTACGCCCCGCATCTCCCAGTCGTTGAATTTCCAGCCAGGACTCTGGCCTTCTCGTTCATCGAGCGTGACGCGAATGCCGGCTTTCACCAGCTCCGCCTTCAGTTTTCGCGCGGTGTCGAGGACGGACGCCTTTTCTTGGTCCGTCTTGAAGATCGGAACGATGACGACCTGATAAGGCGCAAGCTTCGGCGGCAGCACGAGACCCTGATCGTCGCCGTGAACCATGATAATGGCGCCAATGATGCGCGTGGAGAGTCCCCACGACGTCGTCCAGCAATGCTGCAACTGGCCGTTCTGGTCCAGGTACTTGACTTCGAAGGCTTGGGCGAAATTCTGTCCCAGAAAATGAGATGTGCCGGATTGCAGCGCCTTGCCGTCGCCCATCATCGCTTCAATCGAATAGGTGATGTCCGCGCCGGCGAATTTCTCGGCATCGGATTTTTTCCCGGGGATCACCGGAATTGCCGCGTCGTTTATCGCAAAATCCGCATAGATATCCAGCATCTGGCGCGTTTCCGCTTCCGCCTCTTCTCGAGTCGCGTGCGCGGTGTGGCCTTCCTGCCAATAGAATTCGAGCGTTCTCAGGAATAGTTTCGTCCGCAGTTCCCAGCGCACCACGCTGTTCCACTGGTTCATGAGCACGGGCAGATCGCGGTACGACTGGATCCACTTGGACCACATATGGCCGATGATGGTCTCCGACGTTGGACGAATTACCAGGGCTTCCGCAAGTTCTTCTCCGCCGCCAATGGTGACAACCGCAAGCTCTGGCGAAAATCCCTCGACGTGGTGTTTCTCCTTGTCGATGAAGCTGCGGGGAATCAGCATCGGAAACGCCACGTTTTGATGGCCGGTGGCCTTGAATCGGCGGTCAAGCGCCTGTTGGATGTTTTCCCACAGCGCCCAGCCGTAGGGCCGCACGATCATGCAGCCGCGCACCGGCGCGTAGTCGGCGAGCTGCGCCTTGAGGACCAGTTGGTTGTACCACTCGGAAAAATCTTGTGCGCGGGTAGGAAGCTTTTCTTCGGCCATGCGGCGGTTTGTCCGTTCCTCTCAGATGCGATAACTCAAGCTGAGTAAACTCAAGAGCGTATCGGACGCATGCAAGCGTGTCAACGCATGCTCTGAAAACGGAAGACCTCTTCTCCGTCTTGCGGGCCTTGTCGCACGGCATTACAATGCCACTCGTTCTGCGCGGCTGTATTCCAGGCCAGGTCCGGCCAGCGATGTTCTCTGAAGGAGAAACGACACCATGAAACGCATCACTCTGATTCCCTTGTTAATTCTTTGCGCGGCGCAGATTGCTTCGGCGCAAGAGTGGGCCAAGGCTACTCTGGAAAAATCCCCTAGGCACCGCGAGTGGGTCACCGTCAAGCACGATGGCCGCTCGGTCGAAACGTTTGTCGTCTATCCCGAATCGAAGGGCAAGACTCCCGTCGTGCTGATCATCCACGAAATCTTTGGTATGACGGACTGGGTGCAAGATCTGGCGGACCAGGTGGCCGCGGCTGGTTACATTGCCGTTGCGCCCGATCTTCTTTCCGGCATGGGTCCGAACGGTGGCCGCAGCAGCGATTTTGCGGAAGGCAAGACGATGGAAGCCGTCAGTCACCTGAATCCCGATCAGGTGACGGCAGATTTGAATGGCGCGGCGGACTATGCACTCAAACTTCCAGCCGCGAGTGGCAAGCTCTTCGTTGGTGGCTACTGTTGGGGCGGCAGTCAAACTTTCCGGTTCGCTACTAGTCGCGGTGATCTGGCGGCCGCCTTTGTTTTCTACGGCGGGCCACCGGATAAAGACGCGATGGCGCGCATCAAAGCGCCGGTCTACGGATTCTATGCCGGGAACGATGCACGCATCGACGCGACCATTCCAGATACCATCACTCAAATGAAGGCGGCCGGCAAGACCTACGACCCTGTAACCTACGACGGCGCGGGACACGGCTTCATGCGTGCCGGCGAAGCCCCCGATGCAAAAGATGCCGACAAGAAGGCTCGCGCCGACGCCTGGGTCCGCTGGAAGAGTTTGCTCGGAAAATAGAGCCCAGGACACAGCAGCGTCGAGTGATGCGTCCGATGCAAGTCAAGGGAAATGCACAATCCCCACGGTTGGCAATCGTTAGGGGAAGGTCACCCCTGCTTCTGTTCGAGTTCCGCCCAGCGCGCATATAACATGTCCACCGATTTTTGTGCTTCATCCAATTGGGTGCAGGCGTTCTGGAGACTTATTCGATCGCTGGTGATTGCAGGATCTTCGAGTGCTGCGCGCTTGGCTTGAAGTATCTGCTCCGCTTCATTGATGCGGCTTTCCATGGCCGCGAATTCGCGGGCTTCGGTATAGGAGAGTTTCTTTTTTGCAACGGCGCGCGGGACTTCTTCCCTAGCCGGTCGAGGCCCGCGGTCTCCGTTTACTGACTTCGGCCTAGCCAGGGACAACTGCGTGCGCTGCCACGCTTCCCATTGCGAATAATCAGCAAAACGCTCCGCGCTTCCACGACCATCGAGTCCAAGAACCACGGTTGAGACGCGGTCCAGCATGAATCGATCGTGCGTGACCAGCACCAGCGCCCCGCCATATTCGAGCAGGCTCTCTTCCAGAATTTCCAGGGTGGGGATATCCAGATCGTTGGTTGGTTCGTCAAGCAGCAGGACGTCCGCCGGCTGAAGCACCAATTGTGCGATCAACACGCGGGCCCGCTCGCCCCCGGATAGCCGGCCAACCCGCTGATTCAGATTTTCAGCCGAAAAAAGAAATCGTTCGGCCCATGCAGCAACATGAATCACGCGTCCCTGATAAATCACCGCGTCGCTGTCCGGCGCGAGTGCCCGGCGCAAAGTAATGTCCGGATCGAGTTCGCGGTTCTGGTCGAAATACACGCTTCGCAATCCCTCGGCACGGTGAATTTTGCCGGACTCTGGCTTGATGTCTCCGCGCAGCAGGCGTAGCAAGGTTGTCTTACCGCTGCCGTTCGGACCCACCAGCCCCACTCGCATCCCGGACGTCACGCTGAACAGAATGTCTTTGAATAGTGTGCGGCTGCCGATGCCGTAGGAAACGCCTTCAAGCATGACGAGCTGCTTGGTCTTCCGGTTCGTCGCGGAAAAATCGATTTCGGCGCTCGACGTGCGGCTGCGGGCGTTCATCTCTGCGAGTTCGCCAATCATCTCGTGCGCTTTATCAATGCGCGCCTTCGCCTTCGTGGCGCGCGCCTTCGGTCCGCGGCGCAGCCATTCGAGCTCGGTGTGGACGCGGTTCTCGAGCGACTCCTGCCGCTTTTTCTGCGCGTGCAGGTATAGCTCCTCGGCTTCCAGGAATGCGCTGTAGTTCCCTTTCACGCGGAGCGCGCCATCTTCGTAAGCGCGATTGAGTTCCACCATCTCGTTCGCGACGTTCTCCAGGAAATAACGGTCGTGGCTGACCATCACGCACGCGAACGCCGCGTTCTGCAAAACGGATTCGAGCCACTGAATCCCCGCCAGATCCAGATGGTTGGTGGGCTCGTCCAGGAGCAAAATGTCCGGCGCCTGGACCAAGGCCTCGGCAATGGCAAGGCGCTTGCGCCAGCCGCCGGAGAGCGTCGCAGCGTGGGCGTCAAGATCCGTAAAACCCGCGCGCCCCAGCGTTTCGGCAGAACGTGAGGCGCGCTCGGCTTCGGGAACGGCCGTTCGTACTAGAGCGGTCTCGATGACGGAGCGAATCGTCACGCCCTCAGCAAACTCCGAAATCTGCGAGACGTAGCTCAGCCGCGTACCCTTGCGAATCGCCACATCACCGCTGTCTGGTTTGACGCGGCCGATGAGCATCTCCAGCAGCGTCGACTTGCCCGAACCATTCGGACCAATCACGCCGATGTGATCCCCTTCAGAGACGGTAAACGAAATGTTCCGGAAGAGCGGTGCGACGCCGTACGTCTTCGACAATCCTTGCGCGCTGATGATCGGAGCCAATTTTCTCGGTCTTCTCCCGTACATAGTTTAACCTTGAGTGTCATGGCGATGAAAACTCTGCAGACGGCCGCTTCCGGATCAAGTGAGGCTCGTTCTTGATGCGCAAATTCGACGCCTTGGTTCTTGGCGGCGGGGCCGCGGGACTCCTCTGCGCCATCGAGGCCGGCAATCGCGGGCGGCGTGTCGCCGTGCTCGAGCATGCCGATCGAATCGGGAAGAAGATTCTCATCTCCGGCGGAGGACGCTGCAATTTCACCAACATTCACTGCCAGTCGGACAATTTCATTTCCTCGAATGAACACTTCGCGAAATCCGCGCTGGCGCGGTACACGCCCGCGGATTTCATCGCGCTGGCCGAGAAGCATCGCGTTCCTTACCACGAGAAAACACTCGGGCAACTCTTCTGTGACCGCTCCGCACAGGACATCACGGAGCTCCTGGAATCGGAGTGCCAGGCAGCGGGAGTCCAGACATTTCTACAGAGCAGAATCCGGGAAGTGCGGCGCACCACAGAGTTCGTGGTACGCGCCGAATCCGGCGAATTTCAAGCCCCGGCGCTCGTCGTTGCGACGGGTGGCCTTTCGATCCCCAAAATGGGCGCAACGCCGTTCGGCTACAAACTGGCGCGCCAATTCGGATTGAAAATCGTGGAAACCAAGCCCGCGCTTGTGCCCTTCGTCCTTGCCGGCAAAGATCGCAGCCGGTACTGCGACTTGGCAGGCGTCTCCGCGGAAGTCGTCGCCAAGGCCAATCATCACGCCTTCCGCGAAAAAATGCTGATCACGCATCGCGGCTTGAGCGGACCCGCGATACTGCAGATCTCTTCCTATTGGGAGAAGGGCCAGTCCATCCACATCGATCTGGCTC
>WNFW01003332.1_pt1 | contig 13495 bp, 9 predicted proteins | sample 5400131 | NCBI WGS metagenome assembly WNFW01 (sample SAMN13153362, study PRJNA577476) | soil metagenome | isolation source: 20 cm soil or saprolite under grassland replicate 1 | place: USA:California | collected 2016-06-15 | reverse complement strand
AACCTTGCACGTTGGATTCGCCGCGCATCGCGTTGACGCCGCCGCCGGCGACGCCGATGTTCCCAAGCAGCAGCTGCAGGATGGCGTAGGAGCGGATGTTCTGCGTGCCGTGGCTGTGCTGCGCCGTGCCCATGGCATAGAGCCAGGTGCCCGCGCGATCGGGAGCGTAAGTCGAGGTGTAAAGATCGCAAACCCGCAGGTAATTTTCTTTGGGTGTGCCGGTGATACGGCACACCGCGTCGGTGCTATAGCGGGAGAAGTGCTGCTTCAATAATTGAAACACACAACGTGGATGCTTGAGGGTCGGGTCGCGCCGGGGCTCTCCCTTGGCGTCGAGCGCGAACGCCCAGCGCGTGCGATCGTAGCGCTTCTCCTTGGGATCGTAGCCGGCGAAAAGACCGTCGGCGAGGCTGTAGTCGTCGCCGACGATCCACGAGGCGTTGGTGTACTCGCGCACGTACTCTTCCTGAATGCGGTTATGTTCGAGCGCATAGTTGATCATGCCACCGACGAAGGCGATGTCGGTGCCCGAGCGCAGTTTTGCGAAAACATCCGCGATTGAGCTGGTGCGATTGAAGCGCGGGTCCACGTGCAGGATATAGGTGCCCTGCTCCTTGGCGCGCGCCAGCCAGTTCATCGAGATGGGATGATCTTCCGCCGGGTTTCCGCCCATGATGAGCACGACATCGGCGTTGAGCATATCGACCCAATGATTGGTCATCGCTCCTCTACCGAACGAGGCCGCCAGACCGACGACCGTGGAGCTGTGTCAGAGCCGGGCCTGGTGTTCGAGATACACCAGGCCGAGGGCCCTCATGAGTTTTGCGAGGGGATAGGCCTCCTCGTTGTCCAATGCGGAGCCGCCGAGACAGGCGATCGCTTCCGTCCGGTTGGTGATCTTGCCGTCCACTGTTGCCTTGAAAGTCTTATCGCGCGTTTCTTTGACTCGCGCAGCGATTCGCTCGAACGCCCAGTCCCAGCTTTTCTCTTCCCACTTCACGCCGTTGGGTTTGCGGTAGAGAACCTTTTGCAGTCGCCGCGAATTGTTGACGACCTGGATGCCTGCCGCTCCCTTGCTGCACAAAGTGCCTTCGCTTATCGGGTGGCCAGGATCGCCCTCGATGTGGATCACCTTGCCGGCGCGCGTCGAGACCACCTGGCCACAACCCACGCCGCAGAAGGGACAGACCGTTGTCGTAGCGGTTGCGCCGCGGGTCTTGAGCGGCGGAATCGCCGGGCCGCAGCCCGCCTGTGTCAGGGCGCCGATCGCCACCGTGCCTGTTGTCAATCCCTTGAGGAACTGGCGGCGCGTTGGCCGCGGTGTTTCGTTAGCAGGATTATGGTTATCGTCCTGCTGATCTTTGTTTTGATTATTCATTTAGCCCTCTCTCTTTGCGGCCAATTGACTTTCGGGCGATAGTGCTTCGAATGTCGCGCAGTGCGAAACCGGTAGAATTGGAAGCCATCAATTTGCGCCGTTCAGCCTTGGCGCCGGTCACCTGGTTTTCAATATCAAAATCGGAACTGGTTAGGGTATTGGACTTTAGTCCAATACGGACTGACTCGCAACTATTCGGCCGCCGGCGATTGCGAGTGCGTCTGTCCAATCCAACCGTTCGAACGTTCACGGTTTAGGCGCTTGCCGGCACTTGGCTGGCTCTTGTTTGAGCCTTGTACGTCGGTCCAGTTCATGTCGCAGACACAATCAAATCATCAGAGAAATCGCGGTCGGGGAAATTCACCGTCGACCCGAAAGAGATACAAAAACCGTGGACTGCCCATCTCGACGGGATGATCGCACGGAGGACATTCGAGTACTCACGGTCTATAGCGCTGATCATGGACGCCCAGGCGGCGAGAGAAAAGGCCCGCGCTGACAAGATCAAGAGCCAGAGCAAATGAAGCGCTGAAGTTCGCAATAAGGCAAAACTATGGACGAAACAGCAACATCGGCAAAGATGGAAAGGCCGGTGGATAGATGATTGAGCTACAAATATCAACTGTTCCTATATGGTCGCGAGCGGTTACCTATCTCCCACTTGTCTCCCTTCAGTAACTTTGCGCGTCTCGACTACTCTTTTCCAGCCTTCTACGTCAAATAGCAGCATGGCATTGGCCCCGGAAACCACTTTGTACTGAATTCCTTTATAAAGAAAAACTCTATCGGGTAGCTCGTAGATTCTCTTGAAGTCCTTGCTCCCTTCGACCTCGGTAGCAATCCAGTACCGTCCGTCGTATACGTTCGGATCCGTGATGAAGGGAACGTCGACGCCTCCCTCTCTAAAACTCACTTTAATCCAATTTGGACCTGCGCCAGTCGCAACACCTGGAGTCAATTGAGTCAGCAGCAAGGATTTTGTTCCGGTGGCATCTTGATATTGAGCGACAACGTCCGTCGATATGTAGAACTGTAGCTTTTCCAAATCTCCTAAGTTGAGGCTGTAATTCTGCCGGTGGGAACTGTTCTGAAAAGGAACCCGAGGAGTCGAGGAGCAGCTTGCGAGAAGAAAAATAATAGCGACCGTGAGGAATCCTCGATTGGTTCGTCCGCCCATCCAGCCAATCCAAGAGCGGACGCATGCATACACCAGTTCCGGAGTCTGGGATATAGTGAGTCTTTTTTGAATTGTCATTACTTATCCTTTCCACCCTGGCTTCTATTCCAAGAATCAAATCCATCGAGGGAGGAGCGATTCAGAGCCTTCTCCCTTCGACGGGGGAGGTTGGATAGCGCTGTGCGCATACCGAAGTGACTGCTCGTTGTTGTCCTCACCGTGCAGTTCTTGGGACGGCAGCGACCGATCATGGTTTACCCGTTTGAGCGCGCAATTCTCCCTTGCCGTCGCGCAGGGCGATCTGGCCCTTCCTCGAGAAGTCGATAGATTCGCCAAGAATCCGGGCGGCCTCCTGCGGCGCGTGGAAGCCCGTCGAGTTTTCCGCCTCGACGAAGTCGAGATAGAACTGCGCCTTACGCTGAAAACCCTGCGCCACCGCAAGCTCTTTGTCAAGCTTGCCCGCTCCCTTTGCCGCTTTGAGATCCTTGATCAGATCCATCAGCGCGTCCATCGCCACATTGCGCAGCTTGAACGTCCGCTCCTGAATCGTCTCGACCCGCGCCTTGAGCTCTTCCTCGGGCCACTTGTGACAGGTCTGGCAGGCGCGGTTGATGTTGAGCACCGGACTGCGCACGTGGTGATCGCTGATCTTGAGAGCGCCCTCGCGTTTGTAGGGCATATGACAATCGGCGCAGGTCACGCCCGAACGCGCGTGAATTCCCTGGTTCCACATCTCGAACTCCGGATGCTGCGCTTTGAGCACTGGAGCGCCGGTGTCGGCGTGGGTCCAGTCTTTGAACTGCGCCTCGTCGTAGTACGCTTGAATGTTTTCGACTTTGAGCCCTTTGGCCCACGGGTAGACGAGGCGCTTTTCCGGTCCTTTGAAATAATATTCGACATGGCACTGGCCGCAGACATACGCGCGCATCTCCTGCCGCGTCGCCTGCTTGTTCACATCGTAATCTTTAATTCCCTGCGAAGCTTTGAAGGCGCGAATACCTTCGATGAAACCGGGACGCGTCACCCGCAACTGCATGTTGCTTGGATCGTGGCAGTCGATGCAGGCCACCGGATGCGAGACCAGCTTGCGCGCTTCGGTAAATGGCATTTGATTGAACTTTTCGAAGCCCGCGATGAGATCGCCGTTGCCCGCTTTCTTATAAGGAACGTAAACCGATCCATGGCACTGGATGCACGTGCCCGGCTGCTTGACCACCTGCTGGCGCTCGGTGAAAGTCTGATCGTCGAGCATGTAAGCGTGCCCACGTTCCTCGCGAAAATCCTTGGCGAATGCATATCCCGCCCACATCACTTTCAAGCGCGGGTCTTCCTCGATCTTTGATTGTGAGATTACCGAGCGCGGATCGGCCTTCGTCGGCGTATGAGGCAGAACCTCGCTGCCGCCGTAGCGGGTACGCACCTGATCCACCGTCCGTTTGTAGTCGTCATATTGCAGCGGAAAGTTCTTGCCCCACACCGCCGGATCTTCCATGTCATCGGTCAGCTCGACCACGCGATAAAAAGGGTTTTTCGCCTCCTGCTTCCGCTCGAGGATATTCATCAACAAGGCAACGCCAACGATGGTCGCGAGCACGGCCGCGCCCACGATGAGGTAGAAAAGACGACGGCGCCGGGCACTCACAGGATCGTTAATCGATTCGGCCATAGCTTCCTCCTCCAACGATTGCAGTCGCGATTCGTCTCTTCATTGAAGATGTCCCACCGAGTCGTGGCAGCGCAGGCAGGCGAGCTGTTCGCCGCCCGATGCCGGGTGCGTTGCTTCGACAGCGTCGACGATTTCCTGATGACAGTTCCGGCAGGCCTGCTCGGTGATCTCCCGGCTGTGCGGCTTGATTTGAATGTTGTCCTCGTAACCGCCCGTGGTAAAGAAAAATGAATGCCAGAAGCCGTTTGAGGCTTTGGTCGCATACTTGCCGATGAAGTTTGCCGGCGTGTGGCAGCTATTGCAGGTCGCCACCGCGCGGTGCGACGACTTGAGCCAGCCGTCGAATTGCTCACGCATCACGTGGCAGTTGGCGCAGGCCGCCGGATCGTCGGTCAAGTAGGACCAACCCTTGGCATAGGCGAAGGTGTATGCGCCGATGCCGACAGCGATGCCGATCACCACTCCGAGCAAGATGCCTTGGATCATGCGCGGTTTCATTTAATGCTTCCGCAACGGTTTGAACTTTTTGCACGACTTGAACGTCTTGAACGTTTTGTTTTCTATCTTATGGCTGCCATCCTCCGCCCAGCGCGCGGTAAAGCTGCACGACCGCAGTCAGCTGTGAGCCCTTGGCGCGCGCCAGCAACAGCTCTTGATCGAAAAGTTGCTGGTCCGCGATCAGGATTTCCAAATAATTTGCCAACCCGGTGTCATAGCGCAGGCGCGACAAACGCGCCGCGTTGCCGAGGGCTTGAACGCTCGTCTCCAGCTCACCGCGCACGTCCTTGAGCTTCTCTACGCTCACAAGTGAATCCGCGACCTCGCGGAACCCGTTCTGTGCAGCTTTCTGGTATTGCGCCAGTGCTTGATCGAATCGAGCTTTAGTCGCCTCGTAGTTATAGAAAATGCGCCAGCCCTGAAAGACCGGCTGTAGGATCCCGCCGGCAACTGACCAAATGGCAGCGCGTTTGTCGGCTAGGTTCGAGAGCTCGTGGCTGGCGCTGCCGAGTGCCGCAGTCAATGAAAAATTTGGAAAGAAAAGCGCTTTGGCGGCGCCGATATCGGCATTGGTTGCAAGCAGCAAATCCTCGGCGCCTTTGACATCGGGCCGGCGCTCAAGCAATGCCGAGGGCAATCCTGCAGGTATGCTTGGTGGATAATATTGGTCCGTTAAAGCCGCGCCCCGAGGAACGGGTCCGGGATTGCGACCGAGAAGAAAATTGATGAGGTTTTCTTGCGTCACGATCTGGCGCTCTATTTCGGGAATAGTCGCGGCGGTGCGCGAACGGTTGGCAGTCGCTTGATCCAATTCGAGCTGATTGGACACGCCGCCGAGAAGCCGTCTGCGGTAGAACTCGATTGTTTCGTCGTTGATTCTCAAAGTCCGCTGGCTGATCTCCAGTTCCAGATCGAGCTCCCGCAAAATGAAATAGGACTGAGCTACGTCGGCGACTAAAGCGATAAACACGCCGCGCTGCGCCTGCTCCGTGGCATAAAAAACCCCTGTTGCCGATTCCGCTTCCCGCCGAATCCTGCCAAAGACGTCAAGCTCCCACGCCATGTTCAATCCGAGCAGCCAGTTTTGGAAAGTGCGGCTGGTGATGATTGTCTGTGGCGGCTCGGTGGCGCGTGAGACCTGTTGCGCGCTGCCGCCACCGTTCAGGTTCACTTGCGGATAGAGAAATGACCGGGCAAAGCCGATCTGCGCGCGCGCTTCTTCCACGCGCGCGGCAGCCGTCCGCAAGTCGTAATTGTTGCTCAATGCTTCTCGGGTCAGCTCCTGCAACGTCGGATCCTTGAAAACTTCCCACCAGGGAAGATCGGCGATGGATTCCGCTGTGGGCATACCGACAATCCCTCGGTGGTTTTCCGGAATCAAAATCTTTGGTCGGAGATAGTCCGGACCCAGGGTGCAGCCGGTCAATAGAAAAACAACCACAACGACAAAGCCCGTTCGCGTCATCTCAGCGTGCTCCCTCATGCGACGGCATGGCCGGGACTGCAGTTGGGACGGGTTTCTTTTTCCGGCCCAGACCTTCGACAAACGCGAAGTTGCCGGGAATGAGGAAAACGCCGAGAGCAGTGGCGACCAGCATGCCCCAGAAGACGGCAGTGCCCATAACGTTCTGTGCGCCGGCCCCCGCGCCGCTGGCGATCATCAGCGGCACGACACCCAGGATAAAGGCAAAGGCGGTCATGAGGATCGGCCGGAAGCGCAAGCGCGCCGACTCGAGCGCGGCATCTTCAGGCGACATGCCTTCTTCGTGTTTCGCTTTGGCGAATTCCACGATCAGGATCGCGTTCTTGGCGGCGAGGCCGATCAGCATGATGTTGCCGACTTGAACGTAGACGTTGTTGTCGTAGCCCATCAGCCAGACCCCGAAGAACGAGCCCAAGGCAACCAGCGGCGAGCCGAGTAGAACAGCCCAGGGTAGGCGCCAGCTCTCATACATAGCGGCCAGGAGGAGAAACACGAAAACGATGGCGAGAGCAAAGGTCGGTCCCGCCGGCGGCGCGACTTTTTCCTGATAGGAAAGACTGGAATAAGCGAAGCCCATCTCTTTCGGCATCGTCTGTTTGAAAACTTCCTCAAGGGCGGCCAATGATTGACCGGAAGTGTAGCCGCGCCCGGGCACGCCATTAATTTCGACGGAGCGGAACAGATTGAAACGCACCGTGATCTCGGTTCCGCCTTCAGACATAATCGTAACGAGCGTGGCGAGCGGGATCATCGTGTTGGTGGTGCGGCTGCGCACATAAATGTCACCGATATCCTTGGGCTTGCGGCGGTAGTCGGCCTCGGACTGCACGTAGACGCGGAACAGACGGCCGAAACGGTTGAAGTCATTCACGTAGCTGCCGCCCATGCTTGCGGACAGAGCCTGAAAGACTTCGTTGATCGGCACGCCGAGCTTACGCGCCTTCTCGCGGTCGAGGTCCACCTTCACTTGAGGATAGCGGGGATCGAAGGAGGTGAAGAGATTGGCTAGTTCCGGCCGCTTTCGCGCGGCCTCGAGAAACTGGCGGGTAAAGTCGCCGAGCTGCTGCACGCTGAGCGTGCCGCTGCGATCCTGCAACAGGAAGTTAAAACCGGCCGAGGCGCCAAAGCCGGAGATCGTCGGAATGTTGAAGGGAAAGATGATCGCCTCGGGAATGTTCGCCACCTGCCGCTGCACATTAGCCATGATGCCGCGCACATGGAGCGCGTCGGAATGGCGCTCTTCCCAGGGCTTCATACGGACGAAAATCGTGCCGAAGTTGGGTTGATAGGTGCTCGTCACCACGCCGTAGCCGCCAATGGTCGAGAAAGAGTCGACCCCTTCAGTCTTGGTCAGGATCTGCTCGACTTGTGATAGAACATTACCCGTCCGTTCGAGCGACGCCGCGGGCGGGAGCGTGACGTTGACACCGAAGATTCCCTGATCCTCTTCCGGAATGAAACCCGCAGGCAGCGCGCCACCGAAAAGGCCGGCGCCGACGGCCACCGCGGCGACGATCACAATGGTTAGTATGGAACGTCGCACCAGAAGCCGTGAGGTGCTGATATATGCGTTAGTGGTGCGGTCGAAGACGCGGTTGAACCAGCCGAAGAATTTTCCCAACGGGCCCCTGGCCGGCCCATGGTGCGCCTTGAGCAGCATAGCGGAGAGGGCAGGCGCGAGCGACAGTGCGCTGAAAGCCGAGAGCAGCACCGAAATAGCGATGGTCAAGGCGAATTGCTTGTACATCTGTCCGGTCAGGCCGCCCAGGAAGGCGACCGGGACGAAGACGGCTGAAAGAATAAGAGCGATGCCGATAACCGGGGCTGAGACTTCCTTCATCGCTTGGATCGTCGCTTCCCTCGGATTCATGCCGTGCTCGATGTGGTGCATTACCGCTTCGACCACGACGATGGCATCGTCCACTACGATGCCGATGGCCAGCACCAAGCCGAACATCGAGAGAGTGTTGACCGAGAAGCCGAGCATCGGGAAAAAAATGAACGTGCCGATAAGCGACACGGGCACGGTGAGCAGCGGGATGATAGTCGCGCGCAGGTTTTGCAGGAAGATAAAAACCACGAGCGTGACGAGGATGATCGCCTCGATAAACGTATGGACAATTCCCTCGATGGAGGCCTTCACCGCAGGCGTTGTGTCATAGACGATCTTGTAGTCCATGTCGGGGGGGAACAGCGCTTTCGCCTGGTGCAGCGTCTCGTAGATCGCTTCGGAGGCCTTGAGCTGGTTTGCGCCCGGCAGCAGATAAACGGCCATCGTGCCGGACGGCTTGCCGTCGAGCCGTCCAAAGGAGTCGTAGTTCTGCGAGCCCAGCTCGGCGCGTCCGACGTCCTTCACGCGGATCTGAGCGCCGGTTTCAGTCTGACGGAGAATGATGTTCTCGAACTCCTCGGGATTGACGAGCCGGCCGGGGGCGCTCACCGTGTAGGTAAATTCCTGGTCTTTCGGTGAAGGTGCGGCGCCGACGCGCCCGGCCGGGGCTTGCAAGTTCTGCTCTTTGATTGCCGAGATCACATCGGAGGGTGTGAGTGCAAGTTTGGCCAACTTGTCGGGGCGCAGCCAAATGCGCATGCCATAATCCGCGCCGCCGAAAAGATCGACCTGAGCTATGCCGGGTATGCGTAAGAGCTGATCGCGCAGGTTGATGCCGCAATAGTTGGTCAAAAAGTTCGCGTCGTAGCTCCCCTTGGGCGAGTAAACGGAGATGAGCATCAGAATGCTCGGGCTCTGCTTTTTGACGGTGACACCCTGCTGGACCACCTCCTGCGGCAGGCGCGCCTGAGCCGACGAGACCCGGTTTTGCGTTAAGACGTTTGCCGTGTCCTGGTCGACACCTACTTCAAAGTTGACGTCGAGCTGCATGCGCCCGTCGCTGGTGTTCGACGACTTCATGTAGATCATCTTATCGACGCCGTTGACTTCCTGCTCGATGGGCGTCGCTACCGATTGTTCGACTGCGACTGCAGAAGCGCCTGGGTAGGTCGCCGTGACACGGATGGAAGGCGGCGCTAGGAATGGGTACTGCTCGATGGAGAGACCCTTGAGGCTGAACAGTCCCATCAGAACCATCAGGATCGAAATGACGATAGCGACGATGGGCCGGCGGATGAAAAAATTTGCCATGGCTTATTTTCCCTCCGCTCCCTTGGCCTCACTCTCGGCCGGCGGCGCGTTTGGAGCAAGGGAAGTTTCTTCCAGCTTTACGGTCTTGGCGCTGACCTGCACGCCGGGCTTCACTTTTTGAAGCCCTTCCACGATGACCTTTTCGCCCGGCTTCAGTCCCGATTCGATGATCCAGAGATTGCCGACGCGTTCGCCGGCCTTGACCATGCGCTGCTCCACCGTAGCATCCGGCTTTACGACCATGACGCTGTAGAGTCCTTGAATCTCCTGCACTGCGAGTTGGGGCACGAGCAGGGCATCTTGCTTGAAATCGGTTACGAACCGGGCTTTCCCATACTGGCCTGGGCGTAGAATGCGCTCAGGATTCGGAAAGCTAAACTGCCCGGTCAGGGTGCCGGTGGTGGCGTCCACCGCCCGCTCAACCGCATCGAGACGACCTTTGTGGGAAAAGATGGTTCCGTCCGCAAGAATAAGCTCGACGCCGAATTTTTTTTCGGAGGATCTATCTTTAACGGCGCCAAGCCGAGCGAGTCTTAGATATTCCGCCTCGGCAATGGCGCAGCGGAACAGGATCGGATTGACCTGCGAGATGGTATTGAGCAGCGTGTTTTCACCACGCCCGACCAGGCTGCCGACTTTCTTTTGCGTTGTCCCGATGAGCCCGTCGACCGGCGAACTAATGGTCGTGTATGCGAGATCGAGTTTGGCCTTGGAAACCAGCGCATCGTAAGCGGTAACCTGAAACCGAGCGGCTTCTTGAGCTGACAACGCGTTGTCGAGTTCCTGTTGACTTACCGCCTTCTGCTCGGCCAGCGGTTTGTATCGGGCCACATCATTGTTGGTCTTTTCCAGTCGGGTTCGCGCGGTCTCCAGGTTGGCTTGGGCTTGAGACAGTGCCGCTTCAAACGGCTGAGGGTCGATCTTGTAAAGGAGTTGTCCTTTTTTGACGAATGAGCCTTCGGTGAAATTGACCGATGAAAGGTAACCTTCCACCCGGGCGCGGATTTCGACGTCCTCCGAGCCCAGAGTGGCGCCGACGAGCTCGATGTAAATCGGCACGTCTTTTTGAACGACTGCCGCTACCTGGACTTCCGGCGGAGGAGGTGGCGGAGCCTCTTTTTTTGAGCATGCCGCGGTAGCCGCCAGTGTAAAACAAGCGATGAACAGGGCGGATATTGCCGTTGTCCGCCCGTGCCCTAAGCGAAAACTTTCAACATTCACGTTGCCCCCCAAAATTTGAATGCACCGATTGCACAAAATATGTGCCGACGTCAGCGAAATGTGTCGAGCCAAATCGGCCCTGACACCTCTGTGATAGCAGCCAGCAAGTCACCGAATTATCAATATGGATTATCGTAAAGCTGCCGTTCCGTATATTGGACCTTGGTCCAATGGCGGCGGTGCGAAAACTTTGCGTCGGCAGCGGCACAACCTTCAGTGCCATCAATCCACCCAGTGCAACACATTGCGCATAATCGACCAGCGCGGCTGGCGTTTGACAGCTTGCTTTCCGAGTATCCAATGGCCGTAGAGCGCGTCGATAGTGCCGTCGCGCCGCTTCAATTCGATCCAGGTATTGATGAAGCGAGCCCAATCCTGATCGCGCCGAGCCAGAGGATATGCAAGCGATGTCCGGTTCCGGCACCACCACAGTGAACTTCGGGAAGAGCAAGGTCAGAACCGAGCCACTCTCGGCCGGCATGGCCACGGCATCGAAAGCTTCCTGTTTTAGGCTAGCTTCAATCTGGCTAACCGTATCCACCGGCGCGAGCTTGAGCGCCGGCGCCCGCCGAGGATGGCGGCGCTGCCCAGCAGCCAACGGTCACCGTGTGGAGCGCCGCCAGGAGAGCGCTGAAGCGCGCGTTAACGACGCTGGTGGCGAGAAACAGCCGGAACGTGTCGGTAGGGATGCGAAACAAATCCAACAGGAATGGCACCGCCGCAGTCGTGCTGCCGAATAACGTCAACAGACCTGTGAGCGCCAGCCGCGGATATTCCGTTACAGGCACGGCCGCGTCGGCAAACCATCCGGCGAACAGGATGAAGCTGATCGACAACAGCTTGCCGGTGTGGGGAAAATTGAAAGACGTGGGCACGATCACATCGGGCAGGGTTCTCGTCGTGTCATCGACAAGCCGATGCCGCTCGAATAGGTCCTTGCATGCCTGGATAAGAATCGGCAGGACGTTGAAGAGGTCGGCCGCCATAAGCGCGGTAATCAGCGCGTCGCGCGTTGGCCCGAGGACCTCCTTATAACTAAACGGGGTAAGCGCTGCGACCAGTCCCGGTAGCCCCCACAATGCGAGGAGCAATGCGATGACCACGTAGGTGATCAGAACACCTGGATCCGCGCGAGCTGCTCGAGGTTCAACGTCCCAGCCGTGTTGGCGGCGATGGCGAAGATGCCGTAAGGGGTCAAACCCACGACGAACTTTGTGGCTTTTGATAGCGCTTCCTTGGTGACGGCAAAGACGTCGAGCAGCGCCCGCTTGTGCTCCACGCCGACCAACGCCACGCCAATGAAAACGGAGAATAGCACCACAGCCGGTACGATGTTGTTGGCCAACGAGTAAAACGGATTGGACGGAATAAATAGGTCGACGAAATTAAACAGCGGGCGTCGCTCGACCAGCGTGGTGCTGAAAAACGAAGCCATTTCCGTCTCGGGAAACGCGAGCGGCATGAGGAAGGCAAAAATCAGCGCGAAACACCACAGGCCAATGACAACCGCCCCGGCTCGCAGCCCGAGAGTTTTGACCTGATCGTAGCCCAATGTGCCCAGACTCGAGATGATCGAGATGGTGATATAAGGCAGCACCATCATCTGCAGCAGCTTGACGAAGCCGTCCGCCACGACTTTGAAAACGCCCGCATGCTCGCCGAGAAACAATCCGACGAAGGCGCCGGATGCCAGTCCAACAAGGATCTTGGTGGAAGAACTCACTGGCAGTCAGCTCCTCGAAGCAAATTCGAAATCCGAATATCAAAGTCCGAAACAAATCCTACTCAGCAAAATCCAAAACGCCGAATGCGAATGATGCTTCCTTGGAATTTTCCCTATCTTGATCATTTGAGATTGTTGCGAGTTCCGTGCTTCGAATTTTATTCTGACTCCTTTTGCGCGCCACGTTTTACTATCGCGAATCTGTGCCGAGCCAAGCGCGCGCTTTTGCCAGATCGCCAGGAAGGAAATATTCGACTTCGGCTTGGCGAAAGCCTTTAGCAAGAAACGCGAATACAAGATCCCGCCATTGTTCCTCTCCCACAACCGCGATCTTGGTGATCTCTTTATCGTGTTCGGTCATGAAAGTGACGTCGCCCCAGTCGGGCTCGCGCTTCCAGCCGCGAAAATTATCGAGAACGAACAGCGCGCTGATCTTGCCGAAGCGCCGCATAGCGTCAACGGCGGCGGCCTGTATCTGGGTCACTTCGGACTTGCCAAGCTCCCCGCTGATCTTGGCGCTGATAATCGGCCCTGACTCGTCAATGATGGTAAATGCCATTTGTGCCTCCGCTTGGTTTCTCACAACAGCGGGAAATCGTAGTTAAGAATAAACCGATAATCGTGTTGGCTGTCTTTGGGTCCTTGATATTGATGCACCCTGCTATAGCGGAATCGCGCCGAAAAGCCGTTGAGGAAACTCCATTTGGGCCGCCATTGAAGATCGGCGTTAAATTCGTTTTCATCGGGCGCGCCGGACTTCGTCGATGGATTGATTCTTCCCCAGCCGTGCACCCAAAGGAGGTAGGTGGACACACCTTCCAGACCAAGACGGGAAAAGTCGTAAGATAATTTGGTGATCAAGGCTTGTTCTTCCGCTCGATTAAAATCTTGTACCTGAACGCTGGTGTAGCCCGGATAACCGCTCCATGGGCTTTGCATGTCGTCGCCTCGTAACGTGTTCGTGTAACCGAGCATGAAAACCGCGCCACTATAGCTCACGTCGCCCTTCATGCCAACCTGATTGGTGGCGAATGAGCGACCATTAAGAAGCTCCTTCCCCACGCTGCGCTGGTCCGCAAACTGGAAGGCCAACAACGCGCCGAACTCTTTGGTGATGGGAAAGCTGTACTTAGACTCGGTGTAAAAGATGTTGATGATGTCACTCGAATAGTAATTGATCGCGCCGATGGATAGCTTGTCGTAAGTG
>WNFW01002129.1_pt1 | contig 13496 bp, 10 predicted proteins | sample 5400131 | NCBI WGS metagenome assembly WNFW01 (sample SAMN13153362, study PRJNA577476) | soil metagenome | isolation source: 20 cm soil or saprolite under grassland replicate 1 | place: USA:California | collected 2016-06-15 | reverse complement strand
GTTCGGACCGCGGAGAGATGCCGGAGTGGTCGAACGGGGCAGACTCGAAATCTGTTGTGCCCTTCGGGGCACCGGGGGTTCGAATCCCTCTCTCTCCGCCATACTTCAAACACTTACGGCTTTAACCTGCGGCTCTCTCTGCCTCCGGCTTGTGCCGTATTTGTGCCGTGAAGCTTTCACCAAGGGCAATTCGCTCGGCATGGACTGAAAGGTGCTCGGGCGCCAGGTGCGCGTAGCGCTTCACGATCTCCAGCGTTTCCCAGTTTCCAAGCTCCTTCAGCACGAAAAGCGGCGTGCCCAGCTGCACGTGCCAGCTTGCCCAGGTATGCCGCAGATCGTGCTAAGAAAGCGCTTGTGACATTCTGTACTTATATACAGTATCAACGATTAGAGGGGAATTGTTGGAAAGCTCAAGCGCATTATCGCGCTGATTGCATAGCTTAAATCATTGCCGGCTGGCAGAGTCATATACAAGCTAGCTGAACTCATTCCCCATAGCGGTGTTTACGAAGCGCAATTTCTTCGCCGACCCGCTTCCGCTCAGCGGCAATCATTTGATCCAATCGTTCTATGTACCTCTTGGCGAAGCTCTGCACCCTCTCGTCCGGATCATTCAACCAGTCTTTGAGTTCCTCCTTCTTTCGAGCATAGGCCTCCGCAAATCCATACTCGCCACTTACGACTCCGGTAGCCTCCAGCGCAGCCGCCACCTCGCCTCGATACTTGCTGTCCACCGGGATCGCGCGAACAACAGCTTTGCATACGTTGTGTATAAACGGCTGACCCTCGTAGGTTCGTAGAACAGCAAGTACCACTTCGATATTCTGGTTTCCTCCCTCCCTAATTAGGCCAAGCAACTCCGCCTCAAATTCAGGAGGGAATCCAGGAAAGATTATTTTTAGAAGACGAGCACCTCGGAAAATAAACATTCCGAAGTTGCCATCGTATTGATCCCGTACGGAGCGGACCGCTTCTCCCGGAGCTTTGGAAAGCGGTTCATTCAATTTGTGCAGACTAAACGGAATGGCCTCAAAGCGCTTGCCATTCTTCTTTTTCTCCTTGCCGAGTCTCTCCGTAAGAAACGCTAGTACCTTATCCGGCGCGCGAGAAGCGATGAGATAGAGTATTTCCTCGGCGTGATGGTCGATTTTGTCCAGAAGGAGCAGATTCTTCAGCAATTTTTCAATCGACGATGTATCTAATTCTTCAATTAGGTAGCGCGCCTGAGGTCTAAACCAGAAATCGAATATCCAAGTTGTGTTTCGTTTCTCGCTGAGGAACTCAAGAGCGGGGATGAACAGTTCCTTAACAAGGTATCCTTTCTCTGGACCGTAATTAGATACGGCCACAGACATTACGGAGGCTACGCACAACTGGTTGTCCATTTCTGCCGCTCGCCGCAGAGCGCTTGCTAGCAAGGGCCTATCGAACAGCGGATTGTCTAAAAACAACCTTACAACCTGGATCAGATAGCGGCCTTCCGAAATCCACCGCTCCAGCATAAGCCGCACAGCTTGTTGCTCGCTGCTCGCCCACAAACCGCGTAATAGCGCAATCAAAAACGCCGCTATCTTCTCAGAGTCTTCCGCGACGAGTCGTTGCGCCAAGCTGGGTTGCGCCAGAGCGAAATGTTCCAAAAAGCGATAAAAGTTCGGGAACGTTGCTAGGTCCTGAGACTCAGTTTCCGCGTACAACAGTATTCGATTACGCCATTCGAGATAGTTTTTCGAAGTGATGCTCTTCGCAAACTCTAGCGCTTTCTGTTGCCGATATTTATCCACATCCTCGAAGTGATCGTTCTCAGTTCGATCCCAATCACCGAAGACGCCCTCAAAACCTATAAGTGTCTTGTAAATTGTGTACTCGGCGTTACTCGCAATCCGGTCCCGAACTCCAAACGCGGCGCTCTCAACTTCTCGGTTTGCAGCGTGATAGAAAGCCCAATAGCTATTCGATTCTATTTTCTGAACGATCTGCAAATTCTCGTGACTCACCAGCTCGCCATAAAACGTGAGCACATCTATGGCGTTCTCCGAAATCATTTTCTTCGTCGCCTCGTCAGCCTGGCCGACATGAGGTGCTCGTGTAGCTTCTTGCAGCACCGCAATAATCCTCAGCTTATGTGGCATGCCTGAACAAATCTTGTACAAGCGTTTCAACAAGCCTATGGTCCTCGAGCGGACATCTGCGACGCTTGGCATTCCCGGCGTCGCACCACGCGACAAAGTGACGGACTTGTAACTCCAGGCTGTTCCCTCCATCGTGGGCGAGAGCAAGGTCTCGGCAATTGTGATTGCCGCTGAGAAATGACGTTCTAGTTGCGAATCACCGAGCTTCTCCAATTGCTCAATGACAATTTTCTGAGGCGTAGCTCCGATACCCGCTTGAACACCGTCTCCGTAGAAGACGCGAAGATCATAACGAGCCATGTCGCGCAATCCGCTAACCGCCTTATTGCGAACCGCCTCTACTGAGTGCTCCGAAAATCCTAACAACGCATGGAATATCGGCTCCGGCTCCAGATATCTAAGCCTTAATACGACATCGATAGCGCGAGTAAGCAGTGTTATCGAATTGTGGTACTCGGATATAAGACTCTCGTAACGCTGCATGGCGTCCGAGTAAGTAATCTGCCGCTTCTCGACCTCTTTCAGGAAATCGAGTAACAGGGCCGTCGCCTCTGCACTAAACCGATCCTCAATGATCTCCAGCAGTGCCAGATCCTGTTCCAGTCGGTCGTAATCCGTTTCGCTGAGCAGCGAGGCGCGCACCTTCTCGAACTCTTTGCCGAGAGCCTCCTCGGCCGCCTTGGTGTCCGACTTAACGAGCCGCGACAGTGCCTTTACGCGAAGGTCGAAATCCATAACCTACCCACCACCCAATAACTTAATAATTTCCGGCTCGACGACTTTCGCGGCTTGCTCGCCAGCGGTCTTGTTGCCCACCAGGTAATGATTCCCAGTGTCCACCAAGATGCCTACTAGAGTTAACCGCTCTGCCGCGTTCCTTGCCTTTTCCGCCGGTATCCCGACGCGACCCAATAGATCAAAGAGCTGGTCTTTTCCGACCGTATCCAGCGACGCCACGTAACCCAGCACCTTAATCTCCAAATCCCTGAAATCCGACTCGGCACCCGCGAGCGCGGCCATTACGCCGTCGGTCGCGGTCGCAGGTGAAGGTTCTGCCTTGTAGGCGGCGTCCCTGGTCTTCCAGGCGGTCTTTGCCGGTTCAGGCGCCAGTTCGGCTTCAATGGCGGCCATCACATCGCGCGTTACCTCAGCCGCTTTCTTGGTCTGGGTAATCCTATAAACGGAAATGCCATGGGCTTCTAGCGCATCCGATAAGCGCACATCGCCACAAAGGGCGCGCAGGTTCGGATACTTTCCTTTCAAATCCAACGCGCACTCGAGAATCCACGAGTCAGGAATGTCTTTGCGGCGCTCTTCGCGTTCCTCCTTTGGATCAAACGGAAGTCCTACGCTGAAATAACGGTCCCAGCTTCTAACGGCATGATCCGGCGCTATCTCCACTATCTCGATCTTATTTCGCACGGCAAACGCTCTCATAGTCTCTTTCGACTTCTCATAGACCTCCTTTTCTTCCCATAGGACAAGGCCGGGCGCCGGCAAACCCTCCAAGAGAAAGTCGCGCGAATATCTAACATTCAGGTTGCTGAAGGCGTCGCGCACCTTCCGCATACGTTCGAACGTTTCATCAAGAAACTGCGTCCGTTGCTCTTCCCAGGCAATGTGCGGCACGAGGAGCTTTACCGTATTCGCCTTGGCCAATTCCAACAGCTTTTGAAAGTCAGGGCTGCGAAGACCAACGCCTCGAAGGTACGAGGTGTCGAGCAGAAGGTGGGTGATAGTTCTTGCCGCCATTGACTACGATGAACTGGGCAGAAGGGCTACGTTGCCCCAAAATCTGACCGGAGCCCACTGTACAGTCCGATGACGACACCGAGGAAATTCCGCGCGTTGCGGGGTCGACTAGCCGCGCTTCATGGTGAGCCGAATCCCGAGCTCTATGGCGCACAGGTGGCGGACGTCCTTTCGACCCTGCCAAATTCAATCACGCCGCTAGAGAGCCCGTTTGATGATCCGCTGGAGCAGTACAACTGCTATATGTTTGCCTTGCAGCTGGTGGACCGCTTGGAGGCCGCTCCGTTTCCCCCGATTGTGGCTTGCAACTCCGAGTTCGTTTTGTCATTGATCGAACATGGATATCTAGAACGGGTTCGACGAGCAGTCCGTGGCGAATTAATTGCGTACTTCGACAGTGACGCCCTGTGCCACATGGGACGAGTAGTGCGTGGCGGCCGCATTATCTCGAAATGGGGACGCGGACACCTATATGCGCATGGCCGCTGGGAGATAAGTCAATCTTTCGGAGAGAAGCTGGTGTTTTATAAGAACCTGCTCTCTGTTGAGGAAACTATTCAGCGATTGCAGCACTTTAATGCCTAGCGCGTTTCAAATCGCCTCAAGCCCGCTCAACCGCCAGCCTTAGGCCTGCAGCTTTCAAGATTGCATGGAGCGTCGATAGCCGTGGATTACCGCCAGATGAAAGGGCGCGATAGAGGCTTTCCCGAGGGACACCCGCCGCCTTAGCAACCGTTGCCATGCCTTTCGCTTCAGCAACGGTTCTAAGCGCAGCAAGATAAACCCGGGGGTCTTCATCCTCTGCGGCTGCATTGAGATATTCCGCAGCTAGCTTCCGATCCGCCCGCAGCTCGGCGATTAACCGTTCCCGATGGGAAACGGTTAGCGCTTTGCGCTTGGATTGCGCGTTTTCCGACTTCCGTACTCTTGCCATAGGTCCACCGCCTTTCTAATATCCGCATCCTGTTTACGCTTGTCGCCGCCGCAGAGCAGGATCACCACAGTTTGGCCGTCCCGCCCGAAGTACACCCGGTAGCCGGGTCCCCAGTCCACGCGCAATTCGCTGACGCCATCCCGCAGGAACTTGCAGTCGCCGAAGTTGCCGAGCTCGAGCCGTTCAAGCCGGACCAGAATACGGGCCTGCGCTTGGCGATCCCGGAGGCTCGAAAGCCATTCCGTAAACGGTTCCTTGCCTGTTGCGGTTCGATAGCGCCGGATCTCGAACACGGGGCTATTGTAGCGTATACGTTACAGCGTGGAAATACTGCTTACGGCACAACTAGTCGATAAAATGTTGAAAGAAGCCCGAACAGATAGGGAATCCGTTTTGGGGAAAACCACCTGTGCCGTATTTGTGCCGTAAGTTGGCTTGGATGGCACTTTTTGAGGTTTGGGACAGTTAAATCGGCAAGCGCTGCGAGCTTGATAAGATTGCGTTTTATGTTTTGGAGAGTTTGGGCCGCTCCCGTCTAGGGCGACTCTCTATCAGGTTTCCAAAGGTGAACGAACGACGCGGTCAAATCCAAGGAGAACCAATTGTTTCTGGTGCGAACATGGACCGTCTCGTGCCTCGTTCGCGGCGGCGCCGTTGGCTCGCTGCATGTCTGGCAGCGCTAGGTGTCTGCTTTATCGCCTTCGTCGCTTGGCAAGCTATCCCTCGCGGACTTGCTGTGCGCAGTTCGGATCTCGATATCACGACCGTGAACGCAGGCGAATTCCGAGATGAGATATTGACTCGTGCTAATGCCATTCCATTAGTCACGGTCATGCTCGACGCCACCGAAGGAGGGCGTGTCGAGCTGATCAAGGTTGAAGATGGCGCTCTCGTCAAGCAAGGACAACTACTTTTTCAACTCTCGAACCCTCAACGCCAACAGGAAGTCGTCGCACGCGCCTCCGACGTCGCGCAGCAGGTCGCTAACATATCGACGCTGCGCGCAGCACTAGCGACGGCGCGCTCAGAACACCGTCGCCGGATCGCTGATCTTGAGTTTCAGCTCGATCGGCTTCGTAAAGTGCACGCCCGCAACGTACGCCTTGCTCACGACGGGTTTCTATCCACGGCAGTATTGGAGGAGTCGCTCGACGCATCGGTACAGCAGCAACGCCTGCTGGACCAGACGCGGGCAGACGCCGCAGCAGAAACCGCTACGCGCGAGCGCGCGATAGCCGAAATGGAACGCGCCGTGGCCGACCTCAAGCAGGGACTCGTGCTGGTTCGCGCCGCCGTTGACGCGCTAATCGTGCGGGCACCTATCGACGGCCGTCTCACTGATTTTCATCTCGAGGTCGGCCAATCAGTCAAAACTGGCGACCGGTTAGGGAGGATCGATACCCCGGGAACCTTTAAGCTGCAGGCACAAATCGACGAGTACTATTTGCCTAGGGTTGCACCGGGCATAAATGGCAAAGCGGAATGGGACGGATACGAGTTTCCAGTCGCTCTCATTCGCGTGAACCAACAGGTCAAGGAGCGACGCTTTGAAATCGAACTGAATTTCACAGATACCACACCGAAAGGCTTGCAACCGGGCCAGACACTTGATACCCGGATTACTCTCGGCAAACCAAAACCCGCATTGCTCTTGCGCGACGGCCCCTTTTACAGCGATACAGGGGGCGCTTGGGTTTTTGTCGTAACACCGGATGCGAAGTCCGCCGAGCGCAGAAAGGTAAGACTCGGCCATCGCGCGGGCGGCCAAATCGAAGTACTCGACGGCTTAGCTTCCAACGAACGGGTTGTCATCTCGGCATACGGGAGCTTCGGTGACGTTCAGCGGCTCCGACTCAGTGAATGATGTTGAAGCTCAACGGCGTCACTAAGGTGTACCACGCCGGCGATATCGAGACCACGGCGCTCGATCACGTCAACCTAGAAGTGCGGCGCGGAGAATATGTCGCCATTACGGGACCTTCGGGATGCGGAAAATCGACCTTGCTAAGTATTTTGGGTCTGCTTGATCATCCTAGTAGCGGCGAGTACATATTCGACGATCACAATGTCTCTGGCTTGAGGGAGCCCGAGCTGGCGCGATTGCGCCGCGGACGCATCGGTTTCGTATTCCAGAGCTTCAATTTGCTTGACGACTTAACCGTAGCCGAGAACATCTCTCTCGCGCTTGAATACTGCGACACACCTGTGCGCGAGCGTAAGCGTCGCGTCGACGAAGCCTTGGAAAAGCTCCACATCGTCCACCGCGCAGGGCATCGGCCATCGCAACTCTCCGGCGGGCAACAGCAACGGGTGGCGATTGCTCGCGCCGTCGTCTCACGTCCAGCCCTGATCCTTGCTGACGAACCAACCGGCAATCTCGATAGCGCGCACGGCAACGAGGTGATGCGTATCCTTGGGGAGATTAATCGAGACGGCACCACACTTGTCATGGTGACGCATTCGGCCGCCAACGCTGCACAGGCCTCGCGAATCGTCCCGCTCCTTGACGGACGGGTTGCGCTCGAGCCCGCGGCCGGCTTGAGTAAGTAGATTTCGATGATCAACGACTTCCGCATTGGTTGGCGGCAGCTCGTTGCTGATTCCGGGTACGCCGCAGTAGTAGTTCTTGGGCTGGCCACGGCCCTAGCTACCCTGGTGCTTTTCTTCGGCTATCTCGACGCGGCGCTGAACGCAGATGCCGATGTACCGGATGCCGGCCGGGTTGTGCGCCTCGAGAGTAAGGCACACACACCTGGCGCAGATAAGGACTGGATCGAATCCTCGCCCCTCGTCTTCTATGATCATTGGGCAAATGCCGGTGCGCCTCTAGCTGCGGCGACACGCTACTACTTGGCTGAAATGTCCGTACGTGCGGACCAACGTCTTATGCTAGAAAGAGTCGCCTTTGTCGACCCCGGTATCGTCGAGGTATTCGGGCTCGCCGCAAAGGCGGGCAGCCTGCGAGATGCGCTTGCGCGGCCTGACGCGGCCGTACTAAGCGAGAAGACGGCGGCGCGGCTCTTTCCGAACGCCCAACCGCTTGGCCGAATAATACAAATCGCAGGCAAGCCACTGACGGTCCGCGCACTGGTACCGGATCGTCCGAGCGCCAGCACGATCTCAAGCGACATCATGGTCAACGTGATGTCGCCTGTTATGCCAGAACCATTCCGCTTGACGTTCTGGTTCAGCATTCGCGGTACTAACTACGTCCGTTTGCTGCCGGGGGCTACGCCAGACCAGTTCGCCGATCGCGCGCAAAACTACAGCGAACAAACACCTGCATACCGCGAACTGCCGCCGGCATTCGGAAAGATCGCGTCGTATCGCGCGGTGCGGGTGCATGACCTGCCGCTCGCAGGCGCCGGAAGCGCACCGACGCGGCGCCTCGTGCTCGGTCTCGGCTTCTCGTGCCTGATTATCTTGCTGGTTGCGGCGATCAATTATCTGAACCTGTCTGCCGTGCGTGCGATCGCACGTCAGCGAGAGATTGCCATCCGCAAAGTGCTAGGAGCGAGCCCAGCGCGTATCGCTACCCAGTTCGTCAACGAATCCGTATTAGTCGCTATAGTTGCTCTTGCGATCGGTCTACTGCTGGCACTGCTCGTCCTTCCTTTATCTTCCGAGTGGGTAAATCGTCCGCTTGCCCTTCAGGTTCTGTCGCCCGGAAATCTGGCATTCGCGCTGATCGCCAGTTTCCTATTGGGCTTGCTTGCGGGTGCTTATCCAGCCTGGGTGGCCATGCGTGTCAATTGCGCAGAATCCCTCGCCGGCCGAGCTCATACCGAGACTATGGCCGGCCTATGGTTCCGTCGTAGTCTCACCGTCACGCAGTTCGCCGCTGCAATGGCGCTAATAGGCACTACGGTTGCAGTGCTGTGGCAGACAGAACACGCGAAACGTGCAGACCCCGGGTACGACACTGCGCCGCTCTTGGCCATCGATGCCCAAGTTGATATGAAGGACCAACGCCTCTTAGCGCTGCGTGACGCGATTGCGCGCCTACCCGGTGTGCAGGCTGTCGGTCTAGCCTGGGACATTCCCGGACGTTTCAATCGCAACACCACTACGGACATTACGGGCTCAAAAGGTAATTCCTTGTTGCTTGCTTTCCATCGGATCGGACCAGGTTTCTTTCAGTCCTATGGCGTGGCGCCATTAGCTGGACGCGTTTTCGACCCCGATACCGACAAGCAGGGGAAGCGCGACCTCATCGTTGTGAACGCCCGGGCAACCCAGCAGCTCGGCTTTGCCACTCCACAGGATGCCGTGGGCCAAAAGCTGGCGACAAGCCAGAATGCTGTGGAGATCATCGGCGTCATTCCGAACATTCGTCAGCGCAGCCTTCGTGACGCTGCCGGCGGTGGCATCTATAGCATTTCAAGTCCTGACGGCGTGTCCGTCATAAGCGTGCGCACCATTGATCCACAGCGCACGCGGCGCGACGTTGGGATGTTGTGGCCGCGCTTCTTTCCTGACGAGTTGCTGCGCATCGATACGGTGCAAAATCAGCTAGAACGCCTTTACGACCGCGATCTACGCCTCGGCAAGCTCATCGCCGTCGGCGGATTCATCGCATTGGCATTGGCCGGATTCGGTCTGTACGCGCTATCAGCCTATATCGTGCGCCGCCGCACGCTTGAAATAGTTCTCCGCAAAATGCACGGTGCTCGCCCAGGCGATATCGCCATCCTCCTGTTAAGAGAGTTCTCCACGCTGTTCTTGGTCGCGTCGTTTATCGGGCTACCTGTGGCGGCCTGGTTAGGCGAACGCTATCTTGCTGAATATGCAGACCGCGCTCCTATAGGATTCTGGGCACTCGCGATCGCCCTCGTATGCACTGCGCTGGTGGCAGCACTCGCAGCAACGCGCCACTTGTTTCGTGCGATGACGATCGCGCCAATGCGTGTTCTGCGAACCTAGTAAATGGTTCGCAGGATACGTTGTTGCGCTTTTGTTCGCGGTGATCGCCAATTCTGCAGACGCTCGTGGCACGGTTTTAACCAGGCAGGTTGATTCGCCGGCCCTAGGAGTTACAAAGAGATATCGTGTATATCTTCCAGACGGTTACGAGACGAGCACGCGTCGATATCCGGTCATCTACCTTTTGCACGGGTGGGGTGTGACAGAAAATGCGTGGGTCGCGCCGAGCCTCGACCTTCCGGCCACTGCGGATGAATTAAAGCTCCAAGCCATTGTAGTGATGCCTGACGGCGATCGAAGTTTTTACGCTAATTCCGTTACCCCAGCTGATTACGATCGCTGCCTAAAGGACGCAAATCCCAACCGCAACCAGGAGGAACCACGCGAAGGATTTTGCGTTCGGACACCGCGATATGAGGATTACATTATCTCGGATCTCGTTCCCCACGTAGACAAAAACTTCAGAACTATTGCGAAGCGCGAAGCAAGGGCTCTCTCTGGGGAATCCGGCGGTGGACTTGGCGCGATGCATCTTGCAATGCGCCACAAGGACCTTTTTTCCGTCGCCGCGAGTCATTCGGCTCCCTTAGCGCTCCTATACGAAGGGCCTCACCCATACGAAAAGACCAACGTAAAGCTCCGCGTGAGCTTTGATTCATATCCGCCGGGGTTGAGTGAAGCAGTAGAAATATTCGGTACTGACGTGAGCCATTGGCGCGCATATGATCCGAGCTCACTCATAGACGATCTGCGCGACGGGGAGCTAGCCATTTACTTCGATTGCGGCGAAGAAGACGAGGCGGGCTTTCACGACCACGCGATGTTCTTCCATGACCGACTTGTAGCGCGGGGCATAAAGCACACATACATATCCACTCCGGGTAAACATAATGAGTCACTCTGGAAAGATCGGCTAAGATTCAGCCTGAAATTTGAAATCGAGCAATTCACGAACGCCGGAGTATATTCAAGTCATCTTAGAACGTCGCTTGCCTCCGCGGCGTTGATGAAGCCATCAGCATCCACCTGAAGCAGAAAGCGCTCTCTGACCAGTTGTTGCGCCGCTGCACGAACCGCGCTGACAAAACCCTCATGGTTCGTGTACCGTTCCTCGAGCGAGAGCCTCGGGTCGCCGCTCGCCAGTCGCTCCGCCTTGGTTCGCGCAAACGGTATGAAAGATCCGGTCAGACCGCAAAGGTCCGGGCTGCGATGGCCGGGCGCCCGTATATTCCAGCCCATCGTTGTGCCCAGCGGCACTCGGATCTGCATTGGCCGGATGCCTGCGACGTCGAGGCCGTCCTTGTCGGGCCTAGGCACGAACATCTTGTAGCTGGGCCCGAGGACCGGTGGCTGCAGCGTGAGTATTCCACCCGTTTTGCCGAAATTGTGTCCGAAGTCCAGCAGCTCGTACTGGTTCATGACCGTGGGAAAGCTAACGCCGGGAATGGCGGGGAACGATTCGCTTGCTTCCTCCAGAGAAACCAGCGTCGCCGCCTTGTCTTTGCCCTGCCGGCCCTTCTGTTTGTCGTCTTCCTCGTCGTCGCGATCGACGTCGCGTCCGCGGCCGGCCAGAGTCGGATAGTTGCTCGCTGGGGGTTCGACGCCTAGGTCTGCCCACTGGTCCATGGCGATGAGCAGAGCTCGGACCGTTTCCGCAACCGCCCCGCCCGTAGTGGGGTTCTCGCACAACGCGCTCTGTCCCGGAACCGAGACACCGCCTGTGCTCCTCAGGCCTGCGGTCCCAAACCCGTGCGACATGCTGGAATTGAAGTACAGCCGCACATTTTCCGGGATCGGTACCGGGCGGCCCTTGCCATTGGCGGCGTTGAGCGACCCGCGGAGCTGCCAGAATTCCGCGGCCGAGTCGATCTGAAAAACGAGCGGGTCGGTCGTGCGCCGGTGTAATACACCATCGTGGATGCCCGAGATGGGGTCGGTCGTGACCGCATAAGTGAACGGCGGATAGCTCGACTGCAGGAAATTGTGCCGGTCGTCCTGGTCGGACCAGATGTTTGGATCGGCGAACCGGACATTGATGAAAACCCGATCGGTGCCGCCGTAAAGCGGCATGATGCCGTCGAACGCTTTGCGGTGCGACTCGTCTTCATTGAAGCCGAGGTACATGAAGTCGCGCAGGTACCCGGCGGTTTGCGAGCCCCCATCGGCGTAGACGCGCCGGATCCCCGGGCCAAGCGGGTTCGCAGTGCCGGCATCGTCTTGCGTGCGGTAGCGCAGGAAGGACGCGAAGTCGCGCGTCGTCGCATGCCCCAGCCCCATGACAGTGGGGTTTTTCGCCAAATAGATGAGCTCGTACAGCTTGTTGTTCTGGAAGCCGTCGAAATAGCAGATATCGAAGGTCGAGGGCACCAGGCTTGCCTGCCCCGTCGGGCAGCGGCCAAATGCCCAGCGGCTGGACGGAATAAGCATCTTGGAGCCGTTCACTGTATCGCGGACCGTGAATGTCGAGCGTGTCGTGTCGGTATCCGCGCTTTCGTATGAACGGAATGCGGCGTTGCCCTCGAGATTCATCGAGAACGTGCCAGCCAGAGGAATGGTGCGGTCGGAGTACTCGATGCGCATGAGGCCAACGATCGGGCTGCCGTCCTTATTGGTCGCGATCGGCAGGCTGGCGACGAGCTTGGTCGGGGTAGGGAGCACATCCCCCTCCCATCCGGCATCCACGATCGTGTAGCCCATCCTCAAGTAGACGTCATTGGCGCCCACTTGAGCGGCCGTCTGCGCGGCGAGCAAGCTGTTGTTGCCGCGGTTGTTTACGCGGTAGAACAGCTTGTGGTTACCAAGCGACATGTCGACCGGCTTCACGATCATGAACTGCGTACTGAATTCGACCATCCCGTGCGAGTTGCGTGGAGCGTTGTCGACATCGACGATGACGGCATTCCGGGGATGGTTCGGGTCCACCTCGAAATACGCCGTACCCGTCAACCTCTCATAGGGCCCGGTGCTGCCCCACGCTACGCCTCCCGCAAGCGGGACGGTCTGAGTAATCACCAACCGCGTCAGGCGGGCTGAAGATGTGCCGGGCAGCAACAACGAGGCTGCAGCGAGCAGCAGCAATAAGTTCCTGAACATGTCATTCTCCTCGGCGAAGCTGCCACATAACTACGTGCGGGCGTTATTGTCCACACCTGTATCAATGACTATCTATCATGAGTGATTACCGACCAAGCCGATGACCGGATTCCTGCTCGCCCTGGCTGCTTTTAGCGCAACCCTTGCCGGGGGGCTCTTCGCGCTCAAGTTCCGCGCCGGGCTGCATTTCATTCTCGCTTTCACCGCCGGCGTTCTCCTCGGCGTCGTCAGCTTCGACATCCTGCCGGAGATTTTTGGACTGGCCCAGGAGCAAGGGCTCGATGCCACGGGAGCAATGATCGCGCTGGTGGCAGGATTTCTTCTATTTCACGGGCTGGAGAAATTCGTGCTGATCCATCACGGGCACGAAGGCGATTACGCGACGCATCGCCACCCCCGGGTGGGCGTCGTGTCGGCTCTCGCCCTGGTCGGCCACAGCTTCATGGACGGTGTCGCGATCGGCCTGGCGTTCAAGGTTTCGCCAGCCGTCGGGATCCCGGTTGCCCTCGCGGTCATAGCGCACGATTTCTGCGATGGCGTGAACACCGTGAGCTTGATGCTGGTCCATCGGAACACGACTTTGCGCTCGGTGGCGATGCTGGCGCTGGATGCGCTTGCTCCAGTCCTGGGCATGGTTTCCACCCTGCTGTTTCAGGTGCCGCCTT